>OBEQ011730669.1_pt1 | contig 34010 bp, 38 predicted proteins | sample 1670901 | NCBI WGS metagenome assembly OBEQ01 (sample SAMEA104232315, study PRJEB22302) | groundwater metagenome | biome: forest; feature: aquifer; material: groundwater | place: USA | collected 2011-08-07 | depth 5.4 m | reverse complement strand
TCACTGCGTTCATATTGCAAATCTACCAGACGAGCCAATATCTCTTTGCGGTCGCTATTGGGCAGATCAAGAATGAACTTGCCATATTCCACCGGACTACCCAGGTTATAAATGCAGGACACGGAAGCGACGACGATAACGTCTTTTCTGGTAAGTAAATTGGTTGTGGTTTGTAAGCGAAGACGATCAATTTCTTCATTGATCTCGGTTTCTTTTTCAATGTAGGTATCGGTGCGGGGAATATAAGCCTCAGGCTGGTAAAAATCATAGTACGAGACAAAATAGGAGACGGCGTTGTCGGGAAAAAACTCTTTAAACTCTTGGTAAAGTTGGGCAGCGAGGGTTTTGTTGTGGGCAATCACCAAGGTGGGTTTTTGGACGGCGGCAATAACATTGGCCACGGTAAAGGTTTTGCCACTACCGGTGACGCCAAGAAGGACTTGGTCTTTTTTGCCGGAATTGATTCCCCCGACAAGCTTTTCTATTGCAGTTGGTTGATCACCGGTCGGTCGATAGTCAGATTTGAGTTTAAAGTTCATTCTTCTTTCAAATTAGACAATATTCCAAATCCCAACTCCAATCTCCAAAAATCAATAAACAAATACCCAATAATTGTATTTTGAAAATTGACTATTGGTGTTCATTGGTGTTGTTTGATTGGTTTTTTGATTCATTTTGATCTTTATTGTCCCAGTTGACATACGTATTTTATTCGTCTATCTTGGGTATTAGTTTAGTTTTTTGCAGCCTGAGAGCTCGAAAACATATTAACATTTATGCCAGTAGTTTTATACAGGCGTCAACGGCAGATTTTAGAGTTTATCGCCGAATTTATTAAGAAGTATGGTTATAGTCCGACACTTCTAGAGATTGGTAAGGCGATGAAGTTGTCGTCCCCAGCGACAGTTCACGAACACCTTAAATCTCTGGAGAAAAAGGGCGTTATTCGTAAAAATGCCAATGACGTGCGCGGCATCGAAATCGTCGAACAATACTCCAACACCTATATCTCTGAGCCCGCCATCGGGGTGGAGTTGCCACTACTAGGCTATATTCATGCTGGTCACCCATTGGAACCATTTGATGATCCGACAGCGACATTTAAGGTGACGGCCAATTTGGTCCCGCAAAACAAAATTGCTTTTGTTCTCCAAGTCAAAGGCGAGTCGATGATTGAAGATGGAATTTTGCCGGGAGATTATGTGGTATTAGTCAAAGAAGATTCGGTGAAGAATGGGGATGTGGTAGTCGCCTTGTTAGATAGCGGACTGGCAACATTAAAAAAATTTTTCCGGGAAGATGGACGGGTGAAACTGATGCCGGCCAACTCCAAAATGCAACCAATTTATGCTACTGATGTCCAAGTGCAAGGGAAGATGGTCGCGTTAATTAGGAAATACGCCTAGTTTATTTAGGAGTGTTGCCTTATTTCTTCTCGGAAAGTTTGACGGATTGGCTTGACGTATAGGGTAGGCTCATTAATTCTCCAATTGTGGAAGATATTTGAGATTGATGGCAAAATTAGTGCAAAGTCTGGAAAACTCAGCCTGATCCCACTACTATCAGGGTTACGCGAATCATACTCAACGGATTTATTACATACTAAATCTACAGGCAATCCATATTCATCCAAATTAACTCTGCAGTTAATTCCAAAAAGGACAGGTCCACTATCTAATCTGAGAGAAAATGGGCGCTTTTCAGAATAGTTGCTGCTGAACGATAAGTAGACATTCAAACCGAAATTTCCGATCATCGTGTGGAATTTCTCATTAATTTTAAATGGCCCGGCGGGATTACCTTTCCCAATATTTTCAATTGTCAGTTTGCGAGGTAGAAGTGGCGATTCTGGATTATAATTCAAGCTAAAAACGCGACCGCGGTTTGTTATTTTGTATGGATCTTTTCTATTATAAAGCTGAGTGGCGACTTCGTTAGCAGATTTTTGTATTTCGTCTTTTGTCATGGCCGGATTCTAATAATCGAGACACTTCCTGTCAAGCATATCTTAACCTTCTTTTTTGAACGGGAGCTCAATTTCCCGGTCGATTATAATTCCAAATGGTAGTTTGCCGGCAGCAATTTGGGAAAGAACAATGGTAGGATGAAGCAATTCAAAGGTACAGTTAGACAGTTGAACTAACCATTGTCTTGGATCAAATACCTCTAAAGTTGGCTTAATTGAGAGTCGCTGCCCATCGGCCTCAAGGCGTCTAATATTATCAGAACCATCGAGGCTAAATTCTATCGTCGCATTTGGCCTCTCGAGCTCTACGTAGTGATTTATATCTACGCTTTGGTAACTAAGTACAGCATTTTTCCTTTTAATTGAAATTTTGTACTCAAAAAGGGTATCTAAGAAGCTGTTGATCTCGAGTGTAATTCTTGATCTACATAAATCACGATCCTTAATTGAATATTCAGTCTGGATCGAACAAAAATCAATGCGGTCACTATAGCCGGAATTATCAGGTATAAGGAAATGCTGCTCGATAGTAAATCGGGGATTTACTACGATCTTTAACAACTGTCGATCGGATTCTTTTCGCAATAAAAGTTCTCGGGTGACTTTGGCGATTTCATTTCTAGATTCCATATTGAATTTGCAAGGTTTTTTCGAGAGGTAAATTTAGTCTGTCTTTTAAGACAATGCCAAATGGGATTTTGTCTTTCGCAATTTGTGTCAAAGTCGTCCTGGGATTAGGGATTTCAACCCGACCATTATCATTATTAAACTTCATTATTAATTGAACTTTTGGAGGCAACCAGGCTTGATGTTGAATAATTGATAGCGCTCCCCCCGAATGAATGCGGTCAACTAAACCTTTAGAGTCGGAAAGAATGTCACATTTAACACCCTTGCCGAAAATTTCAATATTTAATGGCGACACGCTTCTGACAGTGGTGAACTCAAATCGTACTAAAAAATCATATAAATCTAGATGAAATAATTGGTAATTTGCCAAGAGATAATGGCGCTTTTGACCAGATCGCGCTTCTATTTTTCTGATATATTTCCAATTACTATCGATAGTAATTTCTTGCTCATTGAAAAAAATATCTTTATCTTTTTCGATAAAATTGTTCACTGTTCGTTTTATTTCTGAATTTAATTTCATGTTCCGATTATAATTAGTACTCTAGGATTGTCAAGCACAAAAAAAGGGAGGGTACCGCCAATGGCGGTAGAGCCTCCCCCGAGATTATGGGTTAACAAATCCCCCCAAAGCGGTCTTCGAGAAACTAGCCGCAGATTGGCTGGCCCTCACCGCGCTCTGAGAGAAAACCCGAAACGCTTTACGGATTTCACTGGGCGTGTTGCCGGGAGTGAGAATCCACTGATCGGGAATCCCCATGCTTTGGAAAACGAGACGAAAGTCGGTCGAGCCGTCATCAATGCCCATGGCGGCAATGATATGACGCTCTTGACGAAGTAGATCTCCGACCAAAGCGCTAACCGTGGCCGGTGTGGCGCCTACCGAATGTTCGTCGTTACCATCAGTGATGATCAAAGTGATCGTGCGCACTGGCAGGCCATTGTCCAAGCATTCTTGGGCTTTGACCAAAACAGTGCCGAGAACGACCATGGTTTGATCGTAGAGTGGTGTTCCCCCATTGGGATCGTAATTACTGGTTTCCATCAACACTGCCTGGTCAATAGGAATAAAGGGGAACAGGATTTTCCCATTGAGATAGGTAGTGTGGGCCAAGACGTTATTGACCTGTTTGGATTTTTTCAATGCTTCGATGACCAAATTGTGGCCGTCGCGCACTGCCTGAGAGTTGCCCGAAACGAAACGAATCGACCCAGAATCATCAATGAGCTGGGTAAGAATGATCGCTTCGCTAGCGGCAACCGTGTCGATGGAAACCCCAAGAGCGTTATTGATCTGACGACCCACATCGACCACTTGTAGTGCGTGCATTGAAGAAGCAGAGATCGCCCCGTCATCCTGCGCAGATTTCAAAAGCGCATTGACATTGGCACTTGATTGACTGTTCATGTTACTCCTTAAAGCACTACCCCAGGCCAACTTTCAATTGGCGTGGTAGTGGTAACGACGTGCATTCCCATGTCACTAAATTTGGTAAAGGCTTTGTCGGCTTCATCAGTGAAGTCGATAACGCCAGGAATAACGACCGCCGCGGTACAGTCTTTAAGCAGGTAGACTTTTTTGGCGAGATTGGGATCTTGTTTGACAATTTCCCCACCAAAATCGTCGACACTGGTTTTGAGACAGTGGGAACTAGCGAGTCCGGCGACAATCACGATGTCGGCCTTTACCAAAGTCTCGATCAGTTTGGTATTTTTCTGAGCACCAGGGATGGGTTTACCTTCCCAGGTAGTGGCCACTTCGGGAGCGAAAATGCTGTAGTGCTCGGTCAACGGATTGCCCCCTTTGACTTCAGGAACATTGGCGGCGCCGCGAGCAAAGCTGTGGAACAGTCGAAATTCATCAACTACTCCGGCAAGACGGTGGCCGTTGGTTCCCAAAAGACAGTGATATGGCCAAAGCAACAGTTTGTATTTTCCTGATGCTTCTAGTTGACGACAGTAATAGCGATACTGTTTTTCTAGCCAGGTCAAATCGATGTTGAGCTGAGCGGCCGCGACCGGATCGGGTCGGTAGTCGCCGCGATCATATTGGTCGGCAGAGATGATAGTATTAGGCTCAGGTCGACTACCATCGCGACGCAGATGAACGGAATTGAAAAACACCTGATAAGGAACATGGGTGTCCATTGTGCAGGTAATTTGGCTAATTAGAGACAGATATTTATAGCCAAACTCCACCAAAGCCTTTTGGGCATCCATTGCACCAGTACCACTGCGCCCGGCGACATAGAGCGAGCCAGCCGGGAACGAAAAGTCGAACTGGTCGTCGATCACCAGTAGGTGAATTTTTTTCTTATCCGACCCAACTGGGCGAAGACCGTGTTGTTTTTTCCAAACTTCGGCGCTTTTGCGAATTTCGTCGGTTTTGGGAATGTAGCCGGCATCTTTACAATTGGCATCATGGTAAAAACCCGGCAATGGAAGCAAATTTACCTTACTGTTCATGATTTCCTCCTTGGGAAATTGAAAATACTTCAGAGTGTCAATAACTAACTTATTTCCAGGATAGTTATCTCCTTTCCTGTCACCACCGCTAATCCGGAATTGGTTGGAAAAAGGTGTACTGCTGAGCTGACAAATGGTTCGGTGTCGGGGAATTTCTTGGTTTCCACGAGCTTCCCAGAATCATTTTCTACTCGAACAATTCCTTCATCGGTAGCGGCAAATAGAAAATTCCCGATGGCGCATTTACCACGAATTGTTCCAAGCCAAGAGGAATCACCCGCAACGGCGTCACTTGTGGCAAGGATTGTTCCAGATTTGTCTATTTGGTAGCAACGGTTTAATTCTTTTCCGTTCTCCATTGTGGCAATCAGGAACCAACAATAGTTGTTGGTAAAAAAGGTTGTTGAATCAACCAGTTGTCCCCGAATTTGCGGTAGGGCAACTTTGTCATTGATGCCTTTTTGGGTCGCTTCGAAAACAAAGGCAACTTGGTAGCCACCAGCGCGATAAAATCCAAACCCAAACGTTGGACCAACCCAAAAGAGAGTTTGATTGGTTAGAACATTTCCAATGCTTTCTGGCCCAAACTGGCCGGTCCGCTTTAACTCCCCCTGGTCGACCCAAAAGTAACCATTGGCGTTGCCATCAAAGATTGGTAGTTCGTTTAGACTGTCAACACCAAGGGTTTCAACCGGTTTGTTATTCTGAAAAATTACCGCTCGGCTACCTTTACCCAACAGGGTTTTATTGCCACTGATTCGGAAGCGCATTAAGGGGTCGAGCTGCCCTGAGGCCACAAGATTATGGTCTTCACGAAAAAATTGTCCATTTTCGTAGGCCAACCACAAAAGTGTGCCATTTTGAGCAGTGGCAAAAACAATTTGTCCACCACCTACTCCAAAGATCTTTGTTGCTAAAACACTGCCACGAACCACAGTCGTTTTCTTTGGAACACTGGGGGCGACCTTTTGACAGTGGGGACATTTGTCTCTTCCGTGTTCTGTGCCACACTGACTACACTTGGTCCAACGAAAGTTTTCTAACAACCGAATTGGAAATTCGCCACGGACATCTTTTTCAAATGTTTTGTGGAAAAATTCTAACAGGTCATCAGAAAGCAAACTATAGTGAGTCGCCTGTTTGGGACAAATGACATCGGGATTAAATAGGGTGATACGGTGATAGGGCCTAATGTCGTGAGCCACCCATTTACCGCTTTTTTTGGGTTTGTAAGCTCCACCATAGGGATCGATAAAAAGCAGGCACTCAAACAGAATCGCGGCATATGAATACCAGTCGGAATTCTGACTGTATGGCTTGGCGAGAACAAGGTAGCTTTTGCCGGAAGCGCTCACCAGATCACAAAGTGTTGGATCAACGACTCGGGGAGAGAAGCTGCGGCATAACCAAGAGCCATATTGAAAACTGTCGGCGTCGATAAGAAACGCTTGTTTGTTTTTAACCAGAACATTGTAGTAGTTGTTGTCTCCAATGGTGACATTGGCCTGATGCAACCCTTGGATTGCTTGGTGAAAGCTCTCAAAGATCGGCATTAAGTCGTTGTTCCCAACCCCTTTGGAACGAAACTCTGAATCGGCGTATCGACGGAGAAGTAACGCATTGTCCAGGTAGGTCATGCTATAGCCGACAATCAAGCTTTTCTTTTCATCCCAGATTAACTCTCTTGGGGAAATGACGTTTGACGGCAATCCCCGTGGAAAAGCAGGTAACTTTTTCTGGTATTCGATAAGTCGCATTTTTGCTCCTTCTCGATTTCTGACGTGCTCTTCGTCTGATCCTTGGTAGTCAGAATGGTCAGGAGCTTTAAGGATCTTGACCACTTGGCTAGGATCGATTTTATAAACCTCGGCTTCACCACCTTGCCCTACCGGATGACTAGGATCCAAGCGGAGCAATTGACCACCAAGATAAACTTTGGTAAACATTTATCCTCCTTGTAATCTTTTCCCCACTATTAGTGTGGTGTCATCCTCTAGAAGGCCAAACGATCGCTCGAACGTTTTTTGATCCCAGTCAACCTTGATGGTATTTTTGTTGACCTGGTTGAGAAAACGCCCGATTTGAAACGGGTTGGCAAAATTTTTATCTTGCGCCCAAAACTGTTCGATTGGTCCCACTGGAATTTCTTTGCCTGGCAATAGTTCATTGGTTATTTTTGTAAGCTGACTGGTGCCATCGGTACCAATGAGAAAGTGCTCCAATTCACGAGTGGAGATGTGTTTGTGAATTTGGAAGCGCAAACTATCGGGACTGGTTTTGAACAGGCTGGTAGGCAATAGTTTGTATGCCAAATATGGCGGTTCGTTGTCGGGAAACGGACCAATGATGGTTTCTTTCCCGTTGACAACAATTATTCCGTCGCCAAAACTGACAAAAACAGCTTCATTTGGGGTAATCACCACTCCGACAAGAGTGAAAAGAAAATTTTCAATGATTGCCCTGGTGAAATTACTGTCGATTGTCAAAGCATCAACGGCGATCTTGGCCAAAATTTCCTGTTCGACCGTTTCCCAGAAACTACTCTGGCCCAAAAATGGCCAATGTGCCAGTAAAACTTGAACTGCGATCTTGACACCAAGTTTGGCGCCAATTTCGCTATTTGGGCTAGAGATCCGATCGCCACAACCATCGGCCACAAAAGCGACGGTGACCATGTCAGTAGAACTAATTAGGTAGGCATCTTGGTTGTTGGCTTTGATTTGTTGATGGTCGGTGCCCACGACATTGCCTCCGGCTAACGCAAACTGTGACTTCATTTTGCCTCCTTGAAATGTTTTGATTATTTACTTGTCAATGTACATAGTGTTTGTTATACACTATCTATTACATATTGTCAAGTAGGAAAATGCTTTAGTTTTTAGATCAACTTCTTTTGAAGCGGTGAAAGAGGTAGTATCCCCCAGCGATGACCACAAACGCAATAATAATAAGATCGAATTTGTGGAAATAGCTACTTAAACTGTGCCAGTTGGCGCCCAGCACTACTCCTAAGTAGGTCAAAACTGTGCTCCAAATAAGTGATCCTAGCGTAGTGTAAATGATAAATTTCTTCAGATTCATTTTGGCAATGCCAGCCGGGAGACTAATATAGGTGCGAATCGCGGGCAAGATCCGACTGACGAAAGTGATTATTTCGCCATATTTATTAAAAAGAGCAATCGCATGATGATATTCTTTGTTGCGAAAGATTTTGGGAATTTTATCCTCTCCAAGGTAACCCAGGCCATAGGCCAACAAGGAGCCGACAAGGTTAGCCAGAGCTCCTACTAGAACCAGCAGCCAAAAATTGAATACCCCACTGGCGACCAAAGAACCGGCAAAGGGCATGGTAACCTCAGAGGGAATGGGAATCAAAGCCGACTCTAAAGTCATTAAGACGAAAACACCAACATAGCCAGTCACGCTTATGACCTGTATAATGTAGCCACCTAATAATTCCAACATTATGCTGTCTATTGTAGCAACACCGATTGGAAATTTAGAAGACATCAGTTTGCGGGCGCTGCGGGTTTTAAAAGAGGCCGAGGTGATTATTGCCGAAGATACACGCCATACCGGAGTTCTTCTTAAACACTTTGCAATCCCCCATAAACCCATGACCGCTCTCTATGATGAAAATGAAAATAGTGAGTTCCTTCGACTCGTCGCACTGGCTCAGGATGACACCAAAGTTGTTTTGGTGTCAGATGCGGGTACCCCGCTAATTTCTGACCCGGGATATAAATTGGTGCGGGCCGCTATTGCCGCGGGAGTAAAAATTGATTTTATCCCAGGACCGTCAGCGGTGACGGCTGCCCTGGTTCTCTCTGGATTACCTCCGGATAAATTCACATTTTGGGGATTTAGAACACCTAAAGACAAAGCTTCCGGGACCAATATTTATTTTGTCTCGCCATATAAATTACTCAAATTTCTTGATTTTTTGGAAGTAGATCAAGAAGTTGTCGTGGCTAGAGAGTTGACCAAGATTTATCAGGAAATCTGGCGAGGGTCGGCACAAGAAGCAAAAATAAAGTTTGCTAAGCCCAAGGGAGAGTTTGTAGTATTATTTAATGTATGAATCCAGAAGATTACTACTCTTTATACGCTCAAAAAATAATTGATCTTAAAAAGCAGCGGAAGACCGATGCTGGACTTATTGTCGGCGTCTCGGGGATTCAAGGGAGCGGAAAAACAACGCAGGGAAAGAAAATGGAGGAAATCTTAAAATATTTTGGTTATAAGGCGATAAGCTTGTCGATTGATGATCACTATATTACTCACCAGGAGTTAGTGGATCTAAGAAGCCGTGACCCCCGGTACATTCGCCGCGGGGTCACCCATGATATCCCTTTAGCAATTGCCAACTTAAAAAGTCTACAAACGATGAAAAATGGCCAAAAAATTTCGATCGCGGGATATGATAAAGGGGCCTATCGGGGTGATGGTGAACGAATTTCAAAAGAAGTATCAGACAAACCAGATTTTATTTTTTACGATGGTTGGATGTTGGGGGCGAGAAAAGTTTCTGATGAATCGATTTTTTCGTCTGGGTTACCAGCTCTAGAAACCCCAGCTGCCCAACAGTTTGCTAAGGATATAAATTCTAAATTGAGTGACTATGAACCATTATGGGCGATGATTGATTTTATGAATGTGTTATATGTCCCCCATTATCAGATTTCTTTGGACTGGCGCGAACAAGCAGAAAAACCATTACGAACTAAAGGGGAAGGGATGAGTCCAGAGCAAATCAGGGAATTTGTTTATTATTTTTGGAGATCGGTGCATCCCGCAATTCAAATTGAAAACCTAGTTCGTGATCCAGTGCACACGCAACAAGTGGTCACCATTGCTGATGATCACTCGATAACTAGCGTCGCTTCGGCTTGATAAACTGCTTCTTTGGTGTAGTCTAAACCATCTTGAGGAACGATAACTCCAGTGATCCCCCACTTGATTAATTTTTCTAAAAGCTCTTGATCGATGGGGATTTCGTGGAAAAAATTGCAAGCAACATGGTGTTTTTGACAAGTCTTGATTATTTTGTAATAGGTGTGTAGCATCGCCGGATCAGAAATGTTGCTATCGCCATCAAGAGTTAGTAGGGTCAGTTTTGCCGCGTTAATCACGACTTCTTTTGGATTACTTTGCAAAAGAGCATCAAGAAGAACTACATCTTTGGGGGCAGCGCAAAAAAAAGCTTGGTTGTTGACTGAGGTAAAAACCTTTGTGACTGTTCTTAAAGGAAGTGGGCCAACAGTTACTGACTTGGCCTGGTTTAGCGGCGAACCTTTATAAATTGCTCCGGAATAAATTCTGCCGGTGTTACCATTGACAGTAATAACCTGGCCGGTTTTTAAAATTTTGGTAGCGTTTTTGACTCCGACTACAACAGGGATTTCTAAATTGGGTACCTCGTCAACTTTTTCTACAATAACCGCTATAGCTCTTTTTAATTTTGGTAACAAACTATTATTTATTTCTTTGACGACCAAAATTTCCCCCACTGGGCCAGATTTAATTCCGGGACTAGCTGGGAAACCCTCAAGAATAGGGGTAAGAAAAGGTTTAGGGTGGGAGGTAGTAGTATTTGTTTTTGCCACTATTGGGAGAATAACCGGTCGGGATTTAGTCAAATAGAGTTGATCATCAGAGAGAATAAACTCGGTTTCTTGGGGAAAGTAGAAATATTTTCTTAAATCCAGTGATAATTTGGCAATTCTTTGGTGTTGGGCTTTGGTCATTACTTGTGATTTGTCGGGGGTCACCGCCTGTTGAACAATTACCGCGGCAGAAAGATGGGGAGAGAGATTTGTCCAACACCGACGAACAAAATCAACAACCGTAGCCTCTCCAGAAACATTGGTAAATACCATATTCGGGCCGATGATAGTTACCAATTTGTTTTTCTTAGTTAAGATTTTATAGGCGGCAAATATTTCTGGTGCCAGATTATCTATTTTTTCTTTATAGGCGGTTGACGTGACCACAAAGCCGGGGGCAATGGGCATGCCAATCGTCATAAGTTCCGCCAAGTTTACCGCTCGACTACCAACCAACTCGAGGTCCTCTTTTTTGATATCGGAAAACCAAAGAATAAACTTTTGTTTCATATTTCGCTATCGATAAGTTTTTTTATCTCGGAATAAATATCCTGGGCTTCTTTTTCGCTGCGAGCTTCGAGATTTAGTCGTAACAGTGGCTCGGTGACACTCTCGCGAAGATTAAACTTCCAGGTTGGGCCAAAAACCGTTAACCCATCTTCGATTGACACCAGGTTGTCGCTGGCCCGATACTGTTGTGTTAGTTTGGTCAGGATATTAGTCGACTTTTCGGCAAGACAGGGAATGTTCTGTTCGGGAAGTTCAAAGTATTTTTTTTCTAATTCATGTAAGGTCTTTTCTATTTTTCCTTGTTCAAATAAACGGATAAATCGTATCGCGGCCAGAATGCCATCGTCAATGGCATAAAAATCTGAATAAAGAAAATGCCCGGAAGTCTCGCCACCAAAGACGATCTCGGGGTCTTGACGCATGGCAAATTTAAGATAGGTGTTCCAAGCTGGAAGGATTTCTAGGGTGCCACCGGCAGACAGCACTAAATCGCGAACCACTAGCCCAGCCCGAACGTCAACAGCCACTTTTTTATGACTACTACCACTTACAGCATCGGCGGCAAGACTGCCCAAAACAAAAGACATGGGAATAAGTTTGCCCTGGCGATCCACAAACACCACCCGATCACCATCAGAGTCCCACATTATCCCCAAATCTGATTGAGTTGAAACTACGTCTTTTTCTAATTGCTTGCGGTTTTCAGCGAGCAAGGGATTGCCGCCATGTGTCCCATTAACCAAATGAAATTCCGCCCCGATTTTTTGCATCAAAACCATAGTAGTGGTTACCACAACGCTTCGGGAGACATCAAGTGACAACTTTATTTTTGGTTTGTCAGTTCCAACCAGTTCTAAGATTTTTGCTAGATAGCGATCGGAAAAGTTTTCTTTCTTGGGCAAAAGCTTGGGAACAACTATTGGTTCGTTTTGAAACATTGAGGTGCGATTTTTAAGGTCAAGGATTTCTTTTTGATCTAGGGGAACAGCGCCTTTCTTAATTATTTTAAAGCCATTTTCATCCTGGGCGATGTGCGAAGCAGTTACCATTACTCCCAGATCAAAGTTTTCAGTAGCGAGGGCAAAATTGAACATGGGTAATGGGGTTTCCCCCAAATCGACGACCTGGACATTGGCAACAGAAAATCCATCAATTAAAAATTCTTTTAAGGAAGGGGAACTTTCTCTGGTGTCCATCGAAATAGCCACGGTTTTTGGCTTGAAAAGCAAAGAGGCAGCATGGGCGATGGCAAACGCCAGTCGTTCGTCAACAATTTCTGGATATTTTCCCCGAACATCAAAGAGTTTAAAGGCAGACTCTACATCCATAGTTTCTTTATCCTTCAATCTTAGAGTTTGAGGAGAAACAGTTCAAGTGATCCTTTCAAATCCAAGGGAGCTTGGCCAGTTTTTTGTTGATAATCAATCTCCAGAAGCTGATGGTAAATTTGCCGCAATGATTTGATTGGGAATGATTTGATCTGAGAAATAATTTTATCTTTTTGCCAAGAGTTAAGTTGCTCTGGATTTAACATCAGACGAAATTGTCGGATAACCATAGAAAATATTATTTCTGGAATTTCCTGCTCACAATATTTCTCAAAAAGAGGCAACATTTCTTTTTGATTTTTAGGGACAATCGATTCCACAAACTTAAAAACAACTTGGTTGAGCTTAAACTCTTGTATTTTGGCATTAGTAAAACTTTTTAGTTGACCGGGGGTTAACTGGTGATCAAACCAAACGACGGTATCAACATCGTTATCGTCAATGATTTGACTAGGGTTTTTGGGATTTTCGATTAAAACTGTCCGTTTCTGCCCGAACAAGGGCTCGTTGACAACCCCTTTAGGTATTGCATTTCTTGAAGCAGTGATGTCTTCGCCGTGATAAAGAGTGATCATTGGGACTGTAAATATTTCTCGTACAGAACTTCAACTGTGCGACGGTCAATACGATGGGAACGGCCTCGGTGTGATACCAGAGCGCCAGAAAATGTTTTGGGAATATGCATGAGTTCGTGAATAAGAGTTCTGTCTTGGTCGCTTGCACTGAGCCTGTCGAAGTGTCCGGCGATAACTTCAATAACATACTGTGGTGCAACTTTTAAAGCTAGTTGCCAAGGGCGAGGAAGGCTCCAAATTCGAGCAAATGCCCGGGCGCTGGACCCGATACCTCGCATGGCCGTTATTTTTGAAGCGGAAATATGAGGGAAAAGACCGCTTTTAAGGAGGCGATTAAGTCGAAGGGTGATGTCGGGGGCGGGTTGCCAGTCCATAACGGTTTTATATTAGCAGAATTGCTTGTTAAATTTTGTGATAAATTTGGGCGCCCAGCAATTTTGTCAAGTTTTTGAATATCCTGGGCAAATGGTTTAAAGTTGCCATTTTGATCGGTAAAACTAAAATCAGCAAAAGGACCAGACTGGGCGGAGAGCAAAAATGGGGTGACAGCGACAATATTGTCGTCAATCCAAATTTGACTATATGCCAATAGAAGGAAATTTTGATACGGAGCTACCCAGCCAGCTTCAGTGATAAAAATCTTGGGTCGGGTCGCCCCAATTGTGGAAAGAAAGTTTTCTTCAAAACGGTAATTGGCCACAGAAGTGGATTGATAGATACTGGGGGAGCTGCTAAAGCCGGGATTACCATAAGAGTGGGTAGAAAATCCGTCAACACGATTAAAAATCCCGGGGTAGCGGGCGTTCATGACACGCAAATAGTCATATTCATTCAAAGAATCAGGGCCGGTGGGGGCAGAAGCGTCCATACCAGCAGAGATGACAAAAAAATCCTGGTTTTTAGAATGAAAAATGTCGATTGCTCGATCCAGGATTCGAGCATACTCTTGCGGATAGACAAACCCACCCCATTCGTTTTTGTGATTGGGCTCGTTATAAATAATGATATATCGGTTGGCGGCTGGCCAGGAAAGCTCATTTAGAAAATTGGCAAAATCGATCAAATCATATTCATTGGGTGCCATCCAATGATCAGAAACACCAAAAGATGCGAGACGCAATATGGGAATAAGGTGCAGTTGTCTACTGTGAACCATGAACGCAGTCCACTTCGTGAGATCTCGATCGTTAGCGCGAATGGGAATAGTAATATAGCCCCAATCGCCACCTGACGAATTGACCAATTGAGCTGCTTTTTCTAGCTCTTGAGTTTCTAAAATATGGATCCCAAAACGATTATTGGGAACAGATAACGGGTCATAAATAGCCAACGTCGCCTTGGGCACAAGAAGAAAGAAAATCATTAATAATGTGATCCTTCGAAGCACAGAGAAATTATACCATTGGTTACATACCTCGGGCAGCCCGTCGGGCGGCGGTTTCATCGAGGATTTTTTTGCGAATGCGGATATTTTCCGGAGTGACTTCAACCAACTCATCATCGGCAATATAATCCAGGGCACTCTCAAGCCCCATGATTTTAGGAGCATCAAAATGTGCTCCGACCCCATCACCCTTAGAGCGGTGATTGGTCAATTGTTTTTCTTTGCAGACATTGACCGGGATATCATCTGAGCGAGAGTTTTGGCCCACTACTTGTCCTTTATAAACCTTGACTCCGGGACCAACAAACAAAATACCCCGATCTTGAATGTTGACTAAGCCATAAAGAAGAGTATTGCCTGTTTCATGAACGACTAAAGAACCGTGATCGCGCTCGCGCCAGTTGTCAAAATCACGGTCAAATTTGGCAAACAAAGTGTTGATTATCCCTAGTCCCCGAGTGTCGGTGATAAACTCACTGCGATAGCCCAAAAGCCCGCGAGTGGGAATGAGAAACTCCATAAAAACCGTGTCATTTTCTGTACGCATGTCTTTTAGCTCCCCATGACGCAAGCCCATTTTCTGCATAATCACGCCGTTAAAATTTTCTGGGGCTTCGATATAAACTGACTCAAAAGGAACCAGACCGTCTTTTTTCAAAACCTCTGGCCGGCTGACTTGAAATTCATAACCTTCACGGCGCAATCGCTCGATAAGAATAGCTAAATGTAGCTCGCCTCGACCAGAGACTTCCCAAGTGCCATCGGGATTATCAAAAACTTTTAAAGCCATGTCGGTTTCGAGCTCTTTATGCAATCGCTCTTGGATTTGGCGACCAGTACTAAACTGCCCCTCTTTGCCAGCAAATGGCGAGCTATTGACCATGAAGGTCATTTTGACGGTGGGTTGTTCAACATCTAAAACAGGAAGGCCAATGGGAGTTACGGGATCAGTAATGGTTTCACCAATGTTGATGTCAGGAATTCCGGCCACAGCGACAATATCCCCGGCCGCCGCTTCGGTGATTTCGACCCGATCCAGACCAACAAAACCAATTAGTGAAGTAATTTTGTATTTTTTAACTTCACCATCTCTATTTATGTGCGCTATTTCTTGACCATTTTTAATCCGTCCATTACTGATGCGACCAGTGGCAATCCGACCTTTATAGTTGTCGCCACGTATGGTGGTCACCAGCATTTGTAGCGGTTTCTCTGGGTCACCGGATGGAGCAGGGATGTGCTTTATGATGGCTTCGAATAAATGAGAAACATCAGACATTTGGGAAGCATCAGGAGTCGGACCAGCTTTACCTTCTTTACCGATGGCATAAACAGTCGGAAACAGGGCGGTGGCTTCATCGGCACCGAGCTCGACAAAAAGATCGAAAGTCTTACCTTGAACGTGCTCCGGGCGAGCATCGGCTTTGTCGATTTTATTGACCACAACGATTATTTTTAAACCCAATAGCAGGGCTTTTTTCAAAACAAAGCGGGTTTGCGGCATGGGGCCTTCTTTGGCGTCTACCAATAATAGGGCGCCATCGGCCATTTTGAGCACTCGCTCGACCTCGCCGCCAAAGTCGGCATGACCGGGGGTATCAATGATATTGATCTTGGTATTTTTCCACATCACCGAAGCATTTTTGGAAAAAATAGTAATACCCCGCTCGCGCTCGAGCTCATTGCTGTCTAGGATAGTATCTTGACTAGACTGCTCTTTATTGAGCTTGGTGTGAGATTGGCGCAATAGAGCATCCACGAGTGTCGTTTTGCCGTGGTCAACGTGAGCGATAATGGCAACGTTTCTTATATCCATAAAATAACCCTCCTCCGCTAAAGCTTCGGCGGGCAAAGTAGCGTGTACGAGAGTCGAACTCGTCTTAGCAGAGTGAAAATCTGCTGTCCTGCCGATAGACGAACACGCCAAAAATCTTCGGGAAAAATCTGGTGTCCCTGCCTGCCGGCAGGCAGGCTGGGCCACTAGACGATGGCGGCTTCTAGTAATTATTTTATCAGATTTCGTATTCAGATGCCCAGCGGACAAATTTAGACTGTTTGTTTTTGGCTGGGTTAATGCGTAATTTTACCTGTGATACTCCAGTTGTACTAACTGGAACTAAATATGTTTTGTCAAGTTCTGGGCAATAAACTCCAAAATAATCAGCTTGACCTTTGTAATTTTTTCGACGAAAACCTTTATACCACTCTGTGCTCGAAGAGCTGAATTTGACACAGCCATTCCGTACCCTGCCATTTTTACATTGGATTCTACTAAAGTGACCGTTTTTCTCTAATACCAGGTCATATCTCTGGCTGTCTCCAAATGGAAGCAATATAGCCGTATTCCCTTTTTTGAGAAGGCTGGCTAATACTCCCGCTACCGCTGTGTCTCCAATTTCTTTAGGGCTTTTCATCTACACAGAATAATATTACTAAACCAGTACTAAGTCAACGTGCCGGTCTAGGGGTTTGAATTTAACGGAGTAAAAAGTATATAATCATGCAATGGCCCGATAGCTCAGCGGTAGAGCAAAGGACTTTTAATCCTTTGGTCCTCGGTTCGAATCCGAGTCGGGTCACCAGTTAAGACTGGAGAGGAATTTGTTTAACTAAATCGGTAAAAGACTCTAGCTTTTCTACGGTGGGCAGTTCATTGCGGCCATCTTCAAACTGCAGGACTTGGTATCCAGGATGAATATGTAATTTATATCCGAGTCCGTCGATATTGATTTCATAAATCCAGCACCCAACGCTCTTCAAGACAAGATTTCTTGTGCCGTAGCGATCAATCCTGACTCGAATGGATCCGTTCTTGGAATCGGAAACGATGGTATCAAGAGACCATTCTTCATAGCCTTCAAAATGAATTACTTCGTTGTGCTTCAAAAGAGAGCTTTTGAATCCTACAGAGTCAACCGTCTGGCCAAGCTGGTGATAAAGTAAACCGGCCGTCTTAGCTCTTTGTCGTTCGACTAAGGTTTCTCTTTGCACCTCTAAAACTCGTGAATGAATTTGTTCGCTAATACTTTCCATTATGCCGTATAGTACCCTATAATTTATTACGGTGTCAAGTTTGAGTAAAAAAGCCAAAAAAAATCCGCTCGAGGGATTACCAAGAGCGGATTTGACATTTAGTTCCGGTGCCAGAAGGAGGTCGCGTCGCCATTCGGGACGAAAATCACCGAGTCGTTGACGTTGTTGCAGCTGGCATCATTATATGATGGGCTGCCGACTCCCCAGTTGGCGGAACGCATAGCAATGTACCAACCGTTTCTCTGGCCATCGTAGTCGGCTCGGGTAACGATGCCGATGTGCCCGGCAGAGTCGGGTCGGAATCGATATTGCATGTCTCCCCACCAATCATTGGGCACTCCAACCAATACCGATGGACCGATGATAATCACATCACCTGATCCGGCGCCATTTCGGCGAAAATAGCCGTAGCGATCCCAATACCCCGAATCGGCCATAGAATAGGCAGTCGGCCAGTTGCCAGGAGCACGCCTTCCTCCCAAGAGTTTGTAAACAATATAGTCGACACATTCGCAGTGGCCATCTGCCAAAGGAAGTGAGATGGACTGATTGTTTGATCGAGTTGGCTCGCTGGATGCGGTTGCCGGAGTGACCGGTAAAGCAAGAGCAGTCATCACAAGGGCAATAAATATCAGCCCAATAACACTTTTTTTCAATTGTCCTCCCCAATTAGATTAATTTGCCAAAGTACCCACTCTACCAAATTTCTTCGAGTGTTCCGTCATTATATGGCAAGAAATACTTGCGAACAATTGGTAACTATTATATTTACCCTATAATAGTTGACTAATTTTTGAATTAGTGCTATTATTTATTTTAAGTACATTTACAAACAGGAGGCAAAAGTGATTAATTTGGGCTTGAAAAGTGAAATGTTTAGTGCCTACTTACTCGAACGCCTGGAAATTCTTGGTTGCCCTACCTCTTTGCCATTTTTGGCAAAAGATGAAAACGTCGTTTGCGGATTTGACCAAGGTTTGGGCGAACTCATGATTGCCTGTGAGTCGCTTGCAGATATGAAAGAGTTATATGATAAATATCTGCATGGTGGAGCGACGCGAATCCATTGGTATCGGGCTCCAGATGTTGGCTTTATTAATTCGATAGCGCCTGAAGGTAAAACCTGATGGCGCTTTTTTTATGCTCAGTTTGTTATAATCCCCTAGAAATTATGTTACCAGAAAATAATGCAAATATCGCCAGAGACATGCACGAGCGGTTTTACCGATCAGAGTCAGAACCATATAGTTCTTGGAAGATGCTGGCGGATTTGATCATGGGTGATCTTAGGTTGCTCTGGGAAGCCAAACTAGAAGCTAAAGGAGATGTGGTCAGATATAAACGGATAATTGAACTACTTAATCATGGTCGACCCCGTGGCAATGATTCGTGGGTAATTAAACGATTATTGGCTGCGGGATTAGTGGTAGACAATGGATCGTTAAAAATTGTTACTACCGATTCAGAAGCTGATGACCATGAACAACTGTGGAAAAAACAGTCGACGACTGATAAAAGAGTTTCAGGAAAAATTATTGAAGATAAATCTGGACTGAATTTTTTCTTGTTGGATCCGATATCGCTCGAACATGAACTAACCCGTTTTTCAATTGAGACTGATCTAAAAAAAGTTGCGGAATATCTAATACAACAAGGCTTCATTCCAGTTGACAGCCACTTTCAGATAATTCCCTTTGAAGACAAGAATTAAGCCACGATGCGGGCGGAGGCTTTGGCAGTGAGGTCGCGGAGATAATAGAGTTTGGCCCGGCGAATCTTTTGGGCGGTTTTCTTCACTACGATTTTTTCTATCCACGGGGTAACAAATGACCAAATCCGCTCGACGCCAATGCCATCAGAGATTTTGCGCACGGTAAAAGATTTGGCATTGCGGTCAATTTTGATGAGGATGCCTTCAAATACCTGGATGCGAGTTTTATCGCCCTCGGCAATCTTCTGGTGCACTTGGATGGTGTCACCGACAGAAAAGGTTATCTCCATGCCCTTATTTTAGTCTACTCCCGAGAGAGAGTCAACCACGATTGAGAGCCGCTCGTCGCGGTTATCAACTTTCCCAGTGACTATGACTACCATATTGGTTTGGCAGTATTTTTTACCCCCAGCACCACTGAATAGTTTAGGGAAGACAACACAGTCGATTTTAGTGCCGTCTTTACCCTGAATTGTAATGAATGCCATTTCTTCATTGTTTTTGCGGGTGAACACTTTGCGAACCGCGGTAACAATTCCGCCGATGGTAACAATTTTATTGAGATGGACATCGGGAGTCAGTTCGGAGATTTCATGGGTAACAATATCGAGTAGCTTTTCTAAGGCCTTTTGCTGGGGGTGTTCAGTAAGAAAGAAACCAAGAAATTCCCGTTCATAGAGAAGTAGCTGTTCTTTTGGGAGCTCATCAAGATCGGGCAGGATAAAACTTTCTGGCTCGGCGGATTCAAACATACCAGTTTGCCCGGAGCTAATTTGTTTTGATAACTCGTGTGATTCTTTAATAATTTTATCCAGAGCAGCCAACATTGCCGATCGTTTGCCAAACAGATCCATCGCCCCAGCCTTAATAAGGCTTTCAAGGGTTTTGTGGTTGACTTTTTGCAAATCGACCCGACGGGCAAAATCAGTTATTGACTTAAATTCGCCATTGGAATCCCGGGCCTTAAGGATACTCTCAATCGCGGCCTCACCGACATTTTTAATCGCCGACAAGCCAAACCTAATTCCGGCATTTTCGATAGTAAACTCGACGGGAGATTTGTTGATGTCGGGAGGTAACACAGTAATTTTCATCCGTTTGCATTCGTCGACACACATTTGGATTTTTTCGTCTTTGGTGTCACCCGTATTGGCTTTGGATTCGGCGGTCATCATCGCGGTCATGTATTCGACCGGATAGTGATATTTCATATATGCAGTCTGGTAGACAATCAAACCATATGAGGCGCTATGCGCCTTGTTAAAACCATAGGCAGCAAATTTTTCAATAAGAGCGAAGAGTTTATCGGCGAGTTCTTTGGAATAGCCTTTTTTTATCATTCCGGCCATGAACTTTTCACCTTCTTTTTTCATTAGCGCGGGGAGTTTTTTACCCACTGCTTTGCGAAAGCCATCCGCTTCGGCAAGAGTGTAGCCGGCGATGACATGGGCAATTTCCATCACCTGTTCTTGGTAGATAATTAGCCCGTACGTCTCTTCAAGGATCGGGCGCAGGTCATCGTGGATATAAAATACTAAATCGGGATGGCTCTTGCGTTTGATAAAATCGGGAATAATCTCCATCGGACCGGGTCGGTAGAGGGCGACCATAGCACCTAAATCATAAATTACAGTCGGCTTTAGTTCGCGGGCGAGTTTTCTCATCCCGGATGATTCCAATTGAAAAACTCCGGTGGTGTCCCCGCGAGAGATCATGTCGTAAATTTCTTTTTCGTCGAGGGAAATTTTGTCGAGATCAATATCAATGCCCTTACTGACTTTGACAAATTTGACCGCTTGACCAAGAATAGTCAAATTCCTCAGCCCTAAGAAGTCCATTTTTAACAGGCCAACCGCGTGTTTGCTAGCATTGAGATCAAGAGAATACATGTCATATTGGGTAATAATTTTGCCCCCTTTGGGATCGCGTTGCAGTGGGGTGTACTCGGTAAGATCTTTGTCACCGATTACTACCCCGGCGGCGTGAACTGAAGCATGGCGGGCGACCCCTTCGAGTTTTTTGCCCAGATCAATTATCTTTTTAGTATCCGCCTCGGTTTCGTAGGCCTGGGCTAATTCTGGAATTTCTTTAAGAGCTCGGTCAAAATACATTGGAAACCCTTGGCTGCCGGGAGGAATTATTTTTGCCAACCGATCACCAACAGCATAGGGATGGCCCAAGGCTCGAGCCACGTCACGAACGGCGGCGCGAGATTCCATGGTGCCAAAAGTGATGATCTGAGCCACCTTTTCTTCGCCATATTTTTGTTTGACGTATTCAATTACTCCCTCTCGACTAGCGTCGGCGATATCCATGTCGATATCGGGCGGTGATGGTCGCTCGGCGTGGAGAAAGCGTTCAAAAGGTAGTTTATACTGCAATGGGTCAAGGGTGGAAATCCGCAAAATATAGGAAACAATTGAGCCGGCGGCCGAACCGCGGGTATTGCGAAGAATTCCCTGCTCCAACATCCAGTTGGTAAAATCGGCAAAAACTAAGAAATAAGAGGCGTATCCCATTTTGGCAATAATTCCCAATTCGTGATTAATTCTGTCATCCACCTCTTTGGTAATCTGGTCGTATCGATCGGAAACCTTTTCTAAAACTAACTTACGAAGGAATGAATCGGGTGTTTCTTCGGCGGGAAGGGGAAACCTGGGAAAGATATATTTATCTAAGGGAATTTCTAAGTCAATTTGGCTAGCAATTTTTAATGTGTTTTCTAGTGCATCTGGATATTTGACAAATGTTTTAGTCATTTCGTCGGGGGATTTGAAATAGAAATCGGGGCAATCGATCATCGACATTGGTCGATTGGTATCCAGCCAGGTTTTTTGGGTTTGGATGCATAGCAGGGTTTCTTGCGCTTCTGCATCGTCTTTGTTGGTGTAGTGGGAGTCATTGGTAGCAACCAAGGGAATGCCTAAAGAGCGGGACATAGTGGCAACTTGGTCGTAAATTTTATTGAGGTGATCAAGGCCAGGATGGTACTGAATTTCTAAATAAAAACTATCTTTGCCAAAGATTTCTTCGTAGCGTTTGGAGGTTTCTTCGGCTTTTTTTGTTTCTCCTTTTTCTAAATAATTGCCAATAAGGCCGACGGTGCAGGCGGAAGTGCAAATGATACCTTCGTGATATTTCTCTAACACTTCCCAATCTAATCGCGGTTTGTAATAAAAACCTTCAAGGTGGGAAATGGTGGATATTTTCATCAAATTTTTATAACCGGTATAATTTTTTGCCAGAAGAATCAAGTGATATTGATCTTTTTCTACTCCCGGTTGCTTGTTATGGCGAGAATTTTCTGCTTGATAACCTTCCATTCCAATGATTGGCTTTATTCCTGCTTCCTGGCATTCCAAATAGAATTTAATCGCCCCGTGCATGGCCCCGTGGTCAGTCAGAGCAATCGCCGGCATGTCATATTCTTTGGCCTTGGCGACCAAATCTTTAATTCGAGACAGGCCGTCTAAAAGGGAATATTCAGAGTGGGTGTGGAGAGAAACATAAGAGCTCATCAAGCTATGTTATATCATTATCTAGTGCTTTTCCCAATCAGGGGCGTGGAAGTTGACAAACATTGCCAAACTGCCAAGCAGCAAATCAATACTAGAATCACCGGTTAAATCGTGCTTGCATTTGGAACAGAAAGCAGTGAATTGAGATCCTTTTTTGATTATTACTTTATCTTGCAGTTCTGGGGGTAAATCAACTTCTAATGCCGGTTGGCCAAAAAGTAGTCGCCACATGGCCCTGTCGGGGTCGCGTCGTTCGTTTTGAACTTCATCCATAGCTATTTCAATCGCTCTTTTATTTCTGAGATTGTTCCAGCACTGACAAAACCAGTTTTTCCTCGCACACTATTGGCAATTGTTCCGATTGCTCCTTGAGTGCCGCCCTTGTAGTCAGCCACGGCTTGAGGATTTTCTGATATTGCCTGTTCTATGGCTGCACTTTGATCTTTTGTTTGGTCATTTTTTGATTTTGTCATCATTTGAACTAATTCGGCGGGGACATCGGGGAGCTGGTCTTTTTTGTTAACCATAAAGTTGGCAATTGCTTTTGGGTCACCACCATCTTTGACGGCTTGTTCAAAGTATTCGGAAATAGCTTTATCTTCAACTAAAATATTGGAAAAGTATTCGGTTAAATCATACTGTTTCACAAATCGAGTTAGTTTGGCATCTGGCAACTCTGGAACTAGTTTCTGGATACTGGAGACTAGTTTCTGGTCGAGGCGCAAAGGCGGGATGTCGGGTTCGGGGAAATAGCGGTAGTCGTTGGCCCCTTCTTTCTCCCGCTGGGGGAGTGTCTCCCCTTTTGTCTCACTCCATCCCCTAGTTTGTTGAGTTGGTTTTTCTTTTTGCTGCCTTAGAATTTCATACTCCAGCGCTTTCCGGGCAAAACGGAACGAATTGATGTTTTTTAACTCTACCCGATAATTTGGTAATTGGAATTTGGTTTTATTGGTAATTGGCGATAGTGATATCGATGGCTCCAATCGCATACTCCCCTTCTCCATATCGGCACCAGATATTCTCAAATAGCGGATGATGCGCTGGAGTTTTTTGAGAAAAAAGTCGACCTGGTCGATACTACGAAAATCTGGCTCGGTGACGACCTCAACCAATGGAACCCCAGAACGATTGAAATCAACCAACGTCAAATCGTCAACATGCTGAAGTTTGCCCGTATCTTCTTCTAAATGGACCCGACGAATGCGGATGTCGTCAAGTTTTCCATCAACACAGAGTGGTTGGTCATATTGAGAAATTTGATAGCCTTTCGGCAGGTCGGGGTAAAAATAGTTTTTGCGATCGAATTTTGACTCTTTATTGATTTTACACCCCAGAGCCAGACCCAACATGATTGTCCACTCGATGGCTTTCTTGTTGGGAACGGGCAAAGCACCAGGAAGACCGAGACAAACCGGGCAAGTGTGGGTATTTGGCTTGACGCCAAAATGGTCCGCGGGACAGCCACAGAACATTTTACTTTGAGTCGCCAATTCTACGTGAACTTCTAAACCAATAATTGGTGTCATAGTTTGGGTTTTTGTTTATGCCAATCGGTATTTTGTTCATAGGACCGGGCGACAGATAAAATTAAATCTTCTGACCATTGGGGACCAATGAGTTGCATACCAACCGGGAGACCATCAATAAATCCACACGGCACGCTGATCCCTGGCAACCCGGCAATGCTGCTGGGTTCGACGAGAATATCAGATAGTTCGCCAAACATTGCCTGACCGGCACTGGCGCCTTTTATAAGGGCAGTTGTTGGCGAGGTGGGGGCAAGAATTAAATCAACTTTCTTAAATATTTTATTAAAATCGTCAATTATCAATGTTCGCACCTGTTGAGCTTTTTTGTAGTAGGCATCGTAATAGCCGGCAGATAGAGTGTAGGTCCCCAGCATAATGCGTCGCTTATTCTCTTGATTGAAAACATTGCGAGTTTGCCCAAAGCGAATGCCATCAAAGCGAGCGAGGTTAGAAGACACTTCTGAACGCTGGATGATGGTATAGACAGAGATGGCATATTGAGGATCGAAAAGTGAGACTTCAACAATCTTGGCGCCAAGTTTTTCTAATACTTTAGACGCCTCTAAAACTGTTTGATTTACTTCTTTTTGAGCATTGCTGCGGAAATATTCTTTGGGGAGTCCAATAGTAAGTTTTTTCAGGTCAATATTTTTAGATTTGACTACCTCCTTGTGACTGGAAGTAGCATCGAGTGGATCAAAGCCGGCAATAATCTGATAGATAAACTCGGCGTCATCAACTGTTTGGGCAATTGGCCCAGGAGAATCAGTCGAGGAGGCCATGGCAATGACGCCATAGCGACTGACCCGACCATAGGTGGGTTTGAGGCCAACCACGCCACACCAAGCGGCTGGTTGACGAATGGAGCCCGCAGTTTCACTGCCAATAGCGACAAGCACTTCCCCACTGGCCACGGCGGCCGCAGATCCACCAGAAGAACCACCTGGCAGATAGTCTGTGTTCCAAGGATTGAGGGTAGGTCCAAAATCGGAAGTTTCTGTTGAGGAACCATGAGCAAAGGCATCCATATTGGTTTTACCCACAATCACCGCTCCAGCATCTTTGAGTTTGCGAACCACAGTGGCATCGTAAGGGGGAATATAACTTTTTAAAATGTTTGACGAAGCAGTCGTCTCGATTCCAACGGTATTGAAGTTGTCTTTGATAGCAATCGGAAAGCCGACTTGTTTTTTGGCATCGGAATTGAGCGCGAGAAATGCATGAATTTTGGAATCAAGTTCGTTGATTTTGGCTAACGACTGAGCAACTGTAAAGTCTGTTATTCCCATTTGACTTTGCTTACAAAAAATCCGTTGTGTGTCGCTTTAGCATTTTTTAAAGCGTCTTCTTGGGAAAGACACAGCGTGGTGACATCGTCACGAAACTCGTTTACCTTGCCAGTCACCTGGGAAGTAGGTTCGACTTTATTGGTGTCGATTTTCTGTAGCTGGTTAATGTAGTCAATCGTCTCAGCTAGTTGCTGTTGAAAATCTTTTTCTTCATCAGCAATCAGGGGAAGATTGGCTAGTTTAGCGATGTGTTTGATGTCGATCATAGTCCTAGTTTTTTTAGTATATAGTTGTGGGCTTGCCACTCAAGAGTATCGTCTAATTGCTCTAATTTTATCTCTTTTTTATATTTGACCTCAAGGGCAGTTTTAATGAGCCAATCGGCAATGTGGGGATTTTTGGGCAAAAACGGGCCGTGGGAATAGGTGGCGATGCAGTTATGAAACGCTGCTCCCTCGTTGCCATCTTCGCCATTATTGCCAAAACCTTTTATGACTCTCCCAAATGGTTCAACTTTGCCAAGGTAAGTGCGACCACTGTGATTCTCAAATCCAATGATTTTGCCCCACTTTGTATCGGCGACCAAATTACCAATTAAACGGGGATGGCCTATTCCAGATTTAGTCACCATATCAAAAATCCCTAAACCTGGCAATCTTTTTTTGTCTACGGTCTCGTAGTAATGACCCAAAAGTTGCGGAGAACCACAAACAAACAGCCCTGGAATATTATTTTCGAACATTTTTCGCAGAATAGTTTTTTTGTTCAAAAGATCCTTGATGACAATTGACTGTTGCCTATCTTGCGCTCCCCCACCAAAAATCAAATCACAACTTTCGTAATCTCTTTGGGTACTATCAAAGTCAAGGTTTTTTACTGTTACGTCTATTCCTCTCCATAAAGAACGTTTTTGCAGGCAAATTACGTTCCCCCGATCTCCGTATGTCGACATTAGTTCGGGATAAAGCCAACCAATCGTCATATTCATAGGATTTTTTTACCAGTTAATTTTTTTCTAATATCCAGCATGGCGGAATAAGTGGGCAAGATCCAAGAAGCATTTAGTTCTTCTTTGATTTCGACTGGTACTGCGGCATATTTTAAGCGAAGCGCTAAATCAAAAGCTCGATCGCCACTAACATAAATGGGGAAGGGATATTTTTGCAAGAGTTCAAAGTCGACATCCCAGATCCAACTAACGTCTCGGCCATCGGGAATTCGGTCGTTGAGAACTAAAAGTATTGGGCCACGGTGTTTCGAATCAAGAATGGTTCGCAACGACTCGTTAAATCCGGCAGGGTTCTTAGATAGAAGAATTTTTGCTCCGTTTATTTCTTCGGCCCGTCCGAAAGCAGGAGCAAATCTCGATAAATCAATGGATAAACCTAATGTCTTGGCAGTTAGAGTGGCCGCTAAGACATTGTACAAATTGTAAACTCCGTCCAGGGGAGACTTTATATCTTTTGCTGACAAATCAAGCTTAGGATGAGTAAAATCGCATTTTGGGCAATGCCATTCTCCCAAGTGAGAGATATAGTGACCAGCAAAAACTAGACGAGAGCTGCAGTGGGGACAAAAAAGAGAATCAGTGGCATGAGGCGGTTGCGGCAGAAAATATCTCTTATCACCAAGACCGAAGTAAAACACCTTTTGGCCAATATTTTTACCAATCCAAGCCAGATGAGGATCATCGGCATTCACTGTCAAGGAACAACCCTGTTTTGGAACCTTAGACAAAGCTGTCTGCCAATTATCAGCGATGGTATCGACCTCGCCATAACGATCAAGTTGGTCGCGGAAGAGATTTAGAAGAACAATTACTTTTGGCTTTATAAACTTCAAAACTATTGGCAAGGAGTTTTCGTCAACCTCGAAAACACCCCAGACAGCTGCAGTTGAGGTTAAAATCGCAGAGACAACTCCATTTAAAAGATTGGCGCCGCTGGCATTATGAATAACTCGATGTTCCCCATTCTCCAACAAAGTTTTGACCATCAAAGAGGTTGTGGTCTTGCCATTTGTCCCGGCAACAAGAATAATATTTTTTGGAGCAATTTTACGAAGAATATTAGGATCGATTTTGAGGGCGATCTCCCCCGGCCACGTCCCCCCAGCACCAAAATTAAAGGTTTTGCTAAGCCATTGAATTATTTTCCCGATCAAAAAAACCACAAAAAGCGGTCCACTGTCTGTCACAATTTACATTTTAGCAGAAGTGAGTCTGGAGATGGGAATCGTCCTTTTACCTAGAACAAATCTGCGTTCTTCTTGTACTTGTAATGCCATCTGCTCGACAGGAGATAATGAATTGTAGGCTGATCTTGCCGCCTTTACGCATGACGGTTCTCCCAAGTGCATCATTCCCCATACTCTCCCAGCCTCAAGTAGATTTCTCTTGTCTTCTTTTGTTTTTATACCCAGGGTTCTTCTTATTTTGTCAGTACCAGGATCCTTTTGAGCTATCGCACAAAGGTAGGACATTGTTATAAATTCAGCTTGTGGATTACCTTGTGCTTTCAGCCTTAGCATTTTCGCTAAAATCTCGCTACTTCCCTTCATGGGTATTTATTACTACAAGTTTCTTACCTTGTCAATAGGATTTCTACATCGAGCGGAGGATTTTTATACGCTCTTCGATGGGGGGATGGGTGTCAAATAAGCCGGCAAACCAGGATTTGGTGTCTTTGCCTTTGAAGGGATTTTCAATATAGAGGTGGGCGGTGGCGTTGTTGGCAAAAGCAGCGGGTTTTTTATCAGCAGCAATTTTTTCCAAGGCGCGGGCGAGACCTTCCGGGTAGCGAGTAATATAAGCCCCATTGGCATCGGCTAAAAATTCTCGGCGGCGAGAAATGGAAAGCTGAATAAGAGTGGCAATAACTGGGGAAAAGATCGCCAAGACAATGCCAATTATCATAAAAATCCCTTCGGCTTTATTTTCTTCCCTCCGGCCGCTGCCGGACCACCATAAACTTCTCATGAACCAATCAGCCAAGAGAGCCACTAGCCCAACCAATATTGTCACGATAGCCATCAGCCTGGTGTCAAAGTTGCCAATATGAGACAGTTCGTGGGCAATGACGCCTTCCAACTCGGCCCGATTTAGTTTATCGCGCAGCCCTTTGGTGATACACACCACTCCGTGGGCGGGATCACGGCCAGTGGCAAAAGCATTGGGCGAATCGTCAGCGATCAAATAGAGCTTGGGCTTGGGTATACCAGCAGCAATCGCCAGGTTCTCAACAACGTGATAAAGCTCGGGATCGTCTTTTTCTTCGATCAGTTTGGCCCCAGAGATGGCCAATACCATGGAATCAGAAAAGTAGTAACTGATAAGCGACATGACGCCGGAGATGATCAGGGCGAGGGCGGCAAAAGAAATTCCATAACCAGAAGCGCGGCCAAAAACATAGGCCACGGTGCTGATAAAGGCAATAAACAATGCCATCACTAGCCAAGTTTTGCGTTTATTGGAATCGATTTGGCTGTAAATACTCATTAAAAGTTTACCTTCGGCGTAGTTTTCTCTGCTTCGCTCACGTCACCAAAAAATTCCGCTTCTTTAAATCCGAGCATGGGAGCAACAAATACGTTTGGAAACACTTTTAGACTGGTGTTATAGTCCATTACTGTCGTATTGTAAAACTGCCGACTGTAAGCGACTTTGTCTTCGGTGTCGGTGACTTCTTCTTGCAAACTTTTAAAGTTTTCAGAAGCTTTTAATTCCGGATAGGCTTCGGCGATGGCAAAAATAGACTTCAAAGCCGATGCTATCTGATTATTGGCGTCTGATTTATCTTTGATGGTTTGGGCAGAAAGAAGAGCGGATCTCGCCTTGGTGACGTTTTCAAAAACGTCTTTTTCGTGTTTGGCGTAGCCTTTAACTGTTTCCACTAAGTTGGGGATTAAATCGGCCCGGCGTTTCAACTGAACGTCGATTTGACTCAGGGCTTCGTCAACACGAAGTTTCTTACCTACCAACCCGTTGTAGAGCATCCAAGCAAAAGCGATTAATATAACTAATATGATTATAGGTATTAACATTGTTTCACCTTCTCTCGTGGAACCAAGTTAAGATTTTATCATACTCCCAAGTATTTATTATATCTTTGGCTTGGGCCCAGCCGCGACGGGCCACCGAAACACCATAACGCATATTGACCATGTCATCTTTTTGGTGGGAATCGGTTCCGAGAGATAGTTTGACGCCTTTTTTTACCGCCTCACGGACTAAAGTATCCGGTAAGTCCAGTCGATTAGGATAGCAATTGATCTCAACGGCCTTGTCGTGTTCCAGACAAAATGCAAAAACTTTTTCCCAATCTAATTCAAAACCTTCGCGCTCTTCGAGTAAGCGCCCGGTAGGATGAGCCAAGATTCTGGCGACCGGGTTGGATAACCCTTTAATCACCCGACTAGTCATTTGCTTTTTATCCATATTAAATGATGAGTGGATGGAAACCAAGCAACCATCGAGGTAATTTAACCCATCTTGAGGAACTGGCAAATTGCCATCCGATGAAATATCGACTTCGAGTAGACTAAATACTCGAGTACTTTTTGTTGAGGAATTAAGATGTTCGATATGTGATTTTTGGCTTTTTAATTTAGCAATTATCTCTTGAGAATTGTGTTTGGAACTAGGATTGTGATCGGTGATGCCGACAAATTCATAGCCGAGTTCATTGGCTTTCAGTTGAATTTCTTTTATGGTATTTACCCCAGAATCGTGGGAAGTTTCCAGATCAAAATTTGAATGGACTTGGAGATCGCCTTTGACTTCTTTTATCTCGATTAGTTTGGGAAGATTATGTTGCAATGCAGCAACTACTTCTCCGGTGTCTTCGCGTAGCTCAGGAGGAATGTAATCTAAGGTTATAAAGTTATAAAGTTCTTTTTCGGTTGGGAACGTTTTGAGCTTACCAGTTTTTAGAGATTTCATTCCATATTCGTTTAACGAGTAACCTTTTTTGAGAGCGAGGTCGCGAACGCGAATGTTGTGGTATTTGGAGCCAGTGAAATATTGCAACATAGCACCATACTCGGCTGGTTTGGCCACCCGCAAATCGGCCTGGCGGCCAGAAGCCAACAAAATAGACGCGCCGGTGGGGCCCTGTTCAATCAAGCTGACCTTCTTGGGATAGTCGACGAACTTCTTAATCAACTTCTCCGGTGAATTGGTTGCCACCGCCAAGTCAATGTCACCAACGGTGACCACCGAGCGACGCAGGCTTCCCAGCTTGTCCACGTGGCCACCAAGATAGTCAATGATCTCATTGGCGATCATGTCGGCCATGGGCAACACCATGCGTTTTTCTTTGATTGCACCTTTTTTGTATCGATCAATATTCTCGAGAATGTCTGACTCGCTTTTGTCCCCAAAACTTTCAATAGCAGCAATTTTGTGCTTCCTGGCGGCATCTTCAAGTAAACTTACAACTTTGTCAGGATCTTTAATATGCAGTGTCTCAACAAGTTTTTCGGCTTTCTTCGGGCCAATGCCGGGGACCTCAAGAAGAGGAAAAATGGCGGGATTAACCTTACTCAAGACTTGATTAAAGTGTTTTGACTGGCCAGTTTTGAAAATTTCGTCGAGGTGAGAAATGATTGACGGGCCGAGGCCGGGGACAGTATCTAGTTTTTGATCGTCCCAAAGATCTTTAAGCTCACTAGTGGCGTGTTCCACAGCCGTGGCGGCGTTGTCGTAGGCGATGACTTTAAAGCGGTTCTCCTGCCTGCCGGCAGGCATGGCGCCAAGGATGGTGTAGGCGGCAGAAATTTGGCGCAGAAGCTTGGCTATTTCCAGATTGGTCATAATTTGGTATTATTGTAGCACGCTAGGGCTCGTAGTGTAGCGATCTAAACACAGTCCGATGGTCATCGGACAAATCGCCGGAATGACAGGAACAGTTTATATATTAAAGTCAGAGTCAAATGGAAGGTATTACATTGGCTCAACCAACAATTTGGCCAGGCGTGAGGAAGAACATGGAAGAGGTAAAACCAAATACACAAAAATAGCTGGACCATTCGAACTAGTTTTCAAACAAGAATTTGTAGACATAAAGTTGGCTCGGCAAATAGAATATAAGTTAAAGAAATTAAAAAGTAGAGTTATAATCGAAAAGATAATAAATGAGGGCGTAATTAAATTGGGTCCGTAGTGTAGCGGTTAACACACTTCCCTGTCACGGAAGAAATCGCCGGTTCGAATCCGGTCGGACCCGCAAGAATGGCTAGGGCGTCCCAATGTCACATCGGGGAGGTCGCGAGTTCGAGTCTCGTCGATCCCGCACAAATCTAATTTTGTTTAGTATGGGTAATTATATAAATACCTCTCCGGAAACATTAAAACCCAAATATACTCGGCGTGAATTTTTAGGAATGTCTGCTTTGGCCGGAACCGGAGGCATAGTCTGTGTTTGTGCAGAAACGTCAATGATTGGTTTAATGGCTAGATACTTCCTCCCAGAAAAACCCGACGGGAAATCGTCTGATGACCTCGAATTTTCCGATGAAATATATCAATATAATAGCGAAGTAAAAAGGATTGTTGAACAAGTTAAAAGTGAATTTGGAGTGAAAATAGTCTCGCCAAAGACCTGGGCAATACCGGGGAAAGAACAACTCAATTTGCCTTGGGGATTGAAAGAAATTGCCTTGGTGGCTCAGGCACTATCACAGTTGCCTCCTGCTTACTTCGAAAACAATAGATCGCCTAGAGAAATATTATTACTGCGTGTATTTGGTTCTGCTGCCGACGGCGGAGTGGGAGGAGGATATATCCAACGGCGAATGCTTTTATATACGTCGGAAAAATTTCAGCCTGAAACAAAACTTGATAATCCGACGCTAAGGTCTCTTTATTTAACCCAGGGTGATGAATTGCGAAATGCGGTAATCCATGAATGGACACACTCATTTACTGAAGCAAATCCAGATGTATTGGACGATTTTGCGAAACAAGCTGGCTGGATTAGACAAGTAGATGGATCGTGGAAAAATATCAACCCAAAAAATCTTTTTCACCACGCTGATGCCGACATTCTCCCAAGGGAGGATATTGCAGTATCTGCAGGGTTAATGTTGGTAAATCCAGGAGTCTTGTCTAGTGATAGAAGGAACTTCTTTTTGAATCGACCGGAATACTCAACCTGGTCATCAGTAACGAAGCTAAAAAAATAACTTGCTTACTATTATTTTCTTTAGTAGAATCGCCGCAACTCTTGCTCGTTGAATTGAAAATTAGGTTAACAAGGAGGAATTGTGAATCTAACAACACAACAAGTTGTTGAAAAGTACCCGGATTTGGAAGGACTGTATATTCCCCAAACTGGAGAAATTGTCCCTTGGGGAAAAGGTCACGCCATTGTGACCATGAGCCCTTTTGGGAACGCCATTTTGCCGTTGATGGTGATTAGCCTCAATGGAGGTATCTGTGGTCCATTTGAGGTGATTCGTCAATCGCTAATGGGGCCGTATGAAGCATTGACTATTGAACAACAGGAAGAGGCCATCAGATATGTAAACCAATTCAACGGTCGGTTTACAAAATTGTTTGATCAGCGCCCAGACGTTTTATTGAAGTGGAATGCCTATCGCGAGGCAAAAAGAGCGGAGAGTTGAAAAACCAATCCCCATCAACACTGATGGGGATTTTTATTTGTCTCTTGTTTTCTTCAGGAAATTCCGATATAACGTAGGGACTGTCTTCTGCCTACAAAATTTCTTCTGCCTGAAAGGATGGTGAAATTGATGTTAGAAACACTTCGAAAAGAACTTAAAAATTACGGGATAAATTTTGACGAGCAAACCATGGCGACGGTTTTGGGAGCGATTGTGGTGTTGGTCGTCGGACTAGCCGCTTATGCCTATTTCCGCGTTAACCAACCAAACACCGCTGTCCAAACCCAGCAAACTGAGCAAACAAACCAAGAAGGAACTGTGGGCACTCCGGGTGCAGCAGTGTCTTTGCCCACGACTCACAAAGTAGTGGCCGGGGAAACTCTTTGGGCCATTGCCGAGAAGTATTATTCCAGCGGTTATAACTTTATGGATATCGCCAAGGCCAATTCGTTATCTAATCCAGGAAGCATTGAAATAGGCCAAATGCTAAAAATCCCCAAAGTCGAGCCACGACAACCGTTGACAGTTAAAAAAGCTTTGCCGCCACAAATTACCCTATCCCAAATCAGTGGGACAGAATATACCGTGGTCAAAGGCGACTATCTCTGGGAGATTGCTCTTAGAGCCTATGGAGACGGCTACAAATGGGTAGATATAGCCAAGGCTAACAAGCTAGTTAATCCCGGGTTAATTCACTCTGGCAATGTTTTGAAGCTACCCCGCTAAAGGTTGTTTAAACGTGTTGTATAATTGAAGCGCAGCAACCCTTGCGGGTGTGGTGTATCGGTAACACGTTTCCTTCCCAAGGAAAAGACAGAGGGTTCAATTCCCTTCACCCGCTC
>OBEQ011752028.1_pt1 | contig 34011 bp, 31 predicted proteins | sample 1670901 | NCBI WGS metagenome assembly OBEQ01 (sample SAMEA104232315, study PRJEB22302) | groundwater metagenome | biome: forest; feature: aquifer; material: groundwater | place: USA | collected 2011-08-07 | depth 5.4 m | reverse complement strand
GCTATTGCGGCCGCCCCCGTGCATGAGACAGCCGCCATTGAGGCGGCGGCCAAGCGCGGAGCGCGCCCGGCGGGGAGTTCGCCCCCGCTATTGCGGCCGCCCCCGTGCATGAGACAGCCGCCATTGAGGCGGCGGCCAAGCGCGGAGCGCGCCCGGCGAGGGCGCTTTCTTAGAGAAACGGCAGCTCCAGGAACTGAAACATCCCGTCGGCCAGCAGAAAGCCGCCGACAAGGCCCATGCCATAGCTGCCCAGCATGAACAGACGCTGATTGGAGATCAGGTAGATCGACATCAGCACGATGGCGATCTGCAGCAGGACTTCCGCAAAGTCGAAATAGGCGTCACGGGCGACGGCCGCGTGGTGGGCCGCTTCGAACCCTTTGGCCTTGGCCAGCAGTTCTTTCTTGCCGTCGCCGGTTTCCGGTTCACTTTCGTACTGGGCGACCTTCTTACGATACTGCTGGATCTTGCCTTCCAGCGCCTGGCGGGCCGCTGGCGGCATGTCCGGCTGCGCCAGCAGCAGGATGTCCCAATCGTCGGCGGTCGTCGTCATGACGGTCTGACGAATCGATTTGGCCTGATAGAAATTGTAGGTGTCGCTCATCTCGATGACCGAGGTCATCATGTCCTCGCCGTTATTGCCGCCGCCAAGGCTACAGATCGCCAACATCACCGCCAGAATGGCAATGAAGATTGAATGCGCCTTGTTGGCGTGCTCGCCGGCTTCGCCGATCTTTTCCGACAGTTCCCCTGCATCCACACCCATCGACATAACCCCGTTCTGAGAAAAGGGGTATTTTATCCGTCGTAAGACAGAAGTCGAGTGACATCGCGTTCAAACTGGGCGATGCGATGGATCTGTTTATGATGACAGACCTCCTGCCTATCGACAACACTCCTATAACTAATTACCGTCATTGTTTCCGGCCGCAGGAGAAGCAAATAACCCCGAGAAAAGTCGGGTCTTTGGCTGGAGGGTTGTATGGCGGGTATTCGGTTGCGAGCGGCACTGATTGCATTGGTGCCGATGGTCGGTTTTTTTCTGGTTTCAGTCTCGAATCTGGCCGATCATTACGCCATTGCCGGCGCCATGCAGCAGGTGGAAGCTCAGGCGCGTCTGGTGACTCAGGTCAGCGCCCTGGTGCATGAGCTGCAAAAGGAGCGTGGCGCCTCGGCGCTGCATCTTGGCAGCGGCGGCAAGGAATTCGGCACTGAAGTGACGAATCAGCGCCGGCTGACCGATCAGCGGGCGACGGAATTGCGTCAGGGCGTCGCGGTCGCCGGCCCCGCGGCCGCTGGAGACATGACCGATCTGGCGACGCTGGCCGGCATGGCCGATCTGCGCAACGGCGTATCGTCGCAGAGCCTGAAGGTGGCTCAGGCGTTCGGAGCCTACACCAAGCTGATCAGCGGACTGCTGTCGGCGGCCGACGGCATGGCCAAGACGACCGGCAGCGACGCAGTGGCGGCCTTGCTGATTCCCTATGTGGATTTCCTGCAAGGCAAGGAGCGTGCCGGCCAGGAACGGGCGTTGGGGTCGGCGCTGTTCTCGTCGGCCACCTATACGCCGGAGCTGCACCGCACCTATCTGTCGGTGGTGGCCCAGCAGGAGCTGTTTCTCGAGCGCTTCCGCGCCCAGGCCACCGCCGAGTCGGTGGCGGCCTTCGACCGGGCGATGCGCAGCGATGCCGTCCGCGGCGCCCTGGATCTGCGCGGTATTCTGCTCGATCTGGCGGCGACCCGGGACTTCAAGGGCACACCGGCCCGCACATGGTTTGCCGCATCGACCGCTCGTATCGACCAGATGAAGGCGGTGGAGGATGCCATGGCCGACGGCATCGCCGCCGCTGCCGCGACCACCGGTCAGGCGGCCTGGACGGGCCTGCTGACCGAAGCGGCGTTCATCGGTGGGCTGCTGCTGGTGACATTGCTGGTCAGCGGCGTCATCATTCGCAGCATCACCGGGCCGTTGTCGCGTCTGGCGGTGGTCACCGGCCGGCTGGCCGCCGGCCATGTCGAGGAGCAGGTGCCGTCCACCGGGCGGGCCGACGAAATCGGCGCCGTGGCCCGCGCCGTCGCTGTGTTCAAGGAACATCAACTGGAAATGCTGCGACTGCGCGAGGCGCAGTCGCGCCAACGCGAGGACGCCGAAGCCGACCGCCATCGCCGTATGCTCGATCTGGCCGCTGGGCTCGAGAGCAAGGTTCAGTCGGTGGTGCAGCAGGTCTGCGCCAGCGCCGATCACATCATCACCACCGCCGAGCATATGGGCGCCAAGATCAACACCGCCTCCAGCCGGTCGCTCAACATGGCCGATCTGGCGATGCGGACCGCCACCAGCGCCGAAAGCGTCTCAACCGCGGCGGCGGAATTGTCGCGGTCGATCGCCGAGATCAATCGCAAGGTCACCAGTTCCACCAGCATCGCCGACCGCGCGGTTGCCGAGGCCGGCCGGGTCGATGGTCAGGTGATGTCGCTGAGCCGTTCGGTGCAGAACATTGGCGATGTGGTCCATCTGATCAGCGACATCGCCGCGCAGACCAACCTGCTGGCCCTCAACGCCACCATCGAGGCGGCGCGGGCCGGTGAGTCGGGCAAGGGCTTCGCAGTGGTCGCCAACGAGGTCAAGGCGCTGGCCAGTCAGACCGCCCGCGCCACCGACGAAATTTCCAGCCAGATCGGAACCATCCAGGCGGCCACCGGCGAAACCGTGCAAGGCATCCGCGCCATTTCGCGCATCATCAGCGAGATCAGTGAAGTGGTCGCCAACATCGCCGGTGACGTTCATCAGCAGGGCGTCGCCACCGAACACATTGCCCACCATGTGGTCAGCGTCAGCAGCGATGCGCAGGGTGTTCAGCAGGATATCCAGGACGTAACCGCATCCTCGGCCTCATCGTTCGGCTCGGCCATTCAGGTGCTGTGGGCCGCCGATGACCTGGCCGTTCCCGCCCACCGTCTGGGTCTGGAAATGGAGGACTTTCTGCGCACGGTGCGGGCGGGGTAGACGGGATCTGACCCCATTCTTCCTGGGAGCGCGGGCGCCTCGCCCGCCCACCACGTCGACGCTCCGCCGGCCCAATCGGTGATGCGGGCGAGGCGCCCGCGCTCCCAGGACGGAGCTTCAAAGGGTCGACTGCCCCCGCCCTAATGCTGCTCCCGCGTCGCCGACAGCCGCACCTCGGGGAAGTCCTGCTGCACCCGGCCGAGATGCCAGGAGTTGCGGGCCAGATAGACCAATGCGCCGTCACGGTCCTCGGCCATGGCCGAAGGGTTGGCGTCGACCAGGCGCTTCAGGGCGGCCTTGTCCTCGGCATGAACCCAGCGGGCGGTTTCGAACGGTGCTTCCTCGAAGCCGGCCTTGATGCCGTATTCGCTTTCAATGCGGGTGGTCAGCACGTCGAACTGCAACTGACCGACCACGCCGACGATCCAGGTGGCGCCGTTGAGCGGCTTGAACACCTGGGAAACACCTTCTTCCGCCAGATCTTCCAGCGCCCGGCGCAACTGCTTGGCCTTCATCGGATCATCGAGCCGGATGCGGCGCAGCAGTTCGGGGGCGAAGCTGGGGATACCGGTAAATTGCAGATCCTCGCCCTCGGTCAGGGTGTCGCCGATGCGCAGCACGCCATGATTGGGGATGCCCAGGATATCGCCGGCAAAGGCCTCCTCCGCCAGTTCGCGGTCGCGGGCCAGGAAGAACACCGGATTGACCACCGCCAGCACCTTGCCGGCGCGCACATGCTTCAGCTTCATGCCGCGCTTGAAGCGGCCGGAGACCAGCCGGGTGAAGGCGACGCGGTCGCGGTGGTTGGGGTCCATGTTGGCCTGGACCTTGAAGACGAAGGCGGTAACCTTGTCTTCCATCGGATCGACGATGCGCGACCTGGCCGGTGCCGCCTGGGGCGGTGGGGCAAGGCGGCCGACCCCGGCCAGCAGTTCGCGCACACCGAAGGTGCGCAGCGCCGAACCGAAGAACACCGGTGTCAGATGGCCGGCGCGGTAGCTGTCCAGGTCGAAGGGCGGGCAGGCGCCGCGCACCAGCGCCACCTCTTCGCGCAGCTTGGCTGCGGCATCGGCGCCGATCAGGTCGTCGAGCCGGCTGTCCTCGAGCGGCATATGAATGCCCTCGACGATATGGTCACCGCGGCCCGGATCGAACAGCAGCACCTGATTATTGACCAGATCGTACACGCCTTTGAGGTCGCGGCCCATGCCGATCGGCCAGGTCACCGGCGTGGCGTCCAGGGCCAGGGTCTGTTCGATCTCGTCGATCAGGTCGAACGGCTCGCGGCTTTCGCGGTCGATCTTGTTGATGAAGGTGATGATCGGCACGTCGCGCAGACGGCACACTTCGAACAGCTTGCGGGTCTGGGTCTCGATGCCCTTGGCCGCGTCCAGCACCATGATGGCCGAGTCGACGGCGGTCAGGGTGCGATAGGTGTCCTCGCTGAAGTCTTCGTGGCCCGGCGTATCCAGCAGGTTGAACGTCGTGCCATCCTGTTCGAACGTCATCACCGAGGCCGTCACGGAAATACCGCGCTGGCGTTCGATGGCCATCCAGTCCGAGCGCGCCCGGCGCTGCTCGCCGCGGGCGCGAACGGCGCCGGCAAGCTGAATGGCACCGCCGAACAGCAGCAGCTTTTCGGTCAGAGTGGTCTTGCCCGCATCAGGATGCGAAATGATGGCAAAGGTGCGGCGGGCGTTGATGGCTTCGGCGATAGGGGTCATAGCGTGCTCTAATGAGCAATCGCCAAGGGAAAATCAAGCCATCTTTGCGGACCCTGTCGGAACCGGCTCCGCTTCAATCGGTTCGACGCAAAATTGATCGCGCGCAGCAAGAGGAAATTGGAACTGTTTGGGGAAGACAGACGTGCGATGCTTAAGCACACGGTCAATATGCCCATGGTATGGGACTGCGAAATCCACCCAGAAGCGTATTGGCATTCCCCTTTCGGACCTCTATTTTCGCTTAGCAGCAAATGCTCCTTTGTTGGGAAGGGGTGGTTCATCCTTCCGTAGTGAGGAAGACCGATGCAGGAAGCGTTCTCCGCTGATACGGTCCGTCAACCAGGTAAGAAAACCATGAAGATTCTGATCGCCGATGACCATGAGCTTTTCCGCGATGGATTGCGGCATGTGCTGGAACAGCTCGAAGCCGATGTCCATGTGGTGGAGGCCAGCGATTACCGTCAGGCCATTGCGACGGCCGAGTCTGAAGAAGATATCGACGTGGTTCTGCTTGACCTGGCCATGCCCGGCATGCCGTGGGGCGAGGGCTTGCAGGCTCTGCGCGAGCGACTGCCGTCCACCGTGCCGCTGATCGTACTGTCGGCGTCGGATGACCGACGCCATGTGCTGCAAGCGGTCAATCTGGGCGCCGCGGGATTCATTCCCAAGACCTCCAGCAGCCGGGTGATGCTGAGCGCACTCAAGCTGGTGCTGTCGGGCGGGGTCTATCTGCCGCCGGCCCTGCTCGAGCAGAGCGCTTCGGCCGGTGGTGCCGGGGAATCGCCCGGAGCACCGTTCGGCGCCGAAAACGCCGCTTCGTTCCTGACGCCGCGTCAGCGCGAGGTGCTGGCCCTGCTCGGCCAGGGCAAATCCAACAAGGAAATCGCCCGCGTGCTGCAACTGGCCGAAGGTACGGTCAAGCTGCATGTGACCGCGATCCTCAAGGCGCTCAACGTCAACAACCGGACCCGCGCCGTGGTTGCCGCCTCGCAGTTGGGGCTGACCGCGTCGACCACCGGGGATTCCTACGGGCACTGACGGCGGCGCGAAAGGCACCGCCGCAGTGATGCGGCGAGCCGGGACCGGCTCGCCGTAGGTTACGTCAACGGCCGGTACTGCCGCTGGTGCTCGGAGATGGCGTCGACGGTGCCCCGCCCGACGGCCGCGCGGCGGTCTGCGGGCTGACATCCTGCCAAGCCTGAGCCTGCTGGAGTTCCTGCTTGGTGGCGGAGGTGGTCAGGTTCTGGTGGTCGGGAGAGGCTTTCACCTGGCTCCACGGCAACGCCACCTTCTTGTCGCCGATCCCCAGGAAGCCGCCGACCGACACCACCACGCCGGAGATCCGACCAGTCTGGTCGATCACCAGATTTTCGACGCTGCCGATCTGTTCACCGCTGGGGCCCTGGACGTTCATGTCCAGCACCTGATTGGCGGTCATGTCATTCGCTCCGCCGATCGCTGCCGAGCCGCTTTGGCCCATGGCGCCGGACGTGCTCGAGCCCGGAGAGGCCGCCTGTTGCTGGCTGTCGCTCAATGACGAGCCGGCCGCGTTATCGTCGGTCGCCGCCCAGGCGGTACCGGTCAACGCGATTGCGAGCACCAGCGGGGAAACCATCCGCTTCAGCATGTTGTCTTCTCCGTCCCAGATTGCACCTAAGGGCCGAGATTGCCCCGGCCACCTCTTAAACGATGGCCAGCCGGTCGAGTTCCGCGCACCGGCCCGGGTCATCCGATCTTGTCGGCGGCGGCGGGTACGCTTAGCTTTCTGGAGAACCAGGAGTCTCCCATGGCCGCACCGTTCGACACCGATACCGTTTCGACCACCACCGACCTGGCCACCGATGATCTGGCGGAGTTGCTGCGGCGCGCTGGAGTACCGTGGTCGATCGAGCAGGTACAGGCCATCGTCGCCGGGGTCGCCGCGGCGCCGCGGTCGCGCGACGACGAGGCTTGGCTGTCCTTGATCCTGGCCAACCCACCGGACGAGCTGCGCCGCCGTCTTGTGGCGTGGCGCGATGCCCTGACCCCGCCCGAGGCGTTCGGACCGGCCGGGCCCGAGCGGCTGGCGGCATTGCGCGGCGAATTGCAGCGGTGCGGCCTGGATGGCTTCATTGTGCCGCGGGCCGACGAGCACCAGGGTGAATATGTGGCCCAACGGGCCATGCGACTCGCCTGGATTACTGGGTTTACCGGTTCGGCGGGGACCGCCGTGGTGCTGGCCGAACGCGCCGCCGTGTTCGTCGACGGCCGATACACCCTGCAAGCGGCGAGCGAAGTTGATCCGGCCCTGTTCGAACTCCGCCATCTGGTCGAACAGCCGCCCGAACGCTGGCTGGCCGAGGCTCTGCCGCCGGGAGCACTGCTCGGCTATGACCCATGGCTGCATTCCATCACCGGAGTCGAGCGGCTGCGCGCCGCCTGCGAGCGCGCTGATGCCTTCCTGGTGGCCTGTCCCGACAATCCGCTGGATGCCGTGTGGACCGATCAGCCGCCGCCGCCGCTGGCGCCGGTGGTGGTGCAGTCGGTGCGCTTCGCCGGTCGCACCAGCGAGGACAAGCGCGAAGATGTCGCCCGCGACCTGACCCGCGATAAGGTGGCGGCAGCGGTGCTGACGGCGCCTGACTCGATTGCCTGGCTGCTCAATGTGCGCGGCGGCGACGTCGCCTATACGCCGCTGCCGCTGTCCTTCGCCATCCTCCATGCCGACGCCCGGGTCGACTGGTTCATTGATCGGCGCAAGCTGGTGCCGGGCCTGACCGAGTATCTCGGCCCTGCCGTCACCGTTCAGCCGCCCGACGCCTTAGGCGACGCCCTGGATGGTCTGGTCAGCCAGACGGTGCGGGTCGATCCCAGCACCCTGCCGGCGTGGATCGCCGAGCGGCTGGAGAGTAACGACGCGACGCTCGACAAGGGGCTCGACCCATGCGCCCTGCCCAAGGCCTGCAAGACCCCGATCGAGCTGAACGGCATCCGCGCCGCTCATCGGCGTGATGGTGCGGCCTTGACCCGCTTCCTCGCCTGGCTGTCGCGGGAGGCGGCGGGCGGGGCCTTGCGCGAAATCGCCGCTTCAGACCGGCTGGAGGCCTTCCGCGCCGAGGGCGAGCTGTTCGAAGGCCTGAGCTTTCCCACCATCTCGGGGGCCGGGCCGCACGGCGCCATTGTCCATTATCGGGCCACGCCGGCCACCGATCGGCTGCTCGAGGCGGGGACGCTGTATCTGGTTGATTCGGGAGCCCAGTATCGTGACGGCACCACCGATGTCACCCGCACCGTCGCCATCGGTCCGGCCGGCGCCGAACAGCGCCACCGCTTTACCCTGGTGCTGAAGGGGCATATCGCCCTGGCTTCGGCCCTGTTTCCGGTCGGCACCACCGGCAGCCAACTGGACGTGCTGGCCCGCCGCGCCCTGTGGGCCGAGGGGCTCGACTACGACCACGGGACGGGACACGGCGTCGGCCAGTTCCTGTCGGTCCACGAGGGCCCGCACCGCATTTCCAAGGCCGGCAATACGGTGGTGCTGCAACCCGGCATGATCCTGTCCGACGAACCCGGCTACTACAAGGCGGGGGCCTACGGCATCCGTATCGAGAATCTGGTGGCAGTGCGTGAGGTCGATCACCCCGGTGCCGAGCGGCCGATGCTCGGCTTCGAGACACTGACCCTGGCGCCCATCGACTTGGCTCTGGTCGACCGCGCCGTGCTGAGCGACGACGAAGCGGCCTGGCTCAACGCCTATCACGCCCGGGTGCGTGACGAACTGACCCCACTGGTCGACGAAGCGACGGGGCTGTGGCTGGCGGAGGCGACGCGGGCGGTTTAGAGGGATCTGTCCGAATCACGCAGATGCCCGGGACAAGAGCCCGGGCATCACGTCAGGCAAATGCTCCGACCTCAGCCGCAGCCGCAGCCGCCACCGCTGGACTTGCCGCCACCACCACCACCGCAGCCATGGGACTTGGGCTTGGGCGCCGGCACGCTGGCCGGATCGCGGGACAGGCCGGCGGCCTCCAGGTTGGCCAGATAGGCGGACCACATGGCATCCTGGTTCTTGCCCATGTCATAGAGCAGTTCCCAGGGATAGATGCCGGTATCGTGCAGATCGTCGAAGGCGATCTTGACGGCATAGTTGCCGACCTGCTCGATATCAATGATCCCGACATCGCGCTTGCCGGCGATGGTCTGCTTCTGGTCGGCGCTATGCCCCTGGACCTCGGCGGACGGGCTTTCGACGCGCAGCAGTTCGGCGGAGATGCGGAAGCTCTCGCCGTTGTCGAACGTGACGTCCAGGGCCTTGTCGGCCTTGGAATAGGCTATGTCGGTGGGCCAATATTTGGACCCGAAGTTACCACTGCTCAAGACGCTCCTCCTTGATCGAGCGGCCTGGCTTCGTCCGGCAGCATGATGGGGATGCCATCGCGGATGGGGTAGGCCAGGCCGGCCTTTTCGCTGATCAATTCCTGGGCGTCCGGATCGAAGCGCAAAGGCCCCTTGGTCACCGGGCAGACCAGGATTTCCAGCAGTTTCGGGTCAATGCCACGGGCGGGTTCGGTCATTGCCAGCCTCACGCGAACAGCAGCGACGACAGACGGCGCCGGGCGGAAATGGTCAGCGGGTCGACCGGGCCGAAGGCCTCGAAGAACTTGACCAGTTGCTTGCGGGCGGCGTCCTCGTTCCAGGTGCGGTCACGGCGGACGATTTCCAGCAACTCGTCGACCGCCGCCTCGCGCTCGCCCGAGGCGTAATAGGCCAGCGCCAGATCGAATCGGGCCTGATGGTCGGCAGGGTCGGTGGCCAAGCGCTTGCGCAGATCGGCGGGAGAGCCGGCGGCGGCGGCCTGGACGGCCACCTCCAGGGCGCTGCGGGCGGCGCCGATATCGGCGTGGCGGGCCAGTTCGGGCGGCAGGCCGTCGAGCACCTGCTTGGCACCATCGACGTCACCCAGCACGATGGCGGCACGAATCAGGCCGGACAGGGCGCCGGTATGCTGGGGATCTTCGGCCAGAATATCCTGATAGATGGCGACCGCGGTGCCGCCGTCGCCCTGGGTCAGCAGCTCCGCGGCCTGTTTGAGCGCTTCCTCGATGTCGGCCCCGGGGGCGTTGCCACCCAGCAGGCGTTCGATGAATTGCTTCAACTGGCTGTCCGGCACGGCACCGGTGAAGCCGTCGACCGGGCGGCCGCCCTTGAAGGCGTAGACGGTCGGAACCGACTGGATGCGCAACTGCGCCGCCAATTCCTGATTCTTGTCGACGTCGATCTTGACCATGCGGACGGCGCCCTTGGCCTGGGTGACCAGCCGTTCCAGGGCCGGGCCGAGGGTCTTGCACGGGCCGCACCACGTCGCCCAGAAATCGACGATCACCGGCACCGTCATCGACACCTCGATGACGTCCTTGGCGAAGGAGGCGGCACTGCCGTCCTTGATCAGACCGCCGCTGCCGCCAGCCGCGGCCGCCCGTTGGGTGTCGTTGCCGGCCTTGCCGCCGCGCCCGAAAAGGATATCCATGGTCTGCCAGTCCCGCTCTGTGCGTCTCAACCGAACGAGGAACATACATGGACTGGAGAGGGCGCGCTGGCAAGTGTTTGCATACCCGACCGGCCCGGTTCCCCGCCGTCGAAAAAAATTTGAAATTGGGCTTGCAAAGCGATCTGCTTTGCGTATTATCCGCCTCCTCCGGACCGGCCGGGACGGGGATAGCGAGATGGGCGGGCGTAGCTCAGGGGTAGAGCACAACCTTGCCAAGGTTGGGGTCGAGGGTTCGAATCCCTTCGCCCGCTCCAGATCGCTGATACCACCCGGCACCCCAATGGGACGGAAACGCTATGCGGGCGTAGCTCAGGGGTAGAGCACAACCTTGCCAAGGTTGGGGTCGAGGGTTCGAATCCCTTCGCCCGCTCCAATTTCGAAAAGGGCCGTCAGGCGGGATGCCGACGGCCCTTTTTCGTGCGCGCGGGGCAACCATTACCCCGCCATCGCCCGCACCTCCTCCGCCGTCCGGCCCGCCTCGCGCAGGGCCCGCAAGGTCAGCGCCTGGTCGCGCTTGGCGAAGCGGCGGCCGTGGGCATCGCGCAGCAGGCCGTGATGGTGGTAGTCCGGCACATCAAGGCCGAGCAGCGCCTGCAACAGGCGGTGAACATGGGTCGCCTCGAACAGATCCTCGCCGCGGGTCACCAGCGTGACGCCCTGGAGGTGATCGTCGACGGTGACCGCCAGATGATAGCTGGCGGGGGTATCCTTGCGGGCCAGCACCACGTCGCCGAACTGCTCGGGCTGCGCCGTCACCTCCACGCCCCGGCCGCGATCCTTCCAGGTCAACGGCCCGGTCAGGGCGATCGCCGCGGCCATGTCCAGGCGCAAGGCGAAGGCCTCGCCGGCCGCCCTGCGGTGCGCCCGCTCGGCGGCGGGCAGGCGGCGGCACAGGCCGGGATAGAGCACGCCGTCGGGGCCATGCGGAGCGTGGCCGGCGCGGGCCACCTCGTCCTGAATGTCCTTGCGGGTGCAGAAGCAGGGATAAAGCAGGCCCATCCCTTCCAGCGCCGCCAGAGCCCGGGCATAGTCGTCGAAATGCGCCGACTGGCTCCGCACCGGACCATCCCAGGCCAGGCCGAGCCAGGCCAGATCGTCGAGCAGATCGGCGGTGAAGTCGGGCCGGCAGCGAATCGGGTCGATGTCCTCGATGCGCAGCAGAAACCGCCCACCATCCCGCCGCGCCGCCGCCTGGGCGAACAGGGCGGAATGGGCATGGCCGAGATGCAACCGCCCGGTCGGGCTGGGAGCGAAGCGGGTGACCGTTTGGGGGAGCTGATCCGACCGGATGGTGGGAAAAGGTCGAAGACGGTATGACATGGCTGTGCGCGTTCCCATTTATGGGGTATGACAGGCTCCCAGCAAGGCCCCACTGCCCCACAGGAGACGCCCATGGCGGCGACCACTCTGACCGGCCCGATCAGGGCCCCCGCCAGCGGCGGGGCGCCGCGACAGCTTGTCGTGCTGCTGCACGGCGTCGGCTCCGACGGCAACGACCTGATCCAGCTCGCCCCCTATTTCGCCCAGGTTCTGCCGGACGCCGAGTTCATCGCGCCCGACGCCCCATTCCATTACGACATGGCGCCGTCGGGACACCAGTGGTTCTCGCTACAGGATCGCACCGCCAGCATCGTTGCCGCCGGCGCCCGGATCGCCGCGCCGATTCTCGACGCCTTCCTGGATGCCGAACTGGCCCGGCGCGGCCTTGACGACGATGCCCTGGCGCTGGTCGGCTTCAGCCAGGGCACCATGATGGCGCTGCATGTCGGCCTGCGCCGGCCGCGCAGTTGCGCGGCGGTGATCGGCTATTCCGGGGCCCTGGTGGCGCTGGAAAGCCTGAGCGACGAAATGACCGCCCGCCCGCCGGTCCTGCTGGTGCATGGCAAGATCGACGACGTGGTACCGCTGGAATACATGGCGCTGGCGCAGGAGACTCTGCAAGAGGCCGGCGTCGCCGTGTATCCGCATATCCGGCCCGACCTGGGACATGGCATCGACGCCGACGGTATCGCCGTGGGCGCGGTGTTCCTGGGTCAGCAGTTCGCCGAGGCCTGACCAGACGCGATGTTTCATCCCGGTGTCACGAGAAATCTGGTGAGGATGTTTTGAGGTTCAGCTATATGGTGTAGCTATCCGCTGGAAGGCGAGGGACACGGAATGTCTGTGGCGCTCGAAGCCTGCCCAGCCTTGGTGCTCAATGCGGATTTCCGGCCCCTGAGCTATTTTCCGCTGTCACTATGGCCCTGGCAGGAGGCAGTCAAGGCGATCGTCGCCGATCGCGTGAACGTCGTCTCGGTCTATGAACGCACTGTGCGCTCGCCGAGCTGGGAGATCCGACTCCCCAGCGTCATCTCGCTCAAAGACTACATTCCGGCCGCGCGACGCCCCGCCTTCACCCGCTTCAACGTCTTTCTGCGCGACCGATTCTCCTGCCAGTATTGCGGCGACACCCTGCCGTCGCATGATCTGACCTTCGACCATGTGGTGCCGCGGTCGCGCGGCGGCCGCACCACCTGGGGGAACGTGGTGACGGCTTGCGCCCCCTGCAATCTGCGCAAGGGCAGCCGTATGCCCGACACCTGCGGCATGCACCCGCTGCATAAGCCCTATCGCCCGACCAACTGGGAACTACAGGAAAACGGCCGCGCCTTTCCGCCCCATCACCTGCATCACAGTTGGCGCGACTTCCTGGCCTATGCCGAGGTCAAGCCGCGCGGCGAAGCACCGCGGCCCGGCAAGCTGCTGCAACGTCCGGTGCGCCGTCGCGACGACGACGGTTTCCCCAGCGACATGACCAGCACCGATTACTGGACCATCGAGCTGGATAGCTGAGGCGGCCGGCAGTCGGTCGCCGCATGTTCATTGACATTCTCTCCCACCGTCCTCATAGTCTCGCGCTTTCTATGAGCGCAACGGGATATAAGACCCCGTCGAGCGGCCAGCGTTCGGGAGAGTAACGTGATTCCCGCGGTGATGCCTACTTACGCCCGTGTTGATCTCGCTTTCGAGCGGGGCGACGGTGCTTACCTGTTTTCCACCGATGGCCGGAAGTTCCTGGACTTCGGCTCCGGCGTCGCGGTTACCGCGCTGGGCCATGGTCATCCGCATCTGGTGGCGGCTCTGAAGGCGCAGGCCGAGAAGCTATGGCACTGCTCCAACCTGTATCGCGTGCCCGGACAGGAACGCGTGGCTCAGCGCCTGATCGACGCCAGCTTTGCCGAGACCGTGTTCTTCTGCAATTCCGGCGCGGAAGCGGTGGAATGCGCGTTGAAGATGGCGCGCAAGTTCCACGACGACAGCGGCAATCCCGATCGCTACCGGGTGCTGGTCACCCGCGGCGCCTTCCATGGCCGCACCCTGGCGACCATCGCCGCCGGCGGCCAGGACAAGCACCTGAAGGGCTTCGACCCGATCGTCGACGGTTTCGACCATGTGCCGTTCGGCAATCTGAACGAGCTGCGCAACGCCATCACCGGCCAGACCGGCGCCATCCTGGTGGAGCCGGTGCAGGGCGAAGGCGGCGTGCGGCCGGCCGATATGGAATATCTGCAACGCCTGCGCGCCACCGCCGACGAATACGGCCTGCTGCTGATCCTCGACGAGGTGCAGACCGGCATCGGCCGCACCGGCAAGCTGTTCGCCCATGAATGGGCCGGCATCACCCCCGACATCATGACGGCCGCCAAGGGCCTGGGGGGCGGTTTCCCGGTCGGCGCCTGTCTGGCCACCGAGAGGGCCGCTCTGGGGATGCAGCCGGGCACCCATGGCAGCACCTTCGGCGGCAATCCGCTGGCCATGGCTGCGGCCAACGCGGTGCTCGACATCGTGCTGGACGACGCTTTTCTGGCGCGGGTGCGCGACATGGCGGTGCTGCTGACCGAAAAAGTCGATGCGGTCGTTGCCGCTCATCCCACGGTGCTGGCCGCGCGCCGCGGCCTGGGCCTGTTGCAAGGTCTGGTCTGCGTCGTCCCCAACACCGACCTGAATGCCCGCCTGCTCGCCAACGGGCTGCTCACCGTGACCGCCGGAGACAATGTTATCCGGCTGTTGCCGCCGCTGATCATCGGTCCGCAAGAGATCGACGAGGCCGTGGCGATTCTCGACCGCACCTGCCGCGAGTTCAGCGTATGACCAAGCCGCGCCATTTCCTCGATCTCGATCTGCTCGACACCGCCACGCTGCGGCACATCCTGGAGGCCGGCAAGGCCTTTAAACGGGCGGGCCGGGGCGGTGCCGCGCCGTTGGCCGGCCGCACGCTGGCGATGATCTTCGAGAAGCCGTCGACGCGGACCCGGGTATCGTTCGAAGTGGCGATCCAGCAATTGGGCGGCAGCGCCGTGGTGCTGTCCACCGACGGCTCGCAGTTGGGCCGTGGCGAGACCATCGCCGATACGGCGCGGGTGCTGTCGCGCTATGTCGACGCCATCATGATCCGCACCGACAAGCCCGAGAAGCTGCATGAACTGGCCGAACACGCCACCGTGCCGGTCATCAACGGCCTGACCGATGCCAGCCATCCCTGTCAGGTGATGGCCGACATCATGACTTTCGAGGAACGTCACGGCGATCTGACCGGCAAGACGGCCGCCTGGGTCGGCGACGGCAACAACGTCGCCGCGTCGTGGATTCAGGCCGCGGCTCATTTCGGTTTCACGATTCGTCTGGCCTGCCCGAAGTCGCTGATGCCCGATCCGGCGGTGATCGCCTGGGCCCGCGAGCGCGGCGCCTCCATCGTGCTGGGCGAAGATCCGGCGGCGGCGGTGACCGGCGCCCATTGCGTCATCACCGATACCTGGGTGTCGATGGGCTGCACCGATCCCCACCGTCACGATCTGCTGGCGCCCTATCAGGTCAACGACGCGCTGATGGCGCTGGCGCGGCCCGATGCCGTGTTCATGCATTGCCTGCCGGCCCACCGCAACGAGGAAGTGACCGATTCGGTGATGGACGGTCCCCGCTCGGTGGTCTGGGACGAGGCGGAGAATCGCTTGCATGTTCAGAAAGGCGTCCTAACTTGGTGTCTGACCTGACACCAAGGATGGCCTGGATATCGTGAGCGACCTGCAAGTCAGTTTCCTGATCGACGGCGGCGCCGCGCGCGGCCGGATCATTCGCCTGAACGCGGCCATTGACCGCATCCTGACCGGCCACGACTACCCGCCGCTGGTCGCCCAGGTGCTGGGCGAGACGGTGGTGCTGGCCGCCGGACTGGCCGGCGGACTGAAGTTCGATGGCATCTTTACTCTACAGGCGCAGGGCTCCGGCGCCATCTCGCTGCTGGTGGCGGACATCACCAGCAGTGGCGAAATCCGCGCCTATGCCCGGTTCGATGAGGATCAACTGGCCGAGATCGAGCCGTCTCCGTCGCTGCCGCGACTGCTCGGCCAAGGCTATATGGCCTTTACCGTCGACCAGGGGCCGCACACCGACCGCTACCAGGGCATCGTCGAACTGACCGGCCCGACCCTGGCGGAATGCGCCCAGGAATATTTCCGGCAGTCGGAACAGATCCCCACCGCCATCATCATGGCGGCCCGTCCGCCGGCCGGTGACCATGGCTGGCGGGCCGGCGGCATCTTCCTGCAACGCATGCCGATGGGCACCGAAGCGGCCCGCATCGGCGAGGATGCCGAGGAAGAATGGCGCCGCGCCGTTATCCTGCTGGCCAGCACCCGCGTCGACGAATTGCTGGATGCGGCGCTGGAGCCGGAACGGTTGCTCTACCGCCTGTACCATTCCGAAGAGTTGCAGATGTACCAGGCTCACGAGCTGGTGGCACGCTGCCGCTGCTCGGAGACCCGGGTTGAATCGACGCTCAAATCCTTTCCCCGCGACGAGATCGAGACCCTGAGGGACGAGACCGGTCAGGTGGTGGTCACCTGTGAGTATTGTAAACAGGCCTATTCTTTCGACCAGGATGCGCTCGATCGGCTCTACGCGTCTTGACGGCCGCCATCCGGCACCCAACAATGCCGACGACTTACCCCCATGAGAGCGAAAGGCCGTTCGCGATGAGCTTGCGTCTTGCCCGGCTGACAGCCGCATTTCTTGCCGTGCTGGCGATCGGCGGCTGCGAAACGGCTCCGCCCCAACAGCGTCTGCCTGAACTCAGCTTCAGCCAGTTCCCGCCCTATCGGCTGAATGTCGGCCGCGTGGAAGTGGTCAGCGAATTCCAGTCCCCCAACCGGCCCCCCCATATCGAAGGCATGATGCCGCTGTCGCCCGAGGCCGCGGTCAAGCGCTGGGTTCAGCAGCGTCTGGCGCCGATGGGCACCACCGGCGCCGTGCGGGTGATCATCAAGGACGGCAGCGTTGTCGAGGCGCCGTTGCAGACCGATAAGGGCCTCACCGGTTTGTTCAAGAAGGAGCAATCGGAGCAGTACGACGCCCGCCTGCAATTGGCCATCCAGGTGCTCGACGATCGCAACCTGCCGCAGGCGGAAATCGTCGCCCGCAGCAATCGCTCGCGCAGTGTCGCCGAAGGCACCACCCTCAACGACCGCGATAAGATCTGGTACGGCATGGTCGAAGACATGATGGTCGACCTGAACCGTCAGCTCGACGGCCTGATCCCGCAGTATTTCGGGCCGCATCTGATGCGGTAGGGGGCATTTCCTGGGAGCGCGGGCATCTTTTGCCGGCAAGAGCGTCGACGTTGTGGGCGGGCAAGATGCCCGCGCTCCCAGGAAGGATGGGGCTCAGCGCCCCTCTCGGCCTTTCAGGTAGTAGGCGACCGCCTGGGCCCGGTTGTTGACCCCCAGCTTGTCGTACAGGTTTTTCAAGTGAAATTTAACCGTGTTCAGAGAGATGGACAACTGTCCGGCCATCTGCTGATTGGTCAGGCCGCCCGCCAGTGCCGCCAGCATCTCGCGCTCGCGTGGGGTCAGGCCGGCGAACGGGTCGGCGGCAAGGCGGCCGACGTCGATGAACGGGAACACCATGCGACCGGCGGCGACCGCCAGAATGGTCTCCAGCAGATGGGTCGGCGGCTCGTTTTTCGAACAGAAGCCGGCGGCCCCCAGCGCCATCGCCTGGCGTGGCACGTCGGGATTGGGGCTGCCGGTGTAGACGATGATGCGCGGTGCGTGATCGCGGCCGCGGAGCGCCTGTAGGACGCCACGACCATCGAGATAGGGCATCTCCCAGCCGATGATCCCGACATCGAAGGCCAGCCGCTCGACCGCGGCCAGGAATCGTTCGCCGTCGGCCGCCATGGCGACCACGCAAAAACGATCGTCTTCACCAAACAGCCGTGACAGGCTGCTTTGCAGCAGAGGATTTTTTTCAGCTATGACCAGATCTATAGGGCGCTGCGTGCTGTCGGCCATGTACGGTCCCTCCTCCGGGTTGTCTTTTCCCACCCGGTTTCCCAGCAAAATACCGTATTTTAGCTTTCACGCAAATAGCTGCTTTTACAGCGCTGGGGGAAATCTAATCCACCCCTTCAGGTAGGAATCGAGCCTGCCCATTTGAGCTTTCATGGAGCTTCAGCAGGCGGGACAATTCAACCGCTGGCACTGGCGGGCTGACCAGATAGCCCTGGATTTCGTCGCAGGCCAGCCGCTTGAGGATGGCGAGCTGCTCGACGGTCTCGACGCCCTCGGCGACGATTCGGCGGCGCAGGCTGTGGCCCATGGTGATGATCGTCTTGATGATCTCATGATCATCGGTGTCGACGGCGATGTCGTTGACGAACGAGCGATCAATCTTGATGGTGTGCAGCGGAAAGCGCTTGAGATAGGACAGCGAGGAATAGCCGGTGCCGAAGTCGTCCATCGCCAGATGGATGCCCATTTCATGAAGTTCGCGCAGGATCGACACCGCGTTTTCGGTGTCCTTCATGATCATGCTTTCGGTGATTTCCAGTTCCAGGCCGCTGGGCGGGATGCCGGCGGCACTCAGGATGCGGTCGACCGTCTTGGCCAGACCCGGCTGGCGCAACTGGCGCACCGACAGGTTGACGGCGACGCGGATGGGGAAGCCTTCGGCCGCCCATTGCTTGTGCTGCTGGCAGGCGACCTCGATGACCCATTCGCCGACCGGGCCGATCATGCCGGTCTCTTCCATGATCGGGATGAACTTGACCGGCGAAACCATGCCGAGTTCGGGATTGCGCCAGCGCAACAGTCCTTCGACGCCGGTAATGCAGCCATCCACCAAGCCGATCTTAGGCTGGTAGTACAGGGTGAACTCTTCGCGCTCCAGGGCCTTGGTCAGGCCGTTCTTGATCACCATGCGCTCGGAGATGTCGGCGTTCAGATCCTGGGTGAAGAACTGATAATTGGCCTTGCCCTGTTCCTTCGCCCGGTACATGGCGGCGTCGGCGTTCTTCAGCAGGGAATGGGTATCCTGGGCATCGTCGGGAAAGCTGGTGATGCCGATCGAGGCCGACACGAAGGCCTCGCGGTTGCCGAAGCTGAACGGCAATTCCAGGCTTTCGATGATGCGCTGGGCGACGATGGGGGCGTTTCGGATGTCGCGCAGGTCGGGCATGATGATGGTGAATTCGTCACCGCCCAGCCGCGCCACCGTGTCGGCGGTGCGAATGCAGGAGCCCAGCCGGCGACCGGCCTCTTGCAGCAGCTTGTCGCCGATGTCGTGGCCCAGGGTGTCGTTGACCAGCTTGAAGCCGTCCAGGTCAATGAACATCAGCCCGACCATCTGGCCGGACCGTCCCGCCGTCGCCACCGCCTGGGTCAGGCGGTCCATGAACAGGGCACGATTGGGCAGGCCGGTCAGGGCGTCGTAATTGGCCTGATAGCGGATACGCTCCTCGTCCAGCTTGCGCTGGGTGATGTCGCTGGACAGCACCACATAGTCGCGGACGGCGCCGCTGTCGTCATGGATGGCGGTGATGGCCAGGCGCTCGGCATAGCGTTCGCCGTTCTTGCGCAGGTTCCACAACTCACCTTCCCAGCGGCCATCGTGGCGCACCGCCTCCCAGATGTCATTATACGACTCGGCCTCGTTGAGGCCGCTGGTCAGGAACGACGGATGCCGGCCCATCACGTCCTCGGCATGATAGCCGGTGATGGCGGTGAAGGCGGGGTTGACGGCGGTGACCCGATGATCGGAATTGAGGACGATGATCGCCTCGTTGGTGCGTTCGAACACCGTGGCTGCGAGGCGCTGACTTTCCTCGGCGCGCAGACGCTCGGTGATATCGCGGAACACCACCACATGGCCGGTCAGATGGCTGCCTTCCTCGATCGGCGCGCTGGCCAGTTCCGAGGGAAAGGTGGAGCCGTCGCGCCGCCGCAGTTCAAGCTGGCAACTGCCGCCGAACAGGGCGCGCATGCCGGGCTGAGCCATCAGCGACAGCACCGACTTGCCGACCAGCTCATCGACCGGCCAACCGATCATCGCCGCGGCGGCGGGGTTGGCGAAGGTGATCATCAGGTCGGAGTCGAGACCGACGATTCCCTCTTTGGCCGAATTGAGGATCTGCCGGGTTTCACTGGACAGCCGGGCCAGTTCGCGGGTGCGCTCTTCGACGCGCAGTTCCAGCTCGTCATTGGCCCGGCGCAACGCCTCCTCGGCGCGCTTGCGTTCGGTGATGTCGCGGATCACGCCGATGAACAGGCGCTGGCGGCCGCGTTTGAGTTCGGCGACGTTCAGCTCGACCGGAAAGACCGAGCCATCCTTGCGCTGGCCTTCCAACTCGCGGCCCATGCCCAGCACTTTGGGCTGATGGGTCCGCTCATAGTCGCGCATGTAGCTGTCATGGCGGACGGCATGCCCGGACGGCATCAGCACCGCCAGATTGCGCCCGGCCAGTTCCGCATGGGTATAGCCGAACGTGCTCAGCGCGGCGGGGTTGACCGACTGGATGATACCGCGATCGTCGGCGACGACGATGCCCTCGGCCACCGCGTCCATGATCCCTTGCAGGCGCTGCTCGCGCTCGCGCAACGCTTCGGCGGACTGCTTCAGTTCGGTGACGTCGCGCGCCTCCAGCATGAAGACGTCATCCGACCCACCGCCCAGGCGCATCACCGCCACTTCGGCATCAATGACCCTGCCGTCGAAGCGGCGCATCTTCAGCGGCAGCGGTCCGTCCTCGTCGGCCAGAACGTCCAGGCCGCCGTCGAACACCGCCTGATAGTCGTCATGCACCAGTTCGGAAATCCGCCGTCCCACCACCTCGAAGGCGTTGGTGGCGCCGAACAGGCGGACGCCGGCGCCATTGATGAAGGTCACCAGACCGCCGCCGATGACGCAGGTGCAATCCAGCGCCTGTTCGACCAGCCGGCGATAGCGGTCCTCGCTGCGCAGCACCACCTCGGCGGCGCGAGTGCGCTCGGTGACATCACGGGCATGCAGGGCGACGGCCGGCATCCCGTCGTGATCGACGATGAGATGGGCGGTCAGTTCCACCTCGACCTGGCGACCGTCGGGCCGCAGGAAGATCAGCGGCACCGCCTCGGCTTCCTCGGCGAGCATGTCGAGGCCCATGTCGAGGATTTCGCGGAGATCGGGATGGACGAATTGAGCGAAGGATTGGCCCAGCACCGCAGCGGGCGATTCGGCCCCGAGCATGCGCAGCCCAGCGGCATTGATTGACCGGACCAGCCCGTCCTTGCAGACGCACATCAGGTCAGGAACCAGATCGAGCAGTCCGCCCGCCACCATGTCGCCTATTACCGGCATCTTGCTCGCCGACACCCCGTCCCTCGCCCGCCTTTGATGACCCGGCCCGCAGGATAGCCGAAAGTCGAGCCACAGCGAAACCCTATCGCTGTGGCCAAGCCCACGGGACCGGTGCCGGCCACTATTTGGCTGCGGGGGTGCGGCCGTTGGCCGGCGCGCTGCTGCTCCTGGTGGTTGTGGTGGTGGCCTTGGAGGTCTTGCTGACCTTGATCACCACGCCGCCCTTCTTGGTGACATGGGCATATTTGCTGCGCTTGCCGGTCGACTTGGTCGTCGCGGTCGAAGAGGCCGGCGCCGTCTGGGGTTGCAGGTCCGCCAGCACCTGGGCATTCAGGTGTGCGGCGCTGGCCCGGCGGCCGGTGGTGCGGGTCGAGGTCGGCGGCACCAGGGTGATGTCCTGATGCTGGGCGTCCACGGTCAAGGTGGACGCGGTGGTGGTCGTCGGCAGGGTCGTGACGCTGACGGCGTGGATCACATGGGGTTGCGCCGCCACATCGTCGAGCCGGTTATGACGCGACCGCTCCTTGCTATAGATAAAGCCGAAGGACGGGTTGACGCGGTTGCCGAAAGTGCCGCTGCCGTGATGCCAGACACGGACCTGGCTCCAGTCATTGTTCGCCGAAACGTCGAGCACCGCCACGTCCAGGCTGACATCGCCGCGGCCAGATCCCAGGCCGGTACCCCAGTTGGCATGATCAATGCGGATTTCCCGCTTGTTGATCACGCGGCGGACCACGGCGACATGGCCGCGGCGCATATGGGCGGTCTGCTTGAAGACCAGCACGGCGCCGACCTGCGGGCTGATGCCGCGATCATAGACGCCCTGGGCGGCGGTCCACCAGCGCCAAGCGTCGCCTTGCAGGTCGAGGCCGGAAATCTGTCTGGCGTAAGGAACGCATTGCAATGCGTGGGCCGGGGCTGCGATACCGAGCCCGAGCATCAGGCCGAGCGCCAAGGTGCTCCTGTTCACAATGCCCCCCCTTTTTTATCCCCTGTTTGATAAAACCGATTGTGCGTATTGCTTCTGCCGATATCAATAGCTTTTGTCACAAATCGCAACAAATCGTTATCCGGCCGGACATATCCATCGCTGGCATTCGGATAGCTGGCACACCATGGCCGGGGGCACGACATCCTCCTTCCATCGCCGCGGTGTTTGCTTTAATCACGGAAGTCATCCGGAAAAGGGACGGGACGGAATGACGCGAAAGCTGTTCGGAACGGACGGCGTGCGCGGCTTGGCGAATACCGAGCCGATGACCGCCGAGACCGCCATGCGTATCGGCATGGCGGCGGGCCACTATTTTACACGAGGCGATCATCGCCATACGGTGGTGATCGGCAAGGATACGCGCATTTCCGGCTATCTGCTGGAACCGGCGCTGACCGCCGGATTCGTGTCGGTGGGTATGGACGTGGTGTTGCTGGGACCGATGCCGACTCCTGCGGTGGCGATGCTGGCGCGGTCCTTGCGGGCCGATCTCGGCGTGGTCATCTCGGCCTCGCACAACCCGTTCGAGGACAACGGCATCAAGCTGTTCGGCCCGGACGGCTTCAAGCTGTCCGACGAGACCGAGCTGGAGATCGAGGCCAAGATCGCCAACGGTCTGGCCGATTGCCGTGTGCCGTCGGCCCGACTCGGCAAGGTCCGCCGCCTCGACGACGCGGTCGGGCGTTATATCGAATCGGTCAAGAACACCTTTCCGCGCGGTCTGACCCTGCAAGGTCTGAAGATCGTCGTCGATTGCGCCAACGGCGCCGCCTACAAGGTCGCCCCCACCGTGCTGTGGGAACTGGGCGCCGAGGTGATCAAGGTTGGTGTCGAGCCGGACGGCTTCAACATCAACAAGGATTGCGGCTCGCTGTCGACGGCGCAGATGCGGGCGCAGGTGGTGGCGCATGGCGCCCATCTGGGCATCGCCCTGGACGGTGACGCCGACCGCGTCGTGCTGTGCGACGAGACCGGCGCGGTGGTCGACGGCGACCAGTTGATGGGCCTGATCGCCGGCACCTGGGCCAGGTCCGGGCTGCTCAAGGGCGGTGGTCTGGTGGCGACGGTGATGTCCAATCTCGGGCTGGAGCGCTATCTGCAAGGGCTCGGCCTGTCGCTGCTGCGTACCGCGGTGGGCGATCGCTATGTGGTCGAGGCCATGCGCCGCGACGGTTTCAACCTGGGCGGCGAGCAGTCGGGTCATATCATCCTGTCCGACTACGGCACCACCGGTGACGGCCTGATCGCCGCGTTGCAGGTGCTGGCGGCCATCGTTCAGGCCGAGCGGCCGACCAGCGAGGTCACCGGCGTATTCCAGCCGCTGCCGCAATTGCTGCGCAACGTCCGGACCGGAGCGGCGGCACCGGCCCTGGTGATGGAGCACGACAGCGTGCGCGCGGTGGTCCGGGACGGCGAGTCTCGCCTGAACGGCCGCGGCCGTCTGCTGATCCGCAAATCCGGTACCGAGCCGCTGATCCGCGTCATGGCCGAGGGCGATGACGGCGGTCTGGTCGAATCGGTGGTCGGCGACATCGTCGCGGCGATGGAGCGGGTGGCGGAACGATAGGTGCGCGTGTTTCGTGTGAAGCCCGCTCGCCCTCAGAAAGGCCTTAAGACATGCAGATTCCCATGACTGGCCGTGTTCTGATCATCGCCGGTTCCGATTCGGGCGGCGGTGCCGGCATCCAGGCCGATATCAAGACGGTGACCTGCCTGCGCGGCTATGCCGCCACGGCGATCACCGCCTTGACCGCGCAGAACACCCACGGTGTGTTTGGTGTCCATGAGGTGCCGCTGGATTTCATCGCCCAGCAGATTTCCCTGGTGCTGACCGATCTTGGTGCCGACTGCCTGAAAACCGGCATGCTGGCCTCAAGCGCGATCATCGACACCGTCGCCGATACGCTGGAGGCGCATGGCGGGGGGATTCCCCTGGTGGTCGATCCGGTGATGGTGGCCAAGGGCGGGGCGCCGTTGCTGGCCGAGCAGGCGGTAGCGGCGCTGAAGACGCGGCTGATCGCCCGCGCCACCGTGGTGACCCCCAACATTCCCGAGGCCGAAGTGCTGGCCGGCTTCACCATCCGTGGCGTCGACGGCATGCGCCGCGCCGGCCGCGCCATTCTGGCGCTGGGGCCCCAGGCGGTGTTGCTGAAGGGGGGCCATCTCGAGGGCCATCAGGTCATTGATCTGCTGCTCCAGCGCGACGGCACCGAACTGCTGTTCGCCAACGCCCGCCTGGACACCCGCCACACCCATGGCACCGGCTGCACCCTGGCCTCAGCCACCGCGACCGGCATCGCCCAGGGCTTGAGCATTGCCGAGGCGGTGGTGCGTGCCCGCCATTACGTCCGCCGGGCCATCGAATGCGCGCCCGGCCTGGGCGGCGGTCATGGGCCGCTGGATCACGGGCACACGGTGGCGGACTTCGAGTCGACCGTGTCGTCGGAAACCGGCGGTTCATAACTGACCCCGGTAAAATACAATCCCGACGGTGGCGCCGTCGGCCCGCCGGCACCGCGGTGGCGGGCGTCACGGGCACGGGCCACGTGGTCGGGATGCCATTTGCCCTCGCCGACCAGCCGGAGCGTGCCGACGATGTTGCGCACCTGATGGTGCAGGAACGAGCGCGCCGCGGCGACCACGCTGATCTCATCGCCGCATCGGCTGATCTCCAGCATATCAAGCGTCTTCATCGGTGAAGCCGACTGGCATTCGCTGGCGCGGAAGGTGGTGAAGTCGTGATGACCGACCAGATGACGGGCGCCGGCCCGCATCGCCTCGACATCCAGCGGCACCGAAACCCACCATGCCCGGTCGCGGTCCAGCACCAGCGGCGGCCGACGGGTGACGATGCGGTACAGATAGCTGCGCTGATACGCGGAAAAGCGCGCATGGAAGTCGTCGGCGACCGCCTCGGCGGCGACCACGGCGACGGGCAGCGGCTTCATGTGGAAGTTCAGGGCGTCGCGCACCGTGTCGGTGCGATAGGCCTTCGGCAGATCGAGATGGGCCACCTGGCCAGTGGCGTGGACGCCGGCATCGGTGCGGCCGGCCGCCACCGTGGGCACGTCGATGCCGCACAGCTTGCGCGCCGCCCGTTCCAGCACCGTCTGCACCGACAGCCCGTTGTTCTGGCGCTGCCAGCCGACAAAGCCGGTGCCGTCATATTCGATGGTCAGTTTGTAGCGAGGCATGGCCTTGGTATACGCAAACCAGCGGCCGCTTCCAAGGAGAGTGTGGACCTTCGGCCCCCTTGACCGGGCCGCCTGCGGGAGTATCTCAGTCCGGCGAGGTGAGCGATGCACCGCACAGTATGGTATTTCGTGGCGGGACTGCTGCTGATTGTCGGCCTGCGGGCGCTGTTGCCGCATCGCCTGGCCGAGACCCGGTCGACCGAGGTGCTCGGCCTGCTCAACGCCGAACTGCGGGGCCGACCGGCCGGTGTGGCGCTGGCCGATCTCACCTCATTCGCCTGGGACGAGGCCTGCGCCGTGACGCCCCGCCTGAGCGCGGCCGACCTGACCGCTCAGACCGGCATCGTCGTACCCGGCAATGCCGTACCCGGCGGCGAGGGCTGGTTGCTGGTGTTCGCCCGCGACAAGACCGCTCAGGCAACCACTCGGGTGCCACCGTCCTATGGCGCCCTGGTCCAGGATGAGCCGTTGCGCTGTGTCGCCGATACCGCGGCCTTTCTCGGCGTGATCGAGACCGCCGACGCCCAGGGATCGCCGCTGCGCTTCGTGCTGAAGGCCGCATCGCGCTAATTTGGCAGGCGAACTTTTGCCTTGCCTGAATTAGATAACACTTATAATATCCCAATCAGCGGGTGACTGACGCAACCGGTCATTCGCTGGCGCTTCGCGCGGCTCATGCCGCCGGACGACATTCCCCGTGGTTCCTCAAAGAACCGCACTTGAGGGGGAGAGGGACGCCTCTCCTCCCTTTTTTTGCCTTGCGACTTATACCGATGAGCCTGAAGGCTCATCGACGCCCTCGCCGGGCGCGCTCCGCGCTTGGCCGCGGCCTCAATGGCCGCTTACCGGCGCACCGGTTCGAGCATGTGTCGAACAGTCCGCTCGCCGGTACTATATCACGCCCGCACCCGCGCCAGAAAGCCGTCGACCTCGTCGCGCAGGCGATGGGCAGGGCCGCTCAGGTCGTCGGCGGTCCAGGCGATTTCGATAGCGGCGCCGCAGTAGCGGGCCGACGCCTGGCTGATTTCGACAATGCCATCGGCGACGGATTCGGCGTGGTGCGCCACGTCCTGAACCGCTTGGGTGATGCGTTCGGCCACGCCGCCCTGTTGACGGACGGCGACGGCGGCCTGGTCCGAGACCGCGTCGATCCGGCGGATGGTCTCGCCGATCTCGCCGATGATGGCGACGGTATCGCGGGCGGCAGCCTGAATGTCCTCGATCTGTTGGCTGATCTCCTTGGTGGCTTGCGAAGTTTGCAGCGCCAGCGACTTGACTTCAGCGGCGACCACGGCGAAGCCTTTGCCGGCAGCCCCGGCCCGCGCCGCTTCGATGGTGGCGTTGAGCGCCAGCATGTTGGTCTGGCCGGCGATGCTGCTGATCATGCCGACGACGGTGCCGATCCGTTCGGCCAGCGCCGCCAGCCCGGCCACCCGCTCATTGGTGCGCTCCAGGCCGTCGACGGCGTTGCGGGCGATCGTGGCGGATTCGCCGACGCCCCGTTCGATCTCCGCCACCACCTGGGTCATCTCGCCGGCAGCGGCGACGACTCCGGCGATGGTGCGGCGCGAGATTTCGGCCGACATGGCCACCGCCAGGGTCCGGCTGCCGCCGGCATCGACCCGGGCGACCATGCCTTCCGCGGTCGCGCCGATGGCATCGGCGCCGCTGCTCACCGTCTTGACCACGGCCATCACGGTGGTCTCGAAGCCATCGGCCAGTGCCCGGAGTTGGGTCTTGTGCAGGGCTTCGGCCTCGCGCTTGACGTCCTCCTGCTCGGCGGTCAGGCGCGCCATGGATTCCGCGGTCTGCTTGAACACGGCGACGGCGCGCGCCATGTCGCCGATTTCGTCGCGCCGGTCGGCGCCCGGCACGGCGACACTGTGATTGCCGCGGGCCAGTTCGCGCATGGTGCGTTCGATGCTCCGCACCGGTCCGATCACGCTGTGCGCCAGCACGGCCCCGGCCAGCATGAAGGCCAAGCCGGCGAGGATACCCGCCGTCAAGGTGCGGTGTATCATCTGCGAGCGGATATGATCCTGAGCGGCCATCGCCGTCTCGTCACCGCGCCGGGCGAAGGTGAACAGATGATGCATCTCCGGCTGCAAGGCGTCGAGCAGGCCGCGCAGCTCGTTGGTCTCGCGCTTCAGCCGGGTGGAGGTGGCGGCAAAGGCGGTCATGTCGGCGGTATAGGTGGTCAGCAGCCGCTGGAAGTCGGCCTTGACCGTCGTCGACAGCGCGGTCGATTCCATGCCGAAATCGAATTCGTTGGCGGCCTTGTGGTGACGGCCGAGATGGGCGTCGTCGCCATACAGCATGAAGTCCTTTTCGGCCTGGCGCATCAGCAGCATCTTGGCCATCAGGATGTCGACATTGGGCCATTGCCGCAACTCACCCTCAATGGCGGTCACCGAATCGCGCAGCTTGCCACGCAGGCCGGTCTGTTCGGTCAGACCCAGGGTGGTGGCCATCTCGGCGGCCCGCTTGAACTGGGCCTGGATCGCTTCCAGGCGTTGGACGAGCGCATTGATGGCGAGCGCTTCCGGCTGGGCCTCGGCCATGCCGGCAATCGCCTGAAGCCGTAAGGCGGCGGCCTGCGCCGCGTCGCGGAAGGCAGGGCCGTCGTCGGCCGAGCGGCTTTCCAGAAAAGCCCGCTCATGATAGCGCATGGCCAGGGTCTCGGCGCGCAACTCACCGGCCAGGTCACCCAGCCGGCGATAAGCGGCGGCGCTGGCCATGCCCTGGCTGATGGCGCGTTCGCCGATCACCTGGGCCGAGCCGAACGCGGCGCCGGCCAGGATGGCGGCCAGCACCAGCAGACTGAATCGCCAGCGAATCGATATATCGCGCAGCATCGGGATGTCGCCGGCGTGCCACGATTCGATCAGGGGCCGCCGCCTGCTCCGGGCCAGGCGGAACAGCTCGGCATCGGCGGTGATCGCATCCTGGGGCATGGGGGTCTCTCCTCACTCGATAACAGCGGAGAGAATAATCCCAAGGAATTTGCTCGGGTGTGTCAGCTTGGTGAAATATCGCGCAAGGGCTGAGGCCGAGGTTGGGTCGGACGTGTCCTGAAGAAACTCACGCCGCGGTATCCGCCTGGGCTGCCGCGGCGACGATGATATCGGCGAATTCGCGCAGATACACCGAGCCTTTGACGGTACGCTGGACCAGTACGCTGCGGCGGTCGGCATCGTCGATCTTGCGCTTGATCATGCCCAGCTCGCTGAGCCGATCGAGGGCCCGTGTCACCGCCGGCTTGGACACGTTCAGATCGGCGGCCAGACCGCGGACCGTGTGCGGCGGCGGAGTCATATAGACGGTGAGCAGCAAGGCCATCTGCCGGGCCGACAAATCCGGCGAGTCGCGCCGCACGCTTTCGACAATTGCGCCGCGCCATAGATCGAGGGCCTGCACAGCCTTGAGATCGACACTCATGCTTCACCGTGTTCGTTGCGTCGACGAAATTACCCGAGGTGGTCCCGTGGGGCAATCGGCTTGTCGCGATCAAGCCCCCCTGCTATCCATCTGGTCTCATTCGATTAGCGGCGGTGTCTCCGAGTGCGCATCCTGTTCATCACCTCCAACCGCATCGGCGATGCGGTGCTGTCCACCGGATTGCTGGCGCGGCTGCTCGAACGTCATCCCGGTGCGAGCGTCACCATCGCCTGTGGCCCGGTCGCGGCACCGCTGTTCGCCGCGGTGCCGGGCCTGGAGCGCGTTCTCGCCATGCCCAAGCGCAAGCGCGGCGGCCACTGGTGGACGCTGTGGCGGGAAGTCGTCGGCATCCGCTGGGATCTGGTGGTCGACCTGCGGGCCTCGGCGTTCGCCTGGACCGTGTCGGCGGGGCGGCGGCGGGTGTTCCGTCCGACCAAAACGCCCGAGCATCGGGTGGTGCAACTGGGCCGGCTGCTGGGCAGCGAAGCACCGCCCGATCCGACCCTGTGGACCGCGGCAAGCCACGACGCCGCGGCCGAGGCGCTGTTGCCGGCGGGTGGGCCGGTGCTGGGAATCGGCCCTACCGCCAATTGGATCGGCAAGCAATGGCCGGCCGAACGCTTCGCCGAGACGGTGCTGCGGCTGACCGGAGCCGACGGAGCCTTGGCCGGTGCCCGGGTCGCGGTGTTCGGCGCACCCAGCGAACGGGCGGCGGCGGCGGCGGTGCTCGACGCGGTGCCCGCTGGCCGGTGCATTGATCTGGTGGGGGGCGTCGACCTGCTCACGGTGTTCGCCTGCCTGCGCCGCTGCACCTTGTATCTTGGCAATGATTCTGGCCTGATGCATATGGCTGCCGCCGCTGGCACGGCCACGCTCGGCCTGTTCGGCCCCAGCCCGGAAGCCAACTATGCCCCCTGGGGACGGCGGACCCGGGTGGTCCGCGGACCACTCAGTTACCGCGACATCGTCGACTCGGTGGACTTCCATCATCTTTCGGGTCGCAGTTATATGGACAGCCTGACGGTGGATGCGGTAGTTGCTGCGGCGGAGCGGCTATTGCAGCCGACCGACGAGGCGGCGGAGGCGCCCCGCGCATGAGCCAGATCACGATGGTCGACAACGGCATCGAGTTCGATGGCCGCATCCGGCAGCAACCGCCGCTCGGCGGTGCCGAAAGCGCCTTCATCGAGCTGGCGGAAGCCCTGGCGGCCTTGGGTCATGCCGTGTCGGTCCGCAACAATTGCGCCGGGCCGCTGGAGCACCGGGGCGTCCACTGGGCGCCGCTGTCCTCCGGCATTCCCGACACCGCCGATCTGTTCATCTGCAATCGTAGTCCACGATTCTTAAAATACGGTACCCGGGCCAATCAGGTCGTTCTGTGGCTTCACAGGCCCGCCCAGTACCTGACCAAGCTGAAAAATCAGATCCGTCTGGCCTGGCATCGGCCGGTGATCGTGTTTTCCAGCAAATCGCACCTGTCCAGCTATCCCAACTGGGCCTTCGATGGCGGCCGTGAGGTCATCCCCTATGGGCTCTCGCCACGCTTTCAACAGGCGGTCGAGCGTCCGGCCCCCGCACCGCGCGTGGTGTTCACCTCGAATCCGATGCGCTCGCTGGGCTGGCTGCTCGATCTATGGTCAACCCGCATCCGACCGGCGGTGCCGACCGCCGAATTGCACGTCTTCTCCAGTATGGACAGCCATGGCAGTTGGGGCGGGACGAAGACCCCGGTCGTGGTTCCGGCGCTGGAACGATGCGTGGCCATGGCCGATCAGGGCGTGGTGGTGCGCGGTCGGGTGAGTCAGGACGAACTGGTCGATGAACTGGCTCAGGCCCGGGCAATGCTCTACCGTGGCGATATCGGCGAGACCTTCAGCTATGCTGCCGCCGAGGCTCAGGCGATGGGCGTGCCGGCAGTGGTCCAGGATCTCTCCTGCATGGCCGAGCGGGTGATCGACGGCGAGACCGGCTTCGTGGTCGACGAAGACGACGACGACGCCTTTGTCGCCGCCGCCATCCGCCTGCTGTCCGACAACGCGCTGTGGCTGGCGCAGCACCGTGCCTGCCTTGCGCAGCAGCGCGGCCTGTCCTGGGCCGAGGTGGCGGGCCGTTTCGCTGAACTGATGGACGACTGACCATGAACAGATTGTCGGCCCTGGTGGTCGTGCACAATGAAGAGGCTCAACTGGCGGACTGCCTGGAGCGCCTGACCGCGGCCGATGAACTGGTGGTGGTGCTGGACAAATGCAGCGACGGCAGCAAGGCCATCGCTCAGCGGTTCGGCGCGGTGCTGGTCGAAGGCTCGTGGGAGATCGAGGGACCGCGCCGCAACGCCGGCATCGACGCCTGTTCGGGCTCCTGGATTCTCGAGGTCGATGCCGACGAGCGGGTACCGCCCGCCCTGTTCGACGAGATTCGCAGCGTCACCGCCGGCAAGGATCAGGGCATCTACTACGCCCCTTTCAACAACTACGTCGGCAAGCGGCTGGTCCGTTATGGCTGGGGCGCCAGCTTCGGCAAGGCCTGGGCGCCCTGCCTGTTCGCCAAGGGCTGCAAGGTCTGGGGCCATCAGCGGCTGCACCCGTCGCTGGAACTGACGGGACCGCGCGCCAAGCTGACCACGGCCATCGACCATCTGGTCGACCGGGATGCCGGCGACATGATCGCCCGGCTCAATTCCTACAGTTCGGCGCGGGCGTTGGATCTGCGCGACTCCGGCAAGCTCGGCGGCCTCGCCAACAATCTGCGCCGCTTCGTTTCGCGCTTCATCAAGTGCTATGTGGTGCGCAAGGGCTATCGCGAAGGCTATTGGGGGCTGCTCATCTCCCTGTGTGCCGGGCTCTATCCGCTGCTGTCCTATATCAAGGCCCGCCTGCTGGAGCCCAACGCATGAGCCGGCGCCTGCTGATGGTCGTCACCGAGGACTGGTATTTCCGCCAGCATTGGCAGGCTCAGGCCGAAGCGGCGGCGCGGGCCGGCTGGGACGTGGCGGTGGCCACCCGCGTCAACGCACCGGACCATGCCGCCGCCATCACCGCCGCCGGTTTGCGGCTGGTGCCGCTGGCGATGAACCGGCGCTCACTCAACCCCTTGCGCGAACTGGGTGCGGTGGGCGAGCTGGTCCGGCTGTATCGCCGCGAACAGCCCGACCTGATCCACCATGTGGCGCTCAAGCCGGTACTCTACGGCAGTCTGGCGGCCCGTTGGGCTGGCGTGCCCCACTGGCTCAACGGCTTGCCCGGCCTGGGCTATGTCTATGCCAGCGACGAACCGAAAGCCCGGCTGCTGCGGCCGCTGATCGGCGGACTGTTCCGGCTGCTGCTCAATCACAGGCGCTCGCGCGTGCTGCTGCAAAATCACGACGACGCCAAGTTCTTCGCCGCCGGCATCGTCGCGCCTGAACGGGTGCACTGCGTGCGCGGCGTCGGGGTCGATATCCAACGTTACGCGCCGGTCCCCGAGCCGCCCGGCCCGCCGCTCGCCGTGCTGGCAGCGCGCATGCTGTGGGAGAAGGGGGTCGCCGAACTGGTGGAGGCGGCCCGGTTGTTGCGGAGCCGCAACGTTCCCCTGCGCATCGCTCTGGTCGGTGGCCCCGACCCCGGCAATCCGCGCTCGGTGCCGGAAGAGGTGTTGCGCGGCTGGCAGGCCGAGGGGCTGGTCGAATGGTGGGGCCTGCGCGACGACATGCCCGAAGTGTGGCGTCAGGCGTCCATCGCCGTGCTGCCGACCACCTATCGCGAAGGCCTGCCCACCGTGCTGCTCGAGGCGGCGGCGACCGGCCGGCCATTGATCGCCACCGACATGCCCGGCTGCCGCGAGGTGGTCCGCCCCGGCGAAACCGGCCTGCTGGTGCCGCCCGGTGACGCGGTGGCGCTGGCCGAGGCTCTGGCGACTCTGGCGGGTGACGCGGCGTTGCGGGCTCGGCTGGGGGCGGCGGCGCGACGGGCGGCCGAGACCGAATTCGCCGTCCCGGTGGTTACCGCCCAGGTGCTCGACCTGTATCGGCAGATGATGGGAGCAGAGCCATGAGCCGGGTTCTGGTCACCGGAGCGTCTGGCTTCGTCGGCCAGGCGGTGTGCTCGAGTCTGCTGTCGCGGGGAGTCACGGTGCTGGCGGCGGCGCGTAGCGAGTTGCAGCCGGCCCCCGGCCAGGGCACGGTCAGGCTGTCGGAGATGTCCGGCTCCACCGACTGGTCGAAGGTGCTGGACGGAGTCGAGGGTATCATCCATCTCGCCGCACGCGTTCATGTGATGAAGGAAACGGCCGCCGATCCCTGGCGGGAGTTTCTGATCAGCAATGTCGAAGCGACTCGGCGGCTGGCTGAACAGGCGGCCGAGGCCGGGGTACGGCGGCTGGTGTTCATCAGTTCCGTCAAGGTCAACGGCGAACAGACGGCGCCTGGACACCCCTTCACCACCGAGGACGAGCCGGCCCCCGGCGATGCCTATGGCGCCTCGAAGCTGCTGGCGGAAGAGGCTCTGGCCGACGTGGCGGCGCGCACCGGCCTGGAGGTGGTGGGGATCCGGCCGCCGCTGGTTTACGGCCCGGGCGTCAAAGGCAATTTCCTGACCCTGCTGAAAGCCTGCCGCCGTCGCCTGCCGCTGCCCTTGGGGGGGATCGACAACCGGCGCAGTCTGGTCTATCTCGGCAATCTGGTGGATGCGCTGCTGCGCGCCCTGGACCACCCGGCGGCCCCCGGCAATACCTATCTGGTGCGCGACGGCGAAGACCTGTCGACTCCCCAACTGGTGCGCCGCCTGTCCGCCGCGCTGGGCGTCCAGCCCCGTCTGCTGCCGGCACCGCTCGGGCTGATGCGGGCGGCGGCGGGGGTGATCGGCCGGCGCGGCGCGGTGGAGCGGCTGACCAGTTCGCTCCAGGTGGACGACAGCGCCTTGCGCGAAGACCTGGGCTGGGCGCCACCGTTCACTGTCGATCAAGGTCTGGCGCTGACGGCGCGGTGGGCGGTGGGGCAGTCGCGGTAGGAGTGGAGGTGAGCGATGGGTGACGTTGTTCAGGTCCATATCGGTGTCGCCGAAGACATGGGACGCCGGTTCGTCGAAGCTTGGCATCGTGCTGAGCGGGGCGAGCCCGTGAACGAGACCCATGTGACGTTTCGCGATCTGGAAACCCTGCTGGCCGCACAGCCCGAACGGCGGACGCCGGAGAAATAGCGTATCCAATATTCCGTCATGGCCGGGCTTGTCCCGGCAGGGCAATCGGGTGAAGGAATGACGATCTGTATTTCACTCGTCATCCCCGCGGAAGCGGGGATCCATGGTTGGGCAAGATCAGATCCATCTCGTAAAGAGGGTGCTGGCGGCGCCATGGATCCCCGCTTCCGCGCTACGGTATGTACATATGTTGCAATGCGATCAGGTTCCCCCTCGGGGCAGCCGCTCCCCTCGCTCGTCATCCTCGCGAAAGCGGGGATCCATGCGACCTTGACATCTGGCACGGTGGTAAAGAAAGCGTCCCATGTT
>OBEQ011671430.1_pt1 | contig 34020 bp, 27 predicted proteins | sample 1670901 | NCBI WGS metagenome assembly OBEQ01 (sample SAMEA104232315, study PRJEB22302) | groundwater metagenome | biome: forest; feature: aquifer; material: groundwater | place: USA | collected 2011-08-07 | depth 5.4 m | reverse complement strand
GTGCCCACCCTACATTTAGAGCCAAGTATTGCGAATTAGCACTACTTGTAGGGTGGGCACTGCCCACCAAATTACTTTTACGACAGCCTCTCCTGCGTGGGAATGTATGGTATAGAACCATACTGAATTCTTACAAAAAAATATTCAAACTGAAGAGAAGCTGGTAATGTCGAAATACTTTTTGCTGAGCAATCTTTATAAGGCCACTTTTTCAGGTTTTTAACTGCATGCTATTGAAGCTTTTTAATTTGATAATTGATTTCTTTGTTCCGGATGAAATTCATCGCATAGAAAATAGCTACGTCTATTTAAAGGCGCGAATTTTGGTGGCGATGTTATTCATGGCGATAGTCATCTGCCTGATCACCTATGCGGTGGCCGCCTATATGGGTGAATTTAGCTACAATTCAACGCTCATTGGCGGAATTATTACTGTTCTCACTTGCGGTTTTTTCCTGCTTTGCATGAATGTTTTTAAAATGACCGCGTCCTATGAGATCACCACGCATTTATTTGGTTTTGCCAGTTGGAGTGCCATCACTATAGCCATATGCATCACCGATGGCCTGTTAAAATCACCGAGCACTTGTATCCTTGTCATAGTTCCAATGATGGTCACTGTGCTCGCGACTTGGCACACCGGGCTGATCTGGTTTGCTATTGTCATGGTCACCTACACAGGGTTATTTATCGCCGATTACGCTGGGGTGGATTTTCCCAGCATGTACAGCGAACATGACAACGATAATATGTTAATTATAAATCTCTACGTGCTCTGTATTTTTGCCGCTGGCGTGGTTTACTCTATCGAGCTTTACCGCGGCAAGATGCTTAGCGGCGAAACATCTGATAATCGACAGCGGGTGAAAGCGTTTATGTATGAACGTTGTCCCTTGAATGAATTGGCCTATTCCACGGAATTTAAGCGGGCATTAATTCAGGAGTTAAATTACGCCACGCTAAATGATCAAACCCTCGGTTTGGCGGCGATCTGTTTTCAAAAGCAGGAAGCAGATAAGCCGACGCCACAGCATGACAATCTGGTTGCGCGAGTCGGCGAAAAACTCCTGGCCCTGATAAGGGACTCAGATTATCTCGTCTATGCAGATAATCACTGTTATGTCTTGTTAATCGGGCGGCTCAGTAAACTGCAGACGCTGGATAGTTTGTTCAAAGCGCTTATACAAACGCTGGAAACTGATAATCAGCTACTTGGTGTCAAGCTGCAGGTGCGCTGTGTTGAGCTGGCCAGCGATGAAGAGGACCCGGGTCAATCGACCTCGCGACTGGCTCGCTTATTGAAGTTGGATCATGCGGATAAAAATGTTGTGATTGAAAAGGCGGAATAGAAAATAATCATTCGCAAATTTATCTTACAAAAATAGCTAAAAGTCCGAAACTGTACTATTAGTTTATATGACATGAGCACCTGTCTGAAAAATTCTAAACCGCAGTACGTGTAGGATGGGTGAAGCGAAGTGTAACCCATCATTTTTAGCACATGAGATGGGTTACGCTATGCTCCACCCATCCTACAACAGCAGTACTACATCTGAGCCTTAGTAGAGATATCTTCAACCTTTTGACACGCAAGCACGAATGCATAAGGGAGGATGTTATGGGTAAAGAGGATCTTTCAATCTTTGAAAGACTGATGATAACCGATGTAAAAGGCGGACTAAAAAAATACGTCCAACGCCTTTTGGAAGAAAACAATCAGTTAGAACATTACGTCAATGGGCTAGAAAAAGAGAACATGCTCTTGCTCAGCCGTTGTAATCATTTGCAGGATCGTGTGAGTTATTTGGAGGAGCGTTTGGAACAGCAGCGTTAGGGGGCTATCGCGGCTAAAGCCGCTCCTACAGAGTACAGCTACAGACAGCATCACCTGTAGGAGCGGCTTTAGCCGCGATAAAATCCAACACCTTAGGCAGTACTCTTCGAACCGCATGAATTGAGCGCTTGTTGCAAAGCTTGCTGATCAATCGGCTTGCTCAGACGACCATTCATGCCTACTTGCTGACAATGCTCCAGTTCATCACTCATGACATGCGCGGTCAGTGCATAAATGGCGATGGGCGGCAGATCTTTTTCTTTTTCCCATTGGCGGATCAGTTGGGTGGCCTCAAAGCCATCCATTTCCGGCATTTCACAATCCATCAAAATAATATCAAAGGGGTTTTCCGCTGCCAGCCGTTTTTTATAGGCGTCTAGCGCCAAGCGACCGTTTTCAACGATGGTTGATTGATGTCCAAAACGTTTTAGCAATTTTTCGATCACTAAGCTATTTACACCGTTATCCTCTGCCACCAGTATTGTTAGGCTCTTTTGTGCCGGTATGACGAGAGGTAAACTATGCAGCGGTTGAGTTTGGCGAAGTTCTTCAATGGCGAATAGTACACCTAAGCAGTGCGCAAACTCTTGTTGTAGGAATGGCACGATAAGTTGTGCAGTGCGAGGTAAGTCAATCTGCAATGGCGCTATGCCATCGTGTAGAATCAAAACAGCGGGACCCTTAGAAGAACCATTAGAAGAACTAGCCGATCTCTGTTGCAGTTTGGTAAACATCGCATATTTTTTTGCATAAGTGTCTCGGCACACGATAAATAAATCTGGTAGCTCGCCGATCGACGTGAAGGTACTTTTGTAAGTGCTGAGATCTTCAGCTGACATCACATGAAAACCATATTGGCGACATAACTCCTCCATCCAGTGGCGTTCAACCATATCAAACGTCGAAATTACCACGGATAGATCGCGCAGTGCTTTAGTGTTTGCAGCGGCAATCAGGGGGTTCAGCTTATCGGTACAGCGCAAATAAAGTTGCGCTGAAAATGTTGAGCCTTCGCCTTCGGTACTCTGCACTGCAACGCTGCCGCCCATCATCTCAATCAATTGCTTACTGATGGATAAACCTAGCCCCGTGCCGCCAAATTTACGCGCCGTATCCTCATTGACCTGGGCAAATGCCTGAAACAATTTCTTCTGTCCATCAGCAGAAATGCCAATACCGGTATCGGCGACTGAGAGGGAAACATTGTACCGTTCAGGTTCACGGTATTCGATCGCCAACATGACGCTGCCGGTGCTGGTAAATTTTATCGCATTATTGGTAAAGTTGATCAGCACCTGTTTTAGGCGAGTCGGATCACCGAGAAATTCTTGCGGCAAATCAGGCGGTATCGATAGTACCAAGCGTACGCCCTTGTTGTGCGCGATGACCTTGAAGATAGCCAGAGAATCATAGGCTATCTTTTCAAGATTTATCGGAATCGATTCCAATGTCATTTTACCCGCAGCAATTTTTGAATAATCCAAAATATCGTTGATCAAGTTCAATAGGGCGCTAGCCGAGGAGAGGACAATTTCGATGTATTGGCGATGGCTTGGTTGGCTGAGCTGATCCCTCAGTAGTTCGGCCATACCGATGATACCTGTCATCGGCGTGCGAATTTCATGACTCATATGGGAAATAAATTCGCTTTTGGCTTTATTCTCGGCCAACGCCTGACGTTGTGCCTGCGCAGCCTCTTCTTTGGTGACTCGGGCGGTAATATCCGACATGGTGCCTTCAACTCGATCCGGTTTACCGTCTTTATTATTGAAAACTTTCATTGATAACGATATCCAGACCAGCTCGCCCGTTTGTTCACGATAAATAGTGATTTCGTAATCTTTAAGGGCCCCGGTGCGTGCCATCAGCTCGGGTAACTTGCGTCGATCTTCTTCATTGAAAAAATCGGTAGGCCCGACATTCTTCGGCAAATCTGCAATTGAGGGAAAACCAAAGAGTTCAGCCAGTGCCAGATTGCCCTTGAGATTGCGCTCCGTAAAAGAATATTCGAACAGTGCCACCGGCGACTGTTGGTAGAGCTGTTCATAACGCTCTAAATTCACTAACGACTCGCGCTGCGCGATACGCGTGCGATAGGCGAGGGCAAGCGATAAGAGTAGGCTTTCGCCCAAAAAACCCCAGTGCATCGACCAATTGGTAAAATCATTCACTGGCGCAATACCGCTGTACATCAGCATATAGGTGTTGGCACCGGCCAGCATAACAAGTTCTCCGGCAAACATTATTATCGCAATAGGAATGCCGCGTTTGAATGATAGTATTATCAATACCAATACACTCAACATGATTGTTGTTGGATAGATCTGATTGAGTGCGCCGTGAAACAGCGGGATATCGGTAATGCAATTAAGTATATTAATTAAGAAGCCCACTGCCACCACTCCTCTGTAATAGGGCAGAAGCGTTGGAAAATGTTTCGCGCCATCAATACTGTTAAAAATAAAGGCAATATAAGCTTGGGATAATGCGATGCCCAGAATTAGATTAAGCAATTGATTGGAGCGGGGCGAATGAGGAAATAACCACTGGGCGTTAGAGCCGTCGTGCACTGCGGCCACCGAAACCGCAGCAAGCAAAAACATCAAATAATAGCCATAAACGCGGATGCGCAGCGAGAGGAACAAAAATAAATTGTAGATAAACAGCGCCACCATCGCGGCATAAAACGCCATATAGATGACTAGATGCTGGATCTCTACCTGATGAAAACCATCTTTGGTCACTAAGTGAAACGGCAGTACCGCAGGTATAAAAGTATCAGCGTTACTGACACTGCCAATAATGTCTAGCGTGGAAAAATCTTTCAACGGCAGATGGAATGCGTATAACTTTGATACTATATCTCGGCCATCAAACGGTTCCAAATGACCCACCGCTGCAGAATTTAACTTTTTGCCATCGGCGTAAATGTCTAGCGTGAGATGCCAGATAAGCACCGGTTGTAAGGGTACATAAAGTACAGCGTCGGTGCGCAAGTCATCTGGCAGACTTGCCGCATTCACCCGCATTCGAAACCAATAACGGTGGTTTTTGTGTTCAGTGATGAAGGCAGTTTTTTCTACGGGAGAAAATTGACTGTCGTAAATCCCCGCCATGATCTGTGCGCTGGTTATATTATGATTGATATCTTCCAGCACTTGCAAATGACGACTGATATTGTAGGGTGTCTGGATGTCGATCTGCGATAAATCGATGGACAGGATTTCCGCATTTACCAAAACAAATGGATTCAATGCAAGCAGCAACAGCGCGCACAGCAACGCCTTCAGCTCGGTAGTTTTTTTAGTTATTTTATTCTGTTGCAGTACCGATGTCATGAGCGCAGATTATTTGTCATCTTCTTTGATCTTTGATTCATTTTCACTAAGATCGACCTCGGTTTCTCGGCTAAATCCACCTGTCATAACTTTTTTGATCAGCTTTTGCCAGCCGGTGAATGACTGAAACGATTCGGTCAAAATGGGTTTGAGCAAATTCATGGAATCAAAGCCTTCAGTACCGGAAAGTATTCGTTCTTTGAGTTGATTCATCAGCTCTTCTTGTAGCGGCGAAAAATCTGGCATACCCATGAGTTTACGCAGTTCTTCGGGGGTGACTTCGACATCAAATTTAATTTTCATCCTAGGACTCTCCCAAGTTATTTGTTTGCTCTGCAATAGATTTTAGCTGAATTAACACTGAGAGAGGACCGAATCAGAGCGAAAAGTTTTTATTGTTTAAATTTGGAGCATGAGCGGGGAGTTTTTTACCGGAGATTGCGTGATTGCCCTCTCTGCGGTGAGAAATCTCGCGCTATTTTACCGCTAATATCCTACACAGATTTGCGCACAAGCGACTAGAGCAGATTGCCACGGCTCTCTAAGATTCGTTTCTCTAAGATTCAGTTCTTTAAGATTCATTTCTCATAGATTGATAGCGTCGATCGTTCCAGGGTAAACAGAGGTTAAACAGGGTAGGGAAAAATGCGCATATTATTGCTAAGTAGTGATATTGAATTAATTAACCAACTTGAAGCTGCAAGTCCGCTGGATTCACAGCTAAGCATTTCCACCAGCTCCGCAAACTTGGCGGACGAATTAAATTATTCACAATACGATTTGGTATTTTGCGATCATGCCAACAGCGCGCTGAGTTTTAGCAATCTACTCAAATTGGTAGGGACACACGAGAACAGGCGAATTGTCGTGCTGGTTGAGGATCTCGAACAACACCAAGTGCTGGATATGTTGATTGCGGGTGTGGCCGGAGTTATTGCAAAAAGCAGATCCTCAATCGAATGGCACAAGGTTTTCAAGATAGTCCTAGCGCAGGGAATTTATATTTCGCCGGATTTGTTGAGTGGCGACAAAAATAGCGCGCGGGTAACGCGACGACCCGCACGGCAACGGCTGGGCAAACTGAGTCATGAAGCTGGTCTGCTTGCTGAATTGACCAGACGCCAAAACCAAATTGTTGCGTTGCTTTTACAGGGTAATTCCAACCGAGATATTGGCAGCCATTTAGATATTTGCGAAGGTACGGTGAAGGTGCATATGCGGGCAATTTTTAAAAAGCTGAATGTGGCTAACCGTTTTCAGCTTTACCATAAGGTGGTGGGTAGGGAAACGATTAAGACTGTGGGTCTGCTGGGCGGTTCAACTTTAGTGGCTATGAGCAATCCAATGAGTTGTGTTGCCTCCTGCTAGAACCTATCTCAAAAATGGCTGAAAGGTGACTCACTGCGTTGAGATGAATGAAACAATGCTCATTTACTACGTGTAAACTCCGCTTGTTTCATTCATCTCGCCTTGTTCGCCTACCTTTGATCCACTTTTGAGATGGGTTCTAATATCGCAATCAACAATAAGTTTTGCGGCGTTTTACAGCCATAGCTTATAAGGAGCTTATAAAAGCCTAGCATCAGCCCTAATTGCATCTCATCCAAGTCGCTTTCCTATAATATCTGCCGAATTAAAACTATAGTTAATGAGGGAAAATTTTATTTATTGGTAGAGATTCATTGAGTTACCTCATAAATCTTAGCGTTCTTATCGCCAGTTTATTGTTGGCGACAATCTCATCTGCAGCCGAGCCAGTGGCCGAGGTGTCTTCGCTCGCTGCGCCGTTTGATTTGGCAAGCTACATCGAATACTTGGCTGACCCAAATGATAAAATAACCTACGAAGATATAGTCGCCGGGCGCTACGAAGGGCAGTGGCAGCTTAACACCGCTCCGGTATTTATAGTGCATGACATGCATACACGTTATTGGTTACGAGTGAAGGTCCATTATCAACAAGATGTCAGTAGTTTAAAACCCGCGGTATATATTAATAGTCAGGCTTCTTTGATCCGTGAAATGGCGATTTGGGTACCGCAGCAGCTACCAGCAGCGTCTCCCGCTGAAGCAGGGAGGATAGAGGTTAGAAATTTTGAAGTAGGGCACCTCAGACCTTTTTACAACCGTGATATTGATGAGAGTATTCAGTATGCGTTTTGGATGCCGTCAACAGAGGGAACTTTTACTCTGGTCGGCTGGGTTGATCCGCGCAGCGGGGCGTTACCGCTTATTGTACCGTTGCATCTCGTCTCGGAACACTATTTAGCGGACGCGATTGATCATTGGGACAATGTATTAATCGCATTTTATGCCGTGATGTGTGCACTGTTGTTGTATAACGGTCTGCTGTTCATCTCCCTGAAACAACCGCTTTACGGCTATTACATTTTGTTTTTGGCGACGGCCATTTACATGTGCTCGTCAACCGATTCAACGTCCGCAAAATGGCTGTGGCCGGAGAGAGCGGCCTGGCCGGTCTATATTGGGGATATCAACAGCGTCTTATTGGGCTTTTTCTATCTGGCGTTTGTCTATGAAGCGCTCGGCAAAATGCTCGCAATGCCCAGGCTACGCAAGTGTTATCAGTTTATGTTTGTCGTCGGTGGCTTGCTGTTTTTATACAATGTTATTTCCCCCTCTTATTTTTGGGCGAATGTTATCTCACAGGCTTATCCCGGCATTATTTTACCCTTGACGTTTGTGGGCATCCTGGTTGCCATAAAACTTAATTTACCAACGGCATTTTATCTCCTCTTGGCGGAACTCTTTACGCTATTGGGCGGCGGAATATTTATGCTGATGGTGCAGGGACACACTCCGGTAACGCCCTGGTTTCTGTGGGCCTCTCACATAGGGTTTCTCGGTGAGACATTGTTGTTATCCTTGGCCTTAGCTGCGCGTACTCGCATTGCGCAGCAAGAATCAATCGAAAATCTACGGCGTTTTGAAACACTCTATCAAGAATCAGCAGATGGATTATTTGAACACGATTTTAAAACCAAGGTAACTCACGCCAACCGATCTTTCCTGCGGTTATTTGGCTATCAATCAATTAGCGAAATTCCGTTGGCCGAGAATCCGTTGAGTTTTTTAAGTGAAAAAGATCAAGTGGAACTGCCGCAGGTATTCCTGATGAATGGCAGTCTGGTCGGTTACGAAACGCAGATATCGCGGCCAGAAACCCAACAGAAGTTTTGGATCAGCATCAACATGCGTTTGGTATTGGATGAGAAGAAACAACCCGTGCGAGTCGAAGGTTCGATGACCGATATCTCCGAGCGCAAAACCGCCGAGGAATCGCAACGTAAGGCGACCGAGAATCTGCGACAATCCGATAAATTGAAAAATGAATTTCTCGCTACCATGAGCCATGAATTGCGTACACCGATGAATGGCATTATGGGTGTTATCGAATTACTCAAGCTCGAACAACCCGATGAGAGCGACAATATTACCTTGTTGAGTAATTCTGCCGCGGAAATGATGAAGTTAGTTAACCGCATTCTCGATTTTACGCAATTACAAGCCGGCACCACCAAATACGAACCCACGTTATTTTCCCTGACAGAGATTTTTGATAGTTTTTCGAAACGTTACAGCGAGCGTTGTAGTAGCAAAAGCTTAACTTTTAATTATCGCAATGAGGCGAATGCTGATCTTACGGTGCGCAGTGACCGTAAAAAGTTAACGCACATTGTCGAAGAGTTGCTGGATAACGCCTACAGCTTTACCCATAAGGGCGGCGTAACCCTGTCGCTGTCGATTCAACCCTATTGTGAAATCACGACGGACGCGTCGCGGGGCAGCCAGCCGGTTTGCATAACCGTTGAGGATACTGGGGTTGGCATCTCGCCGTCGGACCAAGAAAAAATATTTAATGCCTTTACCCAAGCCGATGGTTCTTTCAGTCGCTCGCATTATGGTTTGGGTTTAGGTTTGGTATCGTGTAAACGCTTTGCAGAAATAATGGGTGGTACCTTAACGCTGGAATCGCAATTGAGTAAAGGCAGCAAGATAACCGTATTGCTCCACATGGAAGTTTTGACGCAACCGAAAAAAATCGATCCTGCGATCGAGATCGTAACCACCGACAAAAAGTTATTAATTGTGGAAGACAACATTACCAACCAATTAGTGCTCAAGGGTATTTTACAAAAGTTGGGCTATGAAACTGCGGTGGCGGAAAACGGCCTGAGAGCGCTCGAATATTTGTCCGCTAATCCAGTCGATTTAATTTTGATGGATTGTCAGATGCCAGAAATGGACGGCTTTGAAACCACCGATCGTATTCGTTCCAGCGATGGACCCTATAAAAATATTCCCATTGTTGCAGTGACGGCGAACACCATGAGCGGCGATCGCGAACGCTGTCTGAATATAGGTATGAACGATTACCTCGGCAAACCAGTACGGCGAGATCTGTTGCAGGAGAAACTTACCTATTGGTTGAATCGATCGAGCGTTAAATAACTACGGTGGAATTTAGCTGTGTAGGATGGGTGGAGTGCAACGCAACCCATCAAATTGAATTAGCTAAAAATGATGGGTTGCGTTGCACTCCACCCATCCTACGAAACTACATTGCTTAAGCGAACATTATTCCGAATTAAACTAAAGGCTTCCAATAAAATCGCTGAATCGCGGCATTTTATTATTGGCTAATAGTTTATAGCTTGCTTTTACTCGCGCGACTGGTGGCACTATAAATATTCCAACAGTTGTATCAGTGATTACTTACATTTCGTTGCAATGATGTAGCGGACTAACGCAGTTGAAGAGCAGTTTAAGAGTAATCGAATAAAAGCATCACGGTATTAACCTGAATTTTTTAGACAGACTAAATACTAATGTTTACAAAAACCTAAAACTTAGCTTAAATGGTTCGAGCAGTAAGATAGACGCGCTAAAAAAAATAATAAAAAGCAAAATAAAAAATAATAATAGGCTCGCAACTAGAGCCGTCTATTCAGGAGTTATTCCATGGATGCATCGAGACCATCTGCCATCGTTTCGGTTTTATCTCGCCTCAAAATTTTTACCTTGTGTCATCGCTCGATAGCTCAGCTAAGAATCCCTCTAATTGTTCAATCCCTGCGTCCCTTAATAGTAACGCTGCTGCTTGCGCTAATTTCACTTGCGTGTAGTTCACCGCAACCACCCAACAATGCACAACCGGCTTCGATAACTTTTGTCGATCAAAACAGCGCGCAAGGTGTAGTGCGCGGCCCAGTAACGATTTACCACGCGCAGGATGAATCCAATATTACGGAATATCAGCTGTGGTGGGGCGATCTTGATCACTGTATGTTGTTCAACAACCCAATTGCCCATCTACCCAAAACGGGCGGCAATGTCTCTTACACAATACCCAACACAGTGATTCCGAATGATGCGTTTGAGTTAATTGCTGTGGGCATTCAAGCCGGCGGCAGCATTGATTTGTGCGATGGTGTTTATCAAGCGGTGGACGATCTTGGCACTGTAGCGCCCACGACAATTCCCAAGAAGTTAACGGTCACCAAAACTACCACTCCTCTGTTATTTAATCCGCAGTTAGAAACGATCGATATTGCCCGTGCAACAAATGAGACGAATATCACCCATTACATCGTTTACTATTATGAGGGGAGCGCGACTAAGAGCGTGCAATTTCCCCAAGCTATTGCGCAGATCAAAGCGACCGGGTCCGACCTTTCCTATAAGTTCAATGAATATGTGCTGGCAGCCTATCCGGCAGAAGGTTTTATGGTGTGCTCGCGCAACTATGCCAAGGAGTATTGCGGGCCTGCGGGAACGGCCAATCGCACACTGTATTCGTTGCACGGTGGCTTGAATGTGGCAACTATAATCGGCACTACGTTGCCGAATATCACTGGCGTAATGAATGCTGTATTGAATAACAATACCTCTTGCCCAGGGGCGAATATAGTTGCGTCTTGCGGCAACCGTGTCTGCGAGATCAATGAGACCGCTGCCAACTGTCCCTCAGACTGCACCGATTATGCGATCGCGTCTTACAATTACCAAACGATTTGTAGCGATTCATCACTAGCCCTGACATATCATCCGACTACCGTCGCTGAAATTCAGTCGATTGTGAATAACGCTGTCGCGAATAATCAACATGTGAAAGTGGTCAGCGGCAAACTACCGCTCGCCGACAATAAATCAACGAATAATCTTACCGGCTCGGCTTCCGATTTTGTCTGCACCGATGGTGTTACCATCGCCATGGAACAGATTAATATCGAGAATCCCAATTTCACCACGCAAATCACCACCTTCAACGGCAAAAACGTCGTCAAGGTACCGGCCGGAACGCGCTTGCACAACCTCGGCGCTTGGTTACACGACCGCGGCTATAGCGTTAAGTACGCGCACATGGGTTGGGCACGGCCCACCATAGGCGGAAATATTTCTACCAGCGCACACGGCAGCTCGCCATCGGGTCGAACTGTGCTGGCCCAACGGGTCGTCAAGCTAGAAATGATTGGCGCCGATGGCCAGTTGCACATCTATGACGAAATCAACACCGATGAAGATACCTTTAAAGCCTTGCGTACTGGCTTAGGTTATTTGGGCGTAATTGTTAACGTCTGGCTAGAAGTTGACGAGACCACCAATCTGCATGTGAAAGCGACCTATCATAAAGAGAGCGAACTTTTCGATGGCTCTCCCGACAGCTTTTTTCAAGGCGTTGCGCAGTGCGATTGGGGGCAATATCTCTGGTATCCAGGCCGCGATGCCTTCATGAAAATGTGCGGCATGGAAACCACGGAAGCAGCAGAACCCGGAGCGGTTAACACCCTGCTCGATCCCGATGTGCCAGATGTGCTCAATATCCCCATGCAAAAAATGATGCAAGCCGGATCCTGTGATTTGAATAATGGCATCATGGAATTCGTGGAATTGTGGCGCTATTTGCAATTGTTGATAACACCGCCCTATGCGAAAGAAGTGAATGGCGTTGTGCGTGCCTCCGGCGACGTGATCGGGCCGCTATACCAGATGCAATCAGGCGATCTTATCTCAAGCCAAGGCGGATTCTTTCAATTGGATTGGGAAGTCGCGGTGCCACACACTCACATGCAGGAAGCAGCGCTGTATATTCGCAATTTCTTAAATGGTCAGAATTCTAAAAATCGTCAAATCAATTTACCGCTGGTTGGGTTGTTCGCGCGTTTCGGTATCAGTGAAGATAAAACTCTGATGGCTTATACAGGCACAGGCGGGGATTGGATTGATGGCGAACCTGTGGTGTTTTTTGAAATGCCGATTTATATTCCGACCGGTTTCGACGAGGCTAAAATGGCGGATTATTTAGCGCCTTATATAGAGTATACGACTTACCTGATTACCAACTATGGCGCTCGTGGACATTGGGGGAAAAATCGTGAGTGGATGTTCCCGCTGGAGGCCAGCTTGGGCAATATTAATATTGATGGGCGCTTTGATCGGTTTAATACGGTAGTGGGGGAGTTGGATCCGAATGGCGTGTTTGCTAATGCGGCGGGCAAGCGGTTGGGGATTACTTATCCGGGGTTTGTTTATCCGGCGGGGTGGTAGGTGGTTTTTCTAATCCTAGATTCCGCAGCAGGTTTCAGCTGTGGAATTTAGTTTAAATCCAACTGCCTTTCAATCGTGTCTAAGCGCTCGCTGAGAGGATCGAGTATTGCCCGTTGTCGATAATAATCGTTTTGCTGCATCTTCTTGATTTGTCTCCCAGCCAGGAAAAACCAAAACGGCCGGATGGCAATGTAAAGCACGTGCTAAGACCTTGGCACGCTCAACACCAAGGCTTATTCGGTTGTTTTCAATTGCTGACAGGGTTGACTGGGGAATGCCTGTTAAATGAGCCAGGTCATTCTGGCTTAACTCTTGAAGTTCACGAACTATGCGCACCGATTCTCCAACAGAAACATCAGTGGTTTTTTTTGCTTTACGGTAATCTTTCACCTAAGTTCTCCTATAATCATGCGGAGTGACGTTGACAACCTGAACCAAAACACGATCTCTTTCGATTTTATAAATTACTCTGTATTGGATATTTAGCCGAGAAGATCTATGGTCTTTCCATTCGCCATGCAGTGCTTCATCGTTGAAGCCTCGTATCGCCCTAAGTCCTTCGGGGCCGGATATTGCGACGATATCCTTCCATTTTTCGTACCTCTGAAGCACGTCATTTGGTAGCTTTTGTAGCTGCTTTGGAACTCGTCTATGTTCATATATCTCCCACATACCATATATGATATACATGGCATTTATAGTATGTCAAGGAGAGCCTTTTCTACGAGTAATGGATTGCAAAATATTCTACTGGTTTTTCTTGGGTGGCTTTGGGTGCAACAGCCATGAAGGCGAAAAGGTGAGTAAATAAATCGAACAAAAAAACGAAAACCCCCTACCCATTAAATAACCCACAAATAAAACTCAAAATCAAAAAACGATCAAAAAACAACTCCACTTTCCGCAAAATCCCATCTGTAGTACGCTGTAATCCCAAACCAAGATAAAAACCTACCAGTGAGTCGTCATGAAACCCCAAGAAATAGTAAAAGAAAAGTCAGTCAATGTATTTGGTGAGAGTTTGATGCCCTGTAGTCATAATCCGGTCACTGGATTTTTTCGCGACGGCAGTTGCAATACCTGTAAGGAAGATGCCGGTTCTCACACTGTTTGTATAGAAGCCTCGATAGAGTTCCTCGAGTATTCACGTTTTGCGGGTAACGATCTTTCAACGCCGATGCCGGAATTTGGTTTTCCCGGAATAAAAGCCGGTGATCGTTGGTGTTTGTGCGCTGCACGCTGGTTGCAAGCTCATCAGCAAGGTATGGCACCAAGAGTTTATCTGTCGCGAACACACCGCAATGCATTGGAAATTGTTCCGCTTGAGATACTGAAACAATACGCAATCGACATCAATTGAAAAAATGCTCTAAATCCAAAGCAAAATAAGCGTTACACCATTTCACTGATATCACGTAATGACGATGCACTGCTGTCACCACCGTTAAGCCACTTTTTAAGAATTGCATCGATCTTGTCTTTACTGATCGGTTTGCTGAGATAGTCATTCATACCGGCATCAATGCAGTGTTGTTCGTCGTCACTGAGCGCGTTGGCGGTGACGGCGATGATCGGCACATTAGGGCAGTGGCCTTTGCCGGCTCTGATGGCTTTGGTTGTTTCGAACCCATCCATGACCGGCATCTGACAATCCATAAACACCAGATCGACGGCTTCTCTCTCTAATATATCAATGGCTAGCAGGCCATTTTCAGCAACTATGGTTTTGTAGCCGAGTTTTTTTACCATTCCACACAGCACTTTTTGGTTGATCGCATTGTCTTCGACGATCAATATTTTGTGTTGGCCAGATTTTTCTGCGCGCGGATGCAGTGCCTTTAGCAAAGCTGGACTGGTTGTGTGTTGGGACTGCTGGCCAGTTTGTTGGGGTTGAGCCAATGCATTGTAAACTTTTACTGCGACCTTAAACTCACTGCCTTCTCCCTGTTGCGAGCGCACATTAATATTGCCCTCCATCATGGCGGAGAAGCGCTGACACATGGCCAGGCCGAGTCCGATGCCGGCATAGCTGCGGCTAAAAGAGGCATCGGCTTGTCGAAACGCTTCGAAGATTACATTGAGATGCGCTGCGGCTATGCCGATACCGCTGTCGCGTACCGAGATGATTAAATCAAATTGTGGAAGATGATAATTCTGCGCACTCACCGCTAATTCGATACGGCCCATTTCAGTAAACTTAACAGCGTTGTCCAGTAGGCTATCGATGATGAAGGCGATTTTTTGCTGATCGGCATAGATTTGCAGGGGCAGGGTGAGATCTATGGTTACCGTAAAATCGATGCCTTTTGCTTTGCAGATAGGCTGAAAACTTGATTTCCGATCTTTGATCAAGCGATAGAGATTAAACGAGCGTTTATCCAAGCGCAGGGTGCCGGCATTGACTTCGGCGAACTGTAAAATTCTATCGACCATCTCCATCATGTTGTTGGCGGACTGTTTGATTTCATCGACATACACTGCTTGATTGGGTTGGACTTCCTCAAGTTCCAATAATTCTAGATTGCCGAGGATGCCGTTCATGGGGGTGCGCAGTTCATGGCTCATGGTGGCGAGAAAATCATTCTTCAGTTGACTGCTGCGTTGTTCCTCTTTTAAGGCTTGCACGCGCAGTAAATTTTTGTCCTTTTGCAATTGTGACATGCGCGACGCGATTGCAAGGGAGAACATGATCACCTCGCCGATATAGCCGGCGTTTAATGCCCAGTAGGTGAATAAATTGTGGGGTAGGTGGCCATTCATTTTTAAAATAAAGACAAAAGTGCCGGCGAGAATATAACACTCGGCAAAAAACAAAAAGATTGCATTGGGATCACGTTTGATAAGTCCAGTGACAATAAAGCCCAATATAGTCGTGAGACAGATCAGGGCGTAGGCTTGACTGAGTTGCAAATAAATAGTTTTAAAACCGAATATGCCGAAGGAGATTAAGATCAGCAAAGCATTCAATAAGCCAATGGCGACCAAGCCGGTGTAAATTCGCTGCAGCATTTTGGGTTTGCTGAAGGAGAGATTTTGGTAAATATAAGGTAAGCGGAAAAGGCTGACCACGATACCCATGAGGGCAGCAAATTGCATATCCCACATGGGGTTTTCCGGCCAGAAGGTTTTAAAGGCAAAACCGTCGGCGCCGGCAGCGACACACATCTGCGCAATCAATACCATCGCATAAAAGAAATAAATACGGTGACGTAAGGTCGCAAACATGCAAGCGTTATAAATAAGAAACGCCAACATGATGCCATAGAAAGACCAACCCACTGCCAGTGTTTGTGAATAGACAGTGTTATAGGAATCCTGATCGTGCAAATAGAGCGGCAGTGATACGGGTAGCCCCATCGCCTGATTGCTGACAGCAAAGTAGAGTTGTTTTGTCTCGCCGGGTTGCAGGGAAAAATGAAACGCGTATTCGGCGGCATCTATGTCGCGCGACTCCCACACTTGGGAGCGACCGGTGCGCACCGTGCGAATATAGCCGTTGGGCAGAATTTCGTAAAAGACCAGATCGTAAATCAAGTTGGGTTGGTGCGGCACATTCACAATCAAGTCGCTTTCACGTTTCACACCTAACTCGTCGGCGTTGAGTGTCAAGTGCAACCAATAACGGGAGTCTCGGTTATGGCCGGCAAAAATTTGCGAATCTTGATACGATGAGAAGCGATCGCGCATTTCGCCCTGCATATCAAAAATTGTCAGCAAGCTAGTGGAGTCTTCATAAACCTTGAGATACTGAACCAGGTTAATCGGGAAGGCGATCTCTTGCAGCGAGATATTTTGCGCTGATCTTGCTTCTGACCAGGAAAGCTGGGACCAGGTGATCGATGAACACAGAACAAGAAAAACAAAGACAAGGGGATTCGTTAGTCTGGAGTATCCGCGTAATTTAACGCGGTGCTTAAGACTAAAATAAGGTGCGTAACACTGAACTCGCTTTTTATTATTTATGTGTTCGATGCCATTCTAGGTATGACTGGCTAATCAATAGCCGTCTATTATTATAGTTGTAAAGCCAAATATGGTAGAGAAATGCCGAAATGGCAAAAACTATTGCAACATAAATGAGTGATAGAGTTCAAAAATAATAAAAGAGCGATTCTCTGATCATGAGCTGAATTTTATTGCCTAGAAATGTGCAGAAAAATTGCCATTAAGTGATCATTCGTCACTGCAATAAGAAATTTTTTAAATAATCCGAGAACGCTGAGTTTTATGGATTCAATCTTGCCAAACAATGTATAAAATCTTGAAAGATCGACATGCATAGATTGAGAGGCTAAAAAATGAAAATAAGTTTAATACCGATAAACGTTGCGGTTGCGAGTGTGGACCAAATGATTGGCTTCGCCCAATTAGCTGAGTCGTTGGGCGTTGAATCCGTGTGGACGTTTGAGCATGTGATTGTGCCGTTAAAATATGACTCGAAATACCCTTACGACAATTCTGGCAAGATGGGTGCGACACCGAATACTAATTTTGTTGATCCCTTAATCGCGTTAACTGCAGTTGCCGCTAATACCAAAAAATTGCGTCTGGGAACAGGCGTGAATATTTTGTCGCAAGCCAATCCACTTTTATTGGCCAAGCAGGCCGCCAGTCTGGATTTTATCTCTAACGGGCGATTTATGCTGGGTGTTGGTATCGGCTGGTTACAGGAAGAGTTTAATGCGATGGGTGTACCCTTCGAAAAACGCGGCGCGCGGTTTGATGATTATGTGCAAGCGATAAGAAAGGTCTGGAGTGGTGATGTGGTAGAGCATCAAAGTGAATTTTTGCAATGGAGTGGTTTTAAGAGTTTCCCCTTGCCCTTACAACAGTCTTTACAAAAGCCGGGCGTGCCGATAATTATCGGCGGCACCAAAGGCAAGGTTTATGACCGTATCGCTCAGTACGGTGATGGCTGGTATGCACCTATGGCCAAGCCTGAAGAGCTTGCTCCTCGGCTTGCTGAGCTACAAGCCGTTTGTGAACAGCACGGCAGGGATTACGCCAGCCTCGACATCACCGCCATGTGGTTCAATGACGGTGGATTAGATAAGGTGAAACAGTTTCAAGACCTGGGAGTGAATCGATTGACTGTGCCAGTGAACATGCTTGGCAGTGATCCGGTGGAAGGGTTAAAGAAATTATCTGCTGAGGTGATAGCTCAGTTATAAAAGGCTCGGTTGCAAACGCCCATGCGAGCAAGTGTTCATGATCAATTTATAAATTTATGGCTATCAATTGGTTAGGTTAATCCTGATGAAAAGCCATTAAGTGTGTACTAACGTTTTGTAGGATATGTCTCACAAAACAAATAGCCAATGTCCTCTTTTGCTGAACCGAAAAATCATTAGAATGCACATTGTCTAGGGAAGACACACAGCCTACAAGGAACGTAGGGACAAGGATGTAAGAATTGAATCGCGGCTGCATTGATGGATATCGATGCGGCTGTAATTCTTTTTGGGGTCTGCTATTTTTTTACCAGTGTTTTTTCTGCACCTCGTGGTTCCGCACTTACTTTTACGTTGTTAAATAATATTGCCAACTTTCCAGGTTGCAACTCTCTCATTGGACTCTCACTGGTAATCTGCTCTTGCCAGGGCACCATTATGATGTGCGCTGACTGACTTGAGAAACAGTAGAGTTTCGTGGCTTGGGATCGTGTTGTCATCACTCTTCGCGTGTTCATAGGTGTAAGATGCGATATCACCCATGGACAACATACCTATCAGCATTCCGGACTCATCTGTTACCGGCAGGCGACGAATTTTATAGCGCTCCATTATGGCTAATGCATCCTCGATTAAATCTTCTGGTTCGCAACATTGCAGTTCTTGATCGAATAACACATCGGCTGCTTTGATCTTCCACAACGGCTTGTGTAGCAGCGCAGCCCAGAGTGCAACATCTCTGTCGGTAAAGATGCCAATAGGTTTGCGCTGCGCATCCACTATCGGAATAGCGCCACAATCGAATTGATGCATGGCTGCTGCAATCTCTTCCAGGTTTTGTTTGGCCGTGCAACATTCAACTTCTGATACCATTGCATTTTGTACAAGCATGATCACTTTCCTCCATTTTTCGAAAACGTATTCAGTAATTACAAATACTCTTTCTCTCATTTGAGGATGCAATTTTAATGCAACAAGTTTACTAGAAATCAGTTGATTTCGGTTGTGTTTGGAGCTTGTTGTAAAGCACTTGTGCTACTTGTGAAGAATGCAATCAACATGTGAGGTGCGCTAGGTTGTTTCTAGGCGGGGCAGTTGTGCCCCATCACTTGGCTTTTCTCTAGAGTAATTCTTTTTTTAGAAGGCAAGTAAATTGCAATACGACTTACGCTATTGCATGAGATAAAAAATATCAGTCAAAGACTGGCAACGAAGGTTCCAACAATGCTGGAAAATAATTGTTGAGATGCCAGCTTAATGGATGAAATTGAATTGAAAAGTATAGGAGACAAATAAGTATGCTGCTTCGCTGCTTATACAACAGATTAGTCATTAAAAAAATAGATAATCGGCCTGTTTCCAGCGATGGATTAGCTCTACCCGCAAATCCCCATCAGCATTCAAACCACACAGGTAACATAGGTGAGGTCATCAGCATCGGTTCTGGTAGGCGCTTTTATAGTGGTGAGTTTTCTCCCATGTCAGTAAACGTTGGCGATTGGGTTATTTACCGAAATAATTCAGGTCAAGAATTCAAAGTGGGAGACGATGACTATCTGATTCTCTCCGAGTCGTCTATGTTAGCTCTTGTTGAAAAGGATGTGTGATTTTTTTCGGTCCGTTTATGCTGAGAGAGGGGGAGTCTTACATGAGCGCAAAAATTCTAACCCAAAATATTCATGCCGTGTTGCAAATAATAAAGTGCGCCCCAGGTAATTGAAATGAATGAAACCAGCGGTGCGATGCAGACTGGGCATTTGTGCGCGCGTTTGTTGCGGAGATGCGTTAATTTTTGTGCGGTTTCTGCTGACACTTCCGGGCGGCGGGTGAAATTTTTGCCGTGCGACGTAGTGTTGTAATGATTGAGATTTTTGTTGACGTTGGCAGTGATAATATTCGACTTCAATAAATCGATACGAATCGTTTTGCACAGGCGTTTTACTGTGATGAGATCTACGTCTGATTTGATATGAAAGCCATGTATCGGAAAAGGCGTTTGGCTAATCGGCCGGTCGATGCTTTCAACATACATTCCAACTTGTGCATTTGCTACCGTGATTGTTTGCAAATTTGTTTTCATTTTTGTATCTCATTTTTAGTTAAGTTAATCTGTGTAGAGCAACGGTTGTTCCAACTGCAACGAGACTCGTTGGCTGTGATGAATTATGCGAGGGGGTTCACGAAAACAAGGTTTCTGAGGCGTAGCGAAGGGGCATTTTGTATACGGCGTTGTCTAAAAGGCGGAAATAATAGCTTCGGAGTCGCAATAAAGTTCACCTTTGTCTTGGATATGTGTATTTTTTGTTTACGACCTGTCAACGATATAGCACAGGTCTTCCCGCCAGCTAAAACCCTTTGTAGGTTGTCTGGCTTTTGACGTGGCATTTGAGATCTGGTGCCTTTTCTCCGCTCGCGAAGAGCTGCCTCAAGAGTGCGCTGATCCGCTCCCTCATAAATTGTGCAATGCTCAGGAAAAATGCGCTTTGAGAAATTGCAGAATCTTATTTCAGTGTTGTCGCAATTCCGCACTGCTTAGGCCAAACATTTTCTATATCTGTAGTGGTATATAGCTTGTCGCATTGCTGTGCTATATTGCGTTTTTTTAGTAACGCACTTTTAACCCTAAATAATCCTGGATGTAACCATGTTTCAAAAATCAAAGTTTCAAAAATCAAAAACGGCTTTGCTTTTAGGTCTGACAATCAGCTTCTTCTCCGTTGTGAGTACAGCCGAGCCGGCTGTTGAGAATAAAATAACTGCTGAGGAATTTGTCTCTTCGCTCAAATTTCAACAGGGTAAAATCAGTTTACCCAATAATATTGCGTCACTGGATTTACCTGATTCCTTTCGTTACTTGCCACCCGACGATGCAGAACGGGTCCTGGTCGATGGCTGGGGTAATCTGCCAGGTGCTACCACCCTTGGTATGATTTTTCCTGCTGATCTGAGTCCATTGAGTGAAAATAGTTGGGGCGTGATCATCACCTATGACGAAGATGGTTATGTGAAGGACGATGACGCCGACAGCATTAAATACGATGAATTACTGAAAGAAATGCAAGAATCCACTCAGGCAAATAATGAAGAGCGCATAAAACAGGGCTATGGTGCAATAACCCTGCTCGGTTGGGCAGAAAATCCGAGTTACGATAAAAATACACACAAACTTTATTGGGCAAAGGAACTGATGGTCGATGGCGCGTCGCAGCACACCTTAAATTATAATATTCGGGTGCTCGGCCGCAAAGGCGTGCTGGTGTTAAATGCTATCGCAGGCATGAATCAAATCAATGAAATTAAGACCGAAATGCAGCATGTGGTTACCTTCACCGATTTTTCTGCGGGCAATGGCTATACGGATTTTGACGACAAAACCGATAAAGTTGCCGAGTATGGTATAGCGGCGTTAGTGGCCGGCGGCATTGCGGCAAAACTCGGATTTTTTGGCAAAATTTTCGCTTTATTGATCGCCTTTAAAAAGTTCATTTTGCTTGGCCTGGTAGTGCTGGGTTCCGGCATTGCGAAGCTGTTTGGCAGCAAGAAAAAATCAACCTGAACTCTTAACCTTAAGAACGCAACCCCAAGCACTACAACCCCAAGCACTACAACCCCAAGCACTACAATCCGAAGTACACATTGATAATGACAAAACTTTTAGCATGGCTTTTCGCGGCAGGTAAAATGGGCAAGCTGCTGACAACGGGCGGCAGCATGATTTTATCCATGGTTGTCTATTCGTGGGTATTTGGCTGGCCTTATGCAATTGGATTTGTGCTGTTGATTTTTTTCCATGAGCTGGGGCATTTCATGGCGGCACGCCAGCGCGGGTTAGATGTGGGTGCGCCTACTTTCATTCCCTTTGTGGGTGCTTGGATACAGTTAAAGGAAATGCCCCATGATGTGGAAACGGAAGCTTATATTGGCTTTGCAGGACCGATTGCCGGCAGCGCGGCGGCAGTTATCTGCTATTGGATTGCTCGAGAGTATGACAGTCAGTTGTTGATGGCCCTGGCTTACTCCGGTTTTATGCTTAATTTATTCAATCTAATCCCCATCTCACCGCTGGATGGTGGACGTATTACTGCGATTATTTCTCCCAAGGTATGGTTAGCTGGTGTTCCACTCTTAGCAGCGTTGTTTTTTTACAGTCCCAGTCCAATGTTGATTTTGATTGCAATCCTCGCGTACCCACAATTGCGAGCAGTGTTCAAGAAAAAGGGCGATGTCGCCGATATACAGCCAGGCTATTATGATGCGCCGATAAATGCGCGGCTTAATTATGGGGTGTTGTATTTGGGATTGGTGGCGTTTCTCGCCATAATGAGTTATCAGTTACACGAGGCGATTGGTAGGTAGTTTAATTAAGAACTCATCAGATAGGCTTAACGCGCGGGCAAACCCCGCAGCGGTATTTCTCCCGGTTCAGGATCAAATTTCTCAAACCATTTAATAAAATTATTTTCCAAATATTTATCAATGCTGCCGCTGTTGACGATCTCAGTTAGTCGACGACTAAAATGCGCGGCAAAACGGTTGCAACTGGATGACTTGGTAAAGGCAAAGTATTCATTGATGATATTCAGTGGTGCTTCTTTTGCGACGATGACTTCCGCCAGTTTTTCTTTTTGCAGATAAACTTCATAGGTGGTGTTAGGTCCGAGAATATAATCCACGCGATTGAGCAGTAATTTTTGAAAGCCCTGTTCAATCGTTTCAGTATATTCAATGTTGAGATTGTTTAGCTGATACAGCTCAAACTCATTACCGAAACTGCTGCCCAATAAAACATTGCCGGATTTACCTTTGAGATCGCTCCACTGATTGAAAACGAAATCACGCGCTTTGTGCACGAAAACCGATTGTACTGCTGGCGTTAGCGCGGGTTCGATAAAATTAAGAAAGTGTTGGCGTTCGGCGTCTTTTCTCACACCTAATAAGAGATCTACTTCACCATTTTGCGCACGCATCAATACGCGTTTCCAGGGGCCTCCTTCATCGACCTGAGCTTTAATTCCAACCTCGGCAAACAACAAAACGGCGATTTCGATACTACTGCCTTCGAGTTGATTATTATCAACCCAACTCAGTGGAGGATAGTCCGTTTGACCTGAGATGCGCGCCGTGCCATTGTCACATGCATCCACACCCGCTGAAAAATACAGCGAGACAACGATAAGCACTAGAAATGCCGGTGAGACAGGAGGCTTATTGTAAAATTGCTGGCAAAATTCTAACATTTGAATGGGTGAGAGCTATCCGATGAAAAGTTTGAAAATCAGTTTATTATACGAGATACGCTAATATTGGATAAACTGGAACAAAATAACAAGAATCTCTTGGATGAATGAGATAAACAATCAAGTGACAGCACAGGCAACAGCACAGGGAAGGATTGAGTCAACACTGGGCAATAAACTGCTCAGAAGTATTTTGGCCATCTATTTTATTTTTGCCATATCCCTGACCTGTATTCAGATTTATCTTGAGTTCTCGAATGAGAAAGACGCGCTAGCTGAGGAGATAATGCGGGTCGGTAAAACCTTTCAGCCGATTTTTTCGCAGGCGATTTGGAGTTTAAACACAGAACAGATCAATTCCAACGTCCGTGGTGTCATGGAAAATGACAATGTCGTGGGTGTGCAAATTAAAGATGAAAATGGTCGGGTATTGTCGGCATTGGGTTTTACTAAAGATACTCAGGAGAATATTGTTACTCCCGATCAAAATAAAAAGCAAAATATACCGTTGAGTGGTTTTAGCAAAGAAATTAATTACCAGCAACGTATCATCAGTGAGCTCTATGAGTTCAGCTCACCCATCCTATTTAACAGTGCTACACGTGGTCAGCAGAATATTGGCACCCTATATCTTTATTCATCGTCCGATATTGTTATTGATGAAGCCGGTTACGCTATTCGGATCACTATCATCAATGCAGTTATCAAAACCTTACTGCTTTGGTTAATCGCGTCTTGGGTCATTCGCCGCGAGGTTGCTTTGCCTTTGTCGTCGTTGACGTCAGCGATGAATGAGCTTACGCCGACATTTTTAAAAAAGCCGGGACTTGATCGTCAGACGGATCAGTTGGTGCCTCAAAGGGCAGAGCCAAGGGGAAAGCCAACAAACGCGAGTGAGAATGAGTTGGATCAGATGATCACCACGTTTTTTGCCATGCGCAAAACCATTCTCGAAAAAACCGCTGCACTTTTTTCCGCGCAGGAGATCGCGTTGGAAAATCTAAAAAAATATGCTGAGCTTTTTGAACAATCCAACGAGGGATTGTTTCATTACGATATCAAACAACAGACCATTAAATACAATTCAGCGTTGGCTTTACTGTGGGGTTTTGATGACAAAAAAGATAATCAACCGCTTGATGAGGTTTTGTTGATAGCGAAAAATAGCGAGCTTTACGCTGTTTTGTCGGCTAACAACGGTAACTTGGTGGGTTATGAGTATCAGCATCAACATCCGCATTCCCTCGACCATCTGTGGCTCTCAATTTCCATGCACCTAGTGCGCGACGAACAAGACGAGCCAGCCTTAATTGACGGTTCAATTATCGATATCACGCAAACTAAGCTGAAAGAAAAAGCCGAGCGTGAACGGGCGATTGCTGAGGCAGAAACAAAATCCAAGAGCGAGTTTATCGCTAACATGAGCCACGAGATCCGCACACCGCTCAATGGCGTATTAGGTATGGTGCAACTGTTACATAATACATCGCTAAATGAGCAACAACGCCATTATGTGAAAAATATCAAATCATCGGGCAGTGTGTTGTTGCAGGTCATCAATGATATTCTCGACTACTCAAAAATTGAAGTCGGTAAATTATCCATCGAGACAGTGGAATTTAATCTCTATGAACTGATTGACGAGAGCGCCGGCTTGTTTGAAGCAATCGCGCAAGAATCCGCTGTTGAATTTAATGTCGCGATTGAAAAAAATGTACCGCGTTATGTTGTGAGTGATCCATTGCGCATTCGACAAATACTGCTGAATTATCTTGCCAATGCGTTTAAATTTACCTCGCAGGGTTCAGTGCTATTGCGAATCAGTTGTGACAATGGGGTTGTTTCTTCGGTTCAATCGGAGAACTCTGCGATTGAGTGCTTACGTCTCGAAGTGACAGATACCGGCATAGGTTTAACCGCTGAACAACAAACAAAACTGTTTCAAAGCTTTTCCCAAGCGGATGCCAGCACCACGCGCCGTTTTGGTGGCACCGGTCTCGGTCTGGCAATCTGCCATCGGCTTGCTGAATTGATGCAGGGCGGGGTGGGAGTTAGTAGTGTATACGATGAAGGTTCTACCTTTTGGTGTGTTTTGCCCTTAGGTAAAGCTCATTCGTTAGAACAATCAGCCACGATCAAAATAAATAGCCAGGCTAGCGATAGGATCACCGGAAAAAAAATCCTGATTGTTGATGACATTGCGATTAACCTAGAGGTTTGCCAAGGGCTGGTTGAGGAGGAGGGCCATAACGCTGAGTGTTGCCAGACTGTAGCGCAATTGTTTGCGCAGTTGGATGCGATGTCAGATGATCAACCCTTTGACGCGATATTGATGGACATTCATATGCCGGACATGGATGGCATAGCGGCGACACTGCAGATACGTCGGTCGAAAAGAATGGCTATCAGACTGATTCCTATCTTGGCGTTGACTGCTGATGTTTCGCCAGAAACACGGCAACTCTGTATTGAATCGGGTATCGAAGAAATCCTGCCGAAGCCATTGTCCAGGCAAAAAATACGTGCCGTTTTTCACAAGTTGTTTGCGGTGCCGGGTAGTGACGATATCCAAGCAACAGCAATATCGAATTCATCCCCGCGTAGCAAGGATCATCAGACAAACGCGGCGGACTACCTCAACCAGATGATCCTTGAAGAACATTTATCAGCATTGGGTAAAACCAGAGTCATCGAATTAATCGAACGTCTTGGTAAAAGCTTAAGTGAAAAATACCTGCAATTACACGCAAGCTTGGCTGAGAACAATTTGCCTCATGTGGCGAATATCGCCCACGGGTTGGTCGGAATGGCACAGCTTTTTGGTTTGGTAAAATTAGCGGATCTGAGTAATGACCTGGAGGAAAAAGCCAAGCAAGGTAATCTCTCTGCTGTGCTTTCGTTGTGGCAAGATTTACAACCTTGTTGTGAACACACCTTGTTGGTGCTTAAAGACTATAGAACTGGAATTGAAACCAGTGAAAACTAGTACTAGATCAGATTTCGATATTCAATAAAGGAAAGACTACATGGCACGCCAACCGACATCGGTTTTAGTCGTTGAGGACGAAGATACAACTCGCTTGCTGATCTGCCAGTATTTTGCAGAAGCCGGCTACACAATCTATGAAGCTGATTCGGCAGAACAAGCCGAAACGATTTTGGCGGACAAAACGATTGATCTGATGCTGTCGGACATTCAGCTACCCGGCGATGATGGACTCTCCCTGATTAGAAAAATTCGCAGCTCGAGTGATATGGGGATTATTCTGATCACCAAAAAAAGTGAGGCACTAGAACGTATCATCGGCCTTGAACTGGGCGCCGACGCTTACATCGTAAAACCTTTCAATATCCGCGAGGTGTTGGCCTACGCAAAAAATATTCTGCGCCGTGTTAAACAGGTGGGACGGACGACGCAAGAGGAGGAGAAAGTTACCACGATCTCGTTCGACAATATTACGCTGTATCCCAATGAGCGGGAGTTGTCCTTTGATTCGGATACAGAGCGCGAGCGCCTGACCCGTGACGAATTTTTTCTTCTCATGGCTTTTCTGAACAGCCCAAAAACGGTTTTGTCGCGCGATGCGTTGCTGGATCGAATTCATGGGGCAGATTGGATTTCTACTGATCGTACCGTGGATGTATTGGTCGGTCGTTTGCGGAAAAAACTCCGCGATAATCCAGCCGAGCCGCGCTTGATCACCACCATTTACGGCGAGGGGTACATCTTTAAGGCCAGCGTCCGTAAGTAGTTTTATCCTAATTTTAATTGTAGATTATCAAAAATAATCAGTAAGTTAGTCAGAAAGTAGTCTAATTGATGGCTATTTTTATAATTCATTTACAATTCCCCCATAATTCCGTTGCATTGCTTCGGTAGAGTTAGAGATAGATAAACCTAAAAAGCTAACAATAAACTAACCATAAGTGCAGGGGTGTCGACTATGAAAAACTGGAACGATCTTAAATATTTTCTTGCACTTGCTCGCGAAGGTTCAATCAGCTCGGCGTCGAAATCACTCGATGTCAATTACTCAACGGTGAGTCGACGGCTCAACAGTATGGAAGAAACGATAGCCACCCGTTTATTTGATCGACTGCCCAATGGTTATGAACTTACTGAAGCCGGGCGTGAGATCTATCAAGAGATTGAAAAAATCGAAGCCCAGATCGAAGAAGTCAACCGTAAAATCATGGGGAAGGATCAGCGACTGACGGGTGCGATTCGACTGGTTACATCTGATCTATTATCCGAAAAATTATCTCCCTTTTTTGGTACCTTCCTGGAAAAATACCCGGACATTGAATTAGAGGTTGTCACCAACGTCAACACCAGCAATATGACTACCCGCGAGGGAGATCTGGCACTGCAAATTACCGACAACCCACCGGATTATATGGTGGGTAAACAGCTCTGTCAGGTCACCGGAGCAGTCTATTGTTCAGAACACTATTTGGCGGCGCGCAAAAGGGCACAGAGTGAAGCGCATAGGTGGATTGATTGTGAATCTCATGTCGCTTCTCGACATCTACCTGAAAATGCCCGCATCACTTGTCGCGTGTCATCTGGTTATGGACTGCGTGAGGCGGTAAAAAATGGTTTGGGTGTCGCTCAGCTATGGTCATTTGCCGCTGATGTTGAGCGCAGTTTAACGAAATTGCCTGGCGGCACTGAATACAAACAGGGTCTTTGGCTTTTGATTCACAAAGATTTGTGCCGCACTAGTCGTTTTCGTGTTTTTAAAGATTACATCGAAGGGGTGATCGAACAGCTTAAACCAGAACTGAATGTGACTTCACTGACATGTATTGATGGCTTCAATATAAAACAATTTATGCCGCAGGAGAGAGTTGGTTTCAAAGCGGTGGCGGTTTCGTAGGACGCGTCGCGACACTGGTCTTTATACACATCTTTTTTTTCAAATAACAGGGCATTTCTATCAAGAAAACTTATTGAACGTACTTAACCCAAAAATCAGTTCGCCATCCGGAATCTCTTTATGAGACACGCCGTGAATACTTCCCTGTAGGCTCTCATCGGCATCCATGCCTCAGAAGGTCTCCTAAAGAGATTCCGGATGGCGAACTTCAGCACGGGACACAAGCTAGGTGTATTAATTATACTGATAACCCGCGCTTGGTGAGTAGATTTCAGCTCCCAAACCCTTGCCCAGACCTTCTGAGGCATGGATGCCGATGAGAGCCTACATGGATGTATTTACGGCGTGTCTGGGAAAGGGTTTGGGAGCTGAAATCTACGGCAGTGGAACAGAAAAATCCTCACTCAATACAACGATAGCGGTATTGAGCGCTGTACTAAATTTTCTCTGTTTAATTTATTTTGCCTTGCAACTCAGGCAGGCTTTTATCCAAACCGACGAGTTTCGCCATGGATATCATGTCTTGCGGTACGTTCTCAATCACCAGGACTTTTTTGTGTTGCAGCGCTACCTGTAACCAAACCAGGAGCAACGCCAATCCTGCACTACTGCTGTAGCTAATACTTTTTAGATCAAGCCAACAATTTTGTGGTGCTTTGTTAATTATCCAATGGGACCCGTCGGCTTCAAGATCAACGACTGAATCGAAATCCAATACCCCGGACAACGCCAAGACGTTTTCGGTAAAAACCATGGTCGCTTTGGTTTGCTTAATTTGTTCTTTGGCCATTATTGTTTTTTGCTCATGAAGCTAGCGGCTATTTGACCGATTAACTCTTCCAGTACAAAGGCTGATTGTGTATCTACTATTTCATCGCCTTCTTTTAATACATCGGTATCGCCACCGAGAGAAATACCAATATATTTTTCCCCTAATACTCCCGCGGTTTGAATGGCGGCAATGCTGTCACTGGTAAGGAAATCGATATCTTGATTGATATTCATTTCAACTCGGGCTCTAAAATCTTCACGATCAATAGTGATTTCTGAGACTCGACCGATAAGCACACCGGCAACCATGACCTTGGCACGTGTCGTTAACCCTGCCACATTGGTAAACTCAGCATAGATTTTATAGGTTTTATTCTCCGCTTTGGGGTTCAGGCCGCTGACCTGCAAGGCAAGAAATGCCATGGCTATAAAGCCAAGCAAAACGAATGCACCCACACTCAATTCTACAATTCTAAAACGCATTTAATTCACTCCAAACAAAACGGCGGTAAGTAAAAAATCCATTCCTAGGATACCCAATGACGAGAACACCACTGTTTGAGTGGTGGCTTTGCTGATTCCCTCAGAAGTAGGTACAGCATCATAACCTTGAAATACAGCAATCCATGTTATTAATGAACCAAACACCGCGGATTTAATCACGCCGTTGACCACGTCTTCACGAAAATTAACGGACTCCTGCATGTTGGCCCAAAACGAGCCTGAGTCTACACCAAGCCACTGAGTGCCAATGGCAACGGCGCCTAAAATCGCCACCATACTGAATATTTGTGCAAGAATAGGCATGGATATCATACCGGCCCACAGGCGTGGCCAAACAATTCGATGTAATGGATCTACGCCGATCATTTTCATTGCCGCAATCTGTTCGGTAGTTTTCATCAAACCAATCTCGGCGGTCAGCGCAGAACCCGCATGGCCTGCAAATAATAACGCCGCCACTACGGGCCCTAATTCTCTGACTAAAACCAGCGAAACCAGTTGCCCCAACGCCTGGTCAGCGCCAAATCTCACCAGCACTGTGTAGCCTTGCAGCGCTAATACCATGCCGATGAATATGCCGGAAGCAATGATAATAACGAGAGAGTTGACGCCCACAAAATAAAGTTGCCGCAGCAATAAGCCAGGGGCGCGACGTAAGTCGGGTATGTACCAAATAGCGTTCCACCAAAATAAGCTGGCGCGACCGATCTTTTCGAGGAATGCCAACGCATTTTGACCCAGTTGTTGCAATATGCGTTGCAAAAAATTTAACACTTACACATCCCCTACTAATAAATCACTGCGATAATCTTTGGCCGGGTAATGGAATGGCACCGGTCCATCGGGTAGTCCGCGGATGAATTGATGTACCTTTTCATCTGCACTATTCAAAATCTCATCCGCCGTCCCATGCCCAATCACTTTGCCATTGGCAAGGACATAGATAAAATCAGCGATGCGCGCAGTGGCGGTAACATCATGTGAAACCACGATACTGGTTAAGTTCATTGAGTCATTTAGCCGCTCAATCAATTCGGTCAAAATACCGGTGAAAATAGGATCCTGACCCGAGAACGGCTCATCGTACATAACTAACTGGGGGTCGAGTATTATGGCACGCGCGAGCGCAGCCCGTCTTGTCATCCCACCGGATAATTCTGAGGGCATAAGATTACGTGCACCACGCAAGCCAACAGACTGTAATTTCATCAATACCAGTTCACGGATCATTGCATCGGACAATTTCGTGTGCAGGCGCAATGGAAAAGCCACATTTTCATAGACGGATAGATCGGTGAACAAGGCGCCACTTTGAAAGAGCATACCCATTTTGCGGCGCTCAGAGAGCAGCTCTTCTCGGCCGAGCTTGGAGATATCGGTGCCATCAAATATCACAGTGCCTTTATCAGGCCTGATTTGACCACCGATTAATCGCAATAGGGTTGTTTTTCCGCAACCACTCGGGCCCATAATGGCTGTGACTTTGCCGCGCACAATATCGATATCCGCGCCGTCGAATACCTTGAGCGAGCCGCGTTGATAAAAGATATTCCGCACGGAGACTATATTGTCATCGAGAGTGTCATCGAGACTATTATCGTCAGATTTTTCTTTAGGTTGATTCATGTACTTTCCATAAACAAATGAAGCGGCACTATACCATTGAGCGCGGGCGATAATAAGTCATTTGAGGCGGGTAAAAATACGTTAATTTATAATTTTGTCAATGGCAGACTAACTAGCGCCAGATCCGTTAACTTATTGGTACCCGCATATTTTGCCGACAATAAACCCACTGCTAACAACATTACCCTTTACTAATAGAAGCGCGGCTTTACACTGTGCGTAATTTGCTTTGGTCCATTTTTGAGATAGGTTCTAGAAAGTATGGATCCCTCTTCATGAAAGTCGCATTTTGTCTTTTTAAATACTTTCCCTACGGAGGGTTACAGCGGGACTTTTACCGCATAGCCGCAGTCTGTCACTCACGAGGTTATGACGTGATTGTCTACACCCTCTCATGGGAGAGCGAAATTCCCAGCTGGCTCAGGCTTAAAATCGTGCCCGTAAAAGCCTTGCGCAATCACCTTCTGGATCAGAAATTCTATAGATGGGTAAAAAGCGACCTAGATCAAAATCCTGTCGATTGTATTTTCGGGATGAATAAAATGCAGGGGCTCGACATCTATTATGCGGCAGACTCCTGCTATATCGCTAAATCCCATGAGCAGCGAGGCGCGCTCTACCGTCTTGGTGCGCGTTACAAACACTTTGTTGCGTCTGAAAGAGCTGTTTTTGGTGATGCAAGTAACACGCAAATTTTACTTATTTCAGAAACCGAAAAAAACAAGTTCATTCACTATTATGGAACAGCTGAATCACGCCTAACATTGCTCCCCCCAGGTATCTCACCAGATCGCCGAGTAGCAAACAATAGCGGCCTTGAACGCGCGCGCATTCGACAAAAGCATCATCTTAGCGAGGACGACAAACTCATTCTTTTTATTGGCTCTGGTTTTATTAAAAAAGGTTTAGATCGTGCCTTTTATGCGCTTGCCGCACTGCCTAATGACCTAAAGAATAAAACCCATTTATTCATCATCGGCAAAGATAAGGTACAGCGCTTTAAAAAATTAGCCATTAAACTTGGCATTGCAGACCGCGTGGTATTTCTCGGTGGTAGCGATGAAGTGCCCAGCTATATGCAAGCCGGCGATTTGTTGCTGCACCCAGCTTATGATGAGGCTGCCGGGATTGTTTTAGTCGAATCAATTGTCGCGGGACTCCCCGCATTAGTGACAGCTAATTGCGGTTATGCACAGCATATTGCTAAAGCCGACTCTGGTATTGTTTTACCATCGCCCTTTTCACAACAGGCGTTAAATAATAATTTACTCAAAATGCTGACGTCTGCTAACTGCTCGCAATGGCGCAATAACGGTTTACGTTATGCCGCGAGCGAAGATCTTTACAGCCTACCCGAAAAGGCTGTGGATGCAATTGAACATTTTGTCGGGGGCAGTGCAACATGGAAACCCTGAATTTAGGGCCAATTTTCGAGAAATTGTGGCGCGATACTGATGCCTTCGCCGAAGCGGCTAAACTGGACGGGATCATCTATCGCAATGTTAAAGGGCGCAAAACCCTGCGCTTTGAAATGCACAACACAGGTTATTTTCTAAAACTTCACCAGGGCGTCGGTTGGAGTGAAATCATTAAAAATTTGGTGCAACTGCGAAAACCCGTCATCAGCGCCGAGAACGAGTGGTTAGCCATTCAAAAGCTAGAGCAGCTGGGTGTGGAGACCATGAAGATTGCCGCTTACGGCTGCAAAGGCGCAAATCCAGCGCAATGCGACTCTTTTATTATTACCAATGAGTTAGCGCCCAGTATAAGCCTGGAAGACTTCTGTCGAGATTGGCCAAGTCAGCCACCGCCATTGCGATTAAAGTGGGCCTTGATCGAACGTGTTGCCACCATGACTGCCACCATGCATAACAATGGGATAAATCATCGAGACTGTTACATTTGTCATTTTTTGTTGATGCTCAAGCCTGAACAAACAACTGTCGATGCCACATCTTTCTCGCTGCATGTGATCGATCTGCATCGCGCTCAACTGCGCGCTCACACACCGCAGCGCTGGATTGTGAAAGACGTTGCTGGACTCTATTTTTCCGCCATGGATATCGGTTTAACTCGACATGACCTCTTGCGTTTTATGCGTTGTTATAGCGGCACACTAAAGCAAGCGTTAAGAAGTGATATAGCCTTCTGGCGCGCCGTCGAGCATAGAGCCGTAAAACTTTATCTTAGCGACCATGCTAAAGCGCCGGTCTTGGCGGCAAAATTTGATTAACCTGGGATTAACTTAAGATTAACTCAGAATTAAGTGCGAGCGAGACAATGAGTGCACTAAAACAATATCGCGTAGAAGAATTACTGAATTTCGGCTTTGATATGCCCTTGCCGTGCAGGCTCTCGACGCATGCAGCAAAAACCATAGTCTGTGAAAAACTCCTCCGTTTTGTGCCCAACAAGCGTTTTGTCATCAAAGGCACCGTTGATAGTAAGACCTGTATTATAAAAGTCTTTTATGGTGCGGGACATCGCCGCAACTTTTCTCGTGAGCGCGCCGGTTCTACATGGAATACACAAGCTGGCATTGCCACACCCGCAATTTTAGAGACGCTACAGGAAGAGCATTTTTCAATTCTCTTCTTTGAATACCTGCAAAATGGCTGCGAGTTGGGAAAAATACTGGACGACGCTATCCCCGAATTGCGTATTCAATTAATTCAACAGGTGATAGAAACAGTAGCTCGTCAGCATCTTTACGGCATTCAGCAAAACGATATCCATCTCAATAACTTTATGCTCCAAGAACAGAAAATTTTTGCCATTGATGGTGGAACTATTCAGGCGAGCGTGCTGGGCACACCGCTGGATAATGAAAGTTCTCTGCTTAACCTTGCCGCGTTATGGGCCCAACTCGCGCTAACCGACGATCTCGTTCAAGATGAATGTCTGAACGAGTATGCCGCAAAAAGAAATTGGAATTGGGCAGAGGTAAAATCAGAGTTCATAAATACTCTGCATAAGACTCGAAGGCAACGTCTGGAACGCTATGAAAAAAAGTTGTTTCGAGAAACAACTGCCCATCTCGCTTTTAAATCCCACTGCCGTTTTGCCCTGTGCCGCAGAGATCGTTTTAGCG
>OBEQ011805466.1_pt1 | contig 34042 bp, 37 predicted proteins | sample 1670901 | NCBI WGS metagenome assembly OBEQ01 (sample SAMEA104232315, study PRJEB22302) | groundwater metagenome | biome: forest; feature: aquifer; material: groundwater | place: USA | collected 2011-08-07 | depth 5.4 m | reverse complement strand
TGGCAACGCGGCACCAATGAGAATACGAATGGCCTGCTGCGCCAGTACCTGCCCAAGGGCACGGACCTGTCGAGCTACACCCAGCGCGAGTTGAATGCCATTGCCCATCGACTGAACACCCGACCCAGGAAATGTCTCAACTTTGCCACGCCACTGGAAGTCTATGCAGAGCTGCGCCATCCTTCACCCGTTGCACTTGGAACTTGAAACCGCCCACTTATTCGTATGCTAGTCCTTAACATTGGTATCCATCAAGCTCCAAGCCATTCGTTTATGGGAATTGCGTCTTTCATGGCCGCCCGCACAGCCTCAGCGCCATAAAATTTAAGCATGGGCCAAATAAAGGTACCAGGAACCATTCGGCTAGGCCATCCTTCACATTGCACGCACATTTTCTCTCCACTTCTCATCCAGCCAGCAATGGTGTGCGGAGCTTTCTTTCCAGAGGGTGGCCCGAATGATCTTCCACGGCATGTATCCAACAAAGACCTTCCTTCTATCCCTCTCTGTCGCGGATGGAACGGATGCGCGTCGAGGCAACACCATAGCGCCAAAAGAATATCAGGGGGCATGATAAGGAAAGCAGGGGACGGCATGCTGCCCGAATGGCAGCGTCTCATAGGAGCCTGCGGGGAATGAAAAGGAGCTTCAGCCAGCTGTTTAAGTGCAGCGCATTATGGTGTTGCCGAGACCGCACGCCGTTCGTCAGCCTCCACGACGTTCATACGATCCGATCCCTCGATCTCTCACTAAGGGTGTGTCAGGGCCTTGGCGCGGACTTCCGCCGGAAGAGCGAAATTCGCAAGCCTGCTCTTGTGGGGAAGGAAAGCTGGAACTGACCGAGTTTTTCTCTTCGACTCTCTAAGGGGTGGGCTGGCTGATCCCCGACTGCGCGCGTCCAACGAGGGCCTTCTCAGGCCGCGCGTTGCGCGAGCAAAGGGGACGGCCAGGCTATCCCGTCTTCTTTTGCGGCTCCAGCATCTTCTCCCCCTTCTTGAACACCCCATAGATCGCCTGCGAGGGACAGGCATCCAAGCAGAGGCGGCAACTTTCGAGGCAGCGGGAAGCATCGAACTTGTAGGGAGGAGTCGAAAGCCAGGCGCCGGTCGGGCAGATCGGAACACAGACGGCTTGATGGGTGCAGCGGTCGGGATGGCGGATGAGGTGATCGCGAATGACCATCATAGGTTTGACTCCTTCAAAGAGACCCTGGGAAAAGATGTCGAACATGTTTCTATCGGGGAGGCTGTCACTCACTTCCACTCCTTCACAAGTTCTTTCAAACGATCTTTCAATTCAGGATGCTGCTCCAGATTATTGTGAATCGCTCCGAGAATCTTCTCGACCCTGGCAGACTTGAGGGCGTCTTTGTCCTTCTTGACCAATCGATCATACTCCACGTAGGCCGTCTGATGCGTCGGCTCAAGGAGCGCCCGTGCTACCGCCAAGGCCTCGCCCAACTCGTATGGTTCCGACGCCATCGGTGGCAAGATAGTAAAGGTACCATCGGTGCACACCAACACGGCGGTTCCCTGTTTCCCCTTGAGCAGGATAACGGCCTTGATGGTTTTTCCCGTCAAGGCGTCCCAGTTGCCAAGTAGCCCAGGAAACTGTTTCATGAAGGCCACCTTTTCGAGGTTGGCTTTCCACTTTTCTTCAACGGCCATGACAGTCCTTGTGGTGCGACGCTACGATGTGAGCGGAGGGAGTGTCGTGGGAACTGGGTGATCGGGCATAATGAGACGGGTCACGACCTCGCCCTTGACGACGTGGCGCTCCATGATTTCCGTCACGTCGGATTCGGATTTGACTTGATACCACACGCCTTCGGGATAGATCACCACGCTTGGCCCTTCCGCGCAATGATCGAGGCACCCCGCTTTATTGGCACGGACGACGTCTTTCAAGTCCAACCGCTTCGCTTCTTGCTTAAAGTGGGCGTGGAGCGCTTCAGACCCGAGCTTGGAACAGCTCCCACGGGGATCGTCGGGGCTCCGTTGATTCGTACAGACGAAGATGTGGCGTTTGTAACCAGACATGATCGATCGTGGGTTAGGCTGGAATAGTGATGGTATTGAGTCGTTCGAGTAAACGGTTGACCTCGCCGCTCGCGAGCAGAGGTGACGGGTTCTGAGCAGCATCGAGCAGCGCGATAATTTCTCTCACACGCAACGCGGCACGCTGGAACTCATCGGATTTCGACAGTTGAGAGGTCTGCCCGGCTCCCAGCTTGTCGATCTCGGCGGTGATGTCTCGAAAGTCTCGTTGGAGATTTTTCTGCATCGAACAGCCTTCGCAATACCATTTAGGGCTTTGATCGGTCGAGGGGGACAGTCGGTCGTAGATCCGGCCGAAAAAGTCCTTCCCAAGCGATAACTTCATGAGCGCAGTGCCGGTAGCACCACAAGCATTGCAGGACCCAGCTGCGAAATCCATAGAGCCTCCCTCTATCGATCGTGAGCCAAAGAGCGGGCGAATCTTACACCAGGCCTGCGCGCACTGTCCACTTGGTGGGGCATCCCCGAGTCCCAGACCGTGCATGTTCACAGCTGTTGTATATGTATATAATGAGCGCGGAATCCCAGAATCGATTGCGCAAGGAGGGAGCGGCCATGGTCATCGGGGTCCCAAAAGAGATCAAGGACCATGAGTATCGTGTCAGTGTCACGCCCGATGGGGTGCGGGCGTTGCGGCAAGCCGGCCACCATGTCTGGATCGAGCGATCAGCCGGAGTCGGCAGCGGATACTCGGATGAGGACTACCAGAATGTCGGCGCTACCACGGCAGAATCAAAGGAGCAGCTGTTTCAGCAGGCGACGCTTATTGTGAAGGTCAAGGAACCCCTGCTTTCAGAATGCCGCTTCTTCCGCCCAGGCCAGACCCTGTTTACCTATCTGCACTTGGCTTCCTTGCCGGATCTCACGAAGGCTCTCTTGAATACGACGATCACCGCGATTGCCTACGAGACGATCGAGGCCAAAGACGGCACATTGCCGATGCTCAAACCGATGAGCGAAATCGCAGGGCGGATGTCCGTACAGATCGGCGCGCGCTATCTGGAAAAGACGCAAGGAGGGCGAGGGCTTCTCTTGGCCGGTGTGCCTGGCGTAGAGCCGGGGAAGGTCGTCGTGCTGGGAGCTGGGGTGGTGGGCAGCGCGGCGACGCAGATTGCTGTCGGGATGGGGGCTCAGGTAACGGTGATCAATCTCGACCTCGAACGTCTCCGTACGCTCGACGAATTGTATCGTGGTCGAATTGTGACGCGTGCCTCCACGCAAGCTGCGATCGATGAGACCGTGATGGCGGCAGATCTTGTGATCGGGGCGGTCCTCATTCCTGGGGCTCGAGCGCCCAAATTGGTCTCGCGTGAAGTGGTCGCGCGCATGAAGCCAGGAGCGGTAGTGGTGGATGTCGCCGTCGATCAAGGCGGCTGCTTCGAGACCACGAAGACCACGACCCATTCCGACCCGGTCTATGTGGTGGACGGAGTGCTCCATTATGGTGTGTCCAATATGCCGGGGATTGTTCCGCGTACATCGACTGTGGCGTTGACGAATGCCACGCTTCCGTATCTGCTGCGTCTGGCCTCGCAGGGAGTGGAGGAAGCCGTGCGAGCAGACGCTGGACTGGCGAAAGGGGTAAACCTGTCCTGCGGCAAGATCACCTGTCGAGCGGTGGCCGATGCCCATGGCTTGCGTTTCGACCCCCTGATGTAAGACAATCCCGGCTCGCTTTGTGGTTCTGTTGATTTTGTCGGGGCGTAGCGCAGCCCGGTAGCGCACTGCGTTCGGGACGCAGGGGTCGGAGGTTCGAATCCTCTCGCCCCGACCACACAGAGCATGCTCGACCCGGAGCCTATGCTTCTATTGAGGCGACGGGATAAACCCATCCAGTATTTCTTTGTCCCTCATCCCAGCTTGCCCGTGCCACGGATCGAAGCAATTTCTCCAACAATTAGTTGTGAAGTGTCCGCGCACATGCGTTGGACGTTGGAGTTGTACCGGCGCGCATCGAATCTCTTCCAGCATTTCCTTTTTGCGTTTCAGAATAGTTGCGCGAAATTCACTCGCGCGGAATCGCAAAACGCGTGACGCCTCTGCGGAGGTGTGAGAGTATCCGTTCGTTGGATAGGCATCGTTGGTCATGCGTGGTCTGTCTGAGTGTATGGCCGAACCAATTGAACCAGCAGCCCTCCGAGCAAGGCTGTTTGTGAAGGGGAAGGTCCAAGGAGTCGGGTATCGAGCATTCGCGGCTCGCGTCGCATCGCAACGAGGACTCTACGGAGGTGTCAGGAATCTCGATGATGGCCGAGTCGAACTTGAAGTTGAAGGCCCCAAAGACCAGATTCTGATCCTGATCGAAGACGTAAAGATCGGGCCGCCGGCCGCGCGAGTGACAGCCGTTGAAGTGGAGTGGAGTCCGGCGACAGGGCGATTTTCAGATTTTCGAGTGTGGTACTGAGCGAATCGGTTAGGAGCATCGGAACCTTATGGCGCGAGGCGGCGAAGAGTTACACGATCTGAGCGAAGCGCGCCGACACGTCATCGACCATGACGACGAGGACACGACCGCATCGTCTGGTGCGAGCGAGTCGCCCGTCGACGAGGAAAGACCGAGTCGCCGCTCCGAAGGATTGGATACCCTCAAGTGCTACTTGCGCGAGATTCGTCATTCGACCTTGCTGACGTTTAAGCAAGAGCAACTGCTGGGCAAGCGGGTCATGGCGGGGGACGAGCAGGCGCGCCAAAAGATGATCGAGTCGAATCTCCGTCTGGTGATCAGTATCGGTAAGCGGTATATGCATCGAGGGTTCCCCTTCTCCGATGTCATCGAGGAGGGCAATCTTGGGCTGATCAAGGCCGTCGAAAAATTCAACTATAAGCGCGGCTTTCGCTTCAGTACCTACGCGTCCTGGTGGATCCGGCAATACATCGAACGAGCGATTATCAATCAGGGAAAGCTCGTGCGGTTGCCGGTGCATGTGGTCGAGCGGCTGAATCGTTATCTTGCCAAGTCGGAGCAGCTCGTTCAGGAACTCGGACGAGAGCCGACTGCGTCGGAAGTGGCGGCACGGATGAAGACGACCGACGAAACGGTGTTGGATCTCAAGCAAGTGGTCCGTACGACCTGTTCGTTGGACAGTCCGATCAATGAGGGTGAGGATACGTTCTTGCGCGATGTGATTGAGGACCCTTCGTCTGTCTCGCCTGCCGATACAGCCGAGGGGGTGATGCGTCGGGCGGAAATGATGGAATGGGTGCAGGAGTTGCCTGAGAAAGAGCAATCGGTTATTATGTCGCGCTTCGGGCTCGATGGGAGTGAGGCCAAGACATTGGAGGAGATCGGCCGAGAAATGGGGTTGACCCGTGAGCGGGTCCGGCAGATTGAAGTGGCCGCCTTGGCGCGGTTGCGCCATACCATCGAACGTAGAACCATGACACAAGCCGACTTGCTCTGATCGATGCCCCCCATCAACTATCACGCCCTCATTCGTGAGGTTCCCGATTTCCCCAAGCCCGGTATTCTCTTCTACGATATCACCACGCTGCTCAAAGATGCCCGGGCTCTGTCGTCGATTGCCGATGAATTGACTGCCTACTATCGGGGACATCGGATCGCCAAAGTCATCGGCATCGAGTCGCGCGGGTTTATTTTCGGCGGGATGCTGGCAAACCGGTTGAACGCCGGGTTCGTTCCAGTCCGGAAGCCCGGCAAGCTGCCCGCCGACAGTTTTGAAGTCAAATACAGTCTCGAGTACGGCTCAAACTCCCTTGCGGTCCACCGTGATGCGATTGCCATGGGAGAGCGGGTGCTGATCGTGGACGACTTGCTGGCCACCGGGGGCACGGCCGCCGCGACGGTGTCTCTCGTTCGACAGTTGGGAGGCGAGATTGCCGGGCTCGACTTTCTCGTGGAACTCCAGGGCCTTAAGGGTCGAGACAAACTGGTCGGCTATCCTATCCATTCGACAATCCTCTATCCTTAGCAGGATGCTGAAAAAGTCCGCCAGCGGCGTTCTCGCATCGTTCAGACCCTCAACGTACCCAGAGGGTACGCCTCGGTCCTTCACTCGCTGCGGCCTTGCTGGACAGCCTTTTTGAGCATCCTGCGCGGGGTTCTTCTGTTGTCCTACACATACGGACCGTTGAGTTCCCTCGTGTCATCTAGTTTTTCCCCCGCAGCCCGCTAGAGGCTCCCAGCCTCTTCCCCACAACCGCTTGTAAAAGGCGGGAGTGCCATGCTATGAATGCCGAACTTTTTCGGTTATTCGACGTTCACCATAGGAATAAGACCCGCCATGGCAACAAAAGCCCCCGCCAAGAAAAAACCCGTAGCGGAGGCCAAGGTGCGGGCGAAGCTCGCAAAACCAGCGAGCAAACCAAAGCGCGCTCCAGCTGTAGTTCTTGAAAAGCCTATCAGCATGGCCGTCTCTCCCCTAGCTGCCAAACCGAAAGAATCGGCTAAAGAACGCGAAGACCGAGAGCGCCGCCGCCAAGTCCTCCATCAGATGTTGATGCGGAAGCGCCAGGAAATTATCAAAGAGATTGAGGGGAGCCTGGGCCAATCCCTTATCGAGGATAAACAGCGGCGGCTTGAGTCCGCACGGGACGTCGGTGATCAAGCCCTCATGGATCTCGATCGCGAGCTAGGCATTTCCTTGATGGAAATGCGCAATCGCCGTCGGCAGGCCATCGATGAAGCGTTGACAAGGCTCAATGAGGGCACCTATGGTATCTGCGCGGAATGTGGCGTGGAGATCAGTGAGCGGAGATTGGAAGCCGTCCCCTTCGCGAAGCTCTGCGTTGAGTGTCAGTCGAAAGAAGAGCTGCTGGAAAAAATCGAGCGAGAAGAAGATCGCGACTAGATGTGCGCTGCGCGAGCTGCCGGTTCCTGCCTCATATGGTCTGCATCCCGTCATTCTGGTCTATTTGGTTTATCTGGTCTGTCTCGTTCATTTGGTTTATTTAGTTTGTTTGGTCTCTCTGGGGTCAAGCAACAAAACAAACCAGATAGACCAGATAGACCAGATGAACCAAACAGACCGGGCTTGTCCCATACGTGCGGGCCATTGAATTTCTACCCTGCCACAATAGTCTTCGCACAGCTTGCTGGTTTTTCCTTCGTTAGGCGAGGCTCGCGTTCTGTGGCCACTATTGGTACGCTGCGTCGCACGTGGGAGTGCTTGTGATGAAGCCAATGGGTCATCGAGCAGTTGTCTTAGCGAGCGGAGGGCTAGATTCCACCGTCACGGCAGCCATTGCCAGGCGGGAGGGCTGCGAGCTCTTCCTCCTCACGATGGCCTACGGACAGCGTCATGCGGTGGAAGTGGAGCGGGCTCGGCAGATCGCAGCCGCCTTGGGCGTGGCGAATCATCTGGTGATGAATCTGGATCTTCGTGCCATCGGCGGGTCGGCGCTCACTGGCCCTGCGGCAGTGCCCAAAGACCGACCGGGCAAGGAACGTAGCCAGAGCATTCCTGTCACCTATGTGCCAGGCCGCAATCTCATCTTTCTCTCGATTGCGGCAGCGCATGCGGAGGTCGTGGGCGCGTCTCTCATCTATTTTGGCGCGAACGTGCTCGACTATTCCGGCTATCCGGACTGCCGGCCTGATTTTATTCACGCGTTTGAATCGGCGGTGAAGGAAGGCACGAAAGCCGGCATGGAAGGGACACCACTCCATGTCAAAACCCCCCTGTTGATGCTGACAAAAGCAGAAATCATCCGGCAAGGGGTCGAACTCCATGTCCCGTTTCACCTAACCCATAGTTGTTACGATCCGGTGGGAGATCTGGCTTGTGGGCGATGCGATAGTTGCGTGATTCGGCGGGAAGGATTTGCGAAGGCTGGGGTTGTGGATCCCATCGCATATGCGATAACCTCAGAATGTTGAAACAGGCGGCCAGCGTCGTTCTCGACTCATCGAAATCCTCAACGTACCCCTGAGGGTACGCCTCTGGTTTCGATTCGCCTGCGGCCTTGCTGACCATCCTGTTTGAACATCCTGTAGCGATATTTCTGGAACTTCGATGGTTCACGCATGTGGGACAAGTCCGGTCTGTCGGTTCATCTAGTTAGTCTCATGCAACCAACCAAACAAACCAGACAGACCGAACAGACCAAATGAACAAGATCAGAGGTACTGATTCCATGAAAATTCCTATGACATCAAAACTTCAGATCGGCGTGTGGTTGCTGGGGCTGGGCCTCCTCGCGGCTTGCGACTCCTCAGCCCCCTCCAAGTCAGCGGTCGTAGGCGGGCCTGTGCCGACAGAATTTCAAACGGGCGAAACCACATTCAATGCGAACTGTTCGGCCTGTCATGGGAAACAAGCAGTAGGAACCGACCACGGACCCCCGTTAGTGCATAAGATCTACGAGCCGAACCATCACGGGGATCAGGCCTTCCAATATGCTACGGCCAACGGCGTCAGGTCGCACCATTGGCAATTCGGCAACATGCCGAAGATCGACGCCGTCACGCCTCAGGATGTCGATCAGATCGTGAAGTATGTCAGGTGGCTGCAGCGCCAAGCAGGCATTCAATGACAGGCTGCTGAAAAGGCCCGCCAGCTTCGTTCTCGCATCGTTCAGATCCTCAACGTACCCCAGAGGGTACGCCTCCGGTCTTCACTCGCTGCGGCCTTGCTGGACGGACCTTTTGAGCAACCTGCGAGGTCTTCCCCTCCCTTACTTTTTCCCTCGGTAGCCTTGTGATTGGGACTCGATGCGAGCCTCGGACTGATCATACGCCCGCAGAAACTGGTGGAAACGTAGAATGTCCCAGTTTTTCCCCGTTTTTCTGCCTCGCTGTTCAATATTCCGAAGGTAGCGCCCGACGCACAAGCGCGGAGACTACCCCCTTTTCATTTGGAGTGAAACCTAATATGGCGGCTCCTACGGAAGTAGCACTTCCTGGAATATTGCCTCAATCTGGGACTCCTCTGGCTCGTTCAAGCAGCTTTTTTCGAATGGTTCCTGCAAGTCTTTCTTCCACCATCGCCTCACTTCGCTCACACCACTCCAAATCCGGAAAGCGCGCGCCTTCCAGTACAAAATCCGAGAAGTAACACATCTTCATCGCCTTTTTCGAGGCCTCCGTCTCAGGGCCTTCGAAAGCGGGCGGCATGCCGAGCAGTTCTCGATAGAGGTACTCCTGCCACGCGCACATTGCGGAAACGAAGGGCCTGAACCAATCTTTTCCTTCCGCGTGATTAAGATCGTCGAATGCCAATCGAAGCGTATGGTACACAGTAGTCCACGCATAATTTATGCGATACTGGCCCAAAACAGGATTCCAGACGTCGTCCACGCTCTTAGGTGTGGGGAACGCATGCATGAACTCCCGGAGGCCCTTGTCCTTCTGCGCAAGCTCCAGCAGATGCGCCTTTAACTCACCCGTGATGCCGGGCTGGCCTCGAAGGCCTGTCGGATCTTCGGCGGGAGGCGGGTCAATGACCAAAACTTGGAACTGTGCAAGTTCGATGACGCAAGAGGTGAGCCGCTCTCTATTGGCCATCCGCGGATCAGGGCTAGTGACTACCTTGGCCACTTCCTCAATCATTTCCTCGGCAACGCGTTTGACAAACTGGTCCGAGAAGTCCTTACTGACTTCGTGGTTGCCCGTCCAGCAGGTTTCGATGGCAGTCCTGCCAATATCAAGGGTGGCCTTCATTTCATCACGTATCTGAGGAACGGCTAGGCCGGTGACGTACCTTTCAGCGAGTTTCCAGAGGAGCGCCTTAACCATTCTCCCTCCTATGAAATACGAATCTCGTTATTCTGGTAACACCCGACGAGGTGGCGCCTCACTCCCTCGAGTCGCATGGCAGAAACGATAATCACGCCTAGGCCACCATCGCCAACTTCTCCAGCCCACTGTTTCTGCGTGTCAAAGTCAAACAAGGGCTAACGGCAGACATCAGGATGTAACAACTGAAGATGCTCGAAGAACTTGTGCATTGGAGGAGTTAAACTTCCTTCCGAAGAAACGTAATTCGTCACGGCACGTGTCAACATCGCCACTGCGTGCTCAGAATCAACCTCCAATTCATCCTCAAGTGGCTGATTGGCATGTTTCAAGCTGTTCCGAATGCCATTAACTTCTTCGTAGACGATCTTAGGATCTCGGCCGGTTACAGTTAGACATTTGTCATAGTCAATGAGGTGATCCATCATGCAGAGTTTACCTGCTCGCTGGAGTAGGTTCCCAAGTATTTCCTCGCCCGCGCCTGCAAGTGTAATGATTGAGAAAATATCCCCTTGTAGAAAGAACAGATCCAGCGCTGTCTCAATTTGACGTTTCGCGATTTCTTTCTTGTGCAGTTTCATATCCTGTCCCTCTACTCCTAACGACAGAAACTAAAAGAGATCATCACTGCTGCGGTAGGAACGTCGGCAGTGTGCGCCCATTTGAGGGAGAGTTCAATGATACTTGGAGCGGCTTCGCGGCATCTTGTGGAGGGTCGAGAATTTAGGGTCAGGCATGACTATTGACTTATTGGAGCCGGTCGCCTCGCTTGAAGAGAGAGATGCAGGAATCGGCAGACTTTCCTCCAGAACCCTCATCCCGCACCTTCCGTCATGAACCTCTGAAGAGTGCTCTCGACACCCGTGAAGCGTCACCGTCCAGGAAATGATTGCATCTTGAGCAATCTGAACTCAGGGACTTGATCAGGACGCGGAATGAATGCCATGTCTGCTATGGCCATTTCGCCACGTTCACTTGTCGCAATAATTTTCACATCATATTTGTCTACTGGAATATGGCGATTCATATCCTCCGGCAGCGAAGCGACGCTCAAGGATGAGTATCCTTTCGTGCCTAAAAAGTAACTGAATACATCCACGAACACGGCATCCATACATTGCGGATCTTTGGTGGGATACACGTTAACGCTCGTCGTTCCGGCCCGGTCATGTCTCAGTTGAAGATGATTGCCAATGGCATGGAAATTTTCCGGCTTCTTCTCCAAGGAAGTCAGTTTCACTTCTACGTTCCTAATGGTCGAATCATCACTGTTGATCAATGCGATACGATAGGTGTACCGCGATCCGCTGGTGTGCGCTGCCTGCAATTGGTCTACGCCTAGATTCATCTGCACCCAGGGTTCTCCTTCACGAATCAGAATAGACAATTTCCCACTCCTGACATTGACTCGCATATATAAGTGAATGGCCCATACACAGAAGCCCGCAAACGCCATCCAATAGATCCATGTATCGATGGACTTAGTCGCCAGCCATGGCGGGACATCTTCGATGCCGAAATAGATGAACCAGGCTTCCACATTGGAACGGGCTTGCCGAGGGGTGACTGTCGAAAGCAACATGAGCACCCCAAGCACCAAACTTGGGACCGATTGAAGAACCCATTTCCAATACACGCTCATTCCACGTCCCTTGGCATAGAAAAACGGCTGTGGGCACTACCAGTATCCCCAATAGCACCAGGATTCGTAAGAGCACGCCCCAAGAATCCTGCCAACTCGGCCTATGATCTTTATTGATGCCAGATAAAGGTGCCAGCGACAAGACGGAGGACTCGGCAGTCTTTCCTCCAAGGTAGCCCTCCTCCCGCACTTCTGCACGAACAGCTGGAGACAACGAATACTCCCGTTATCCGGCCGCCAACATCCCATGGTTTGAGTTGCGAAGATCTTTTTGTTTTCCTTTCATCGTCAAGCGATCCGACAGGATATTTTCATAAGTCGTTGATTGTATGTTAATATTAGTTCTCCTTTCTCGGGAATGTTCATGATAAGATTTGTGCGCTGCTTTCCTCACGCTATGGGCTCTCCCCTGCGCAGAGGAAAATGGGGAGGTGATGTGGCCATCACCTCCCCATTTTTTTGTCTCGCTGACTCCTCATCCGGATAGCGAACGTTAGCTTCAACCGCACAAGCGGTTTCGTCGCCGTCACCTACTCTAGAATTCACCAGACAACATAGTCCCTCACTGCCAATACAACGTCGTTGTCGGATTGAACCATTCCGGTGACATCCAAACACACTCGCACTCCCATACCAATGAAGGTCTGGTCTTGGAATGACGTGTTTTGTATCATGCGATCGAGCCGGCAGGAAATTCTGTGGGGGAATACCCCGATTGGTCAGTCACGTGCGAGATGCGGCGCTGGTCTGAGGGAAATCGAGGAAGAGGAAAGGTGAGGAGGCGACGTGGCCGTCGCCTCCTCATCGTGCGACGACTACTTCTTCTTGGCCGCCTTCTTTGCGGGCTTCTTCGCTGCTGCTTTCTTCGCTGCCATGAAAACTCCACCCCCCTTCGATGTCAGAATGTTAATCGATGTGTGCGTGGTATATCAGAGTTTGAGCAACGAGTAAAATTTTGTTTTCTAGATTTCTCCGGTAGGAGCTGATAGCACGGACAAAGAACGTCCTGCTTCTCCTGCACTTGCTATCGGCCATACGCGATACGCCATAGGCTCTTTTCTTCGAACGAGATACAAGCGACGAGTTAGGACTGTCGGAGCGCCTTCCTCACGTCCTCAATCGGGATCTCGCGCCATGCGCCGGACGGGAGTTCTTCCAGTTTGAAGGGGCCGTATTGAATGCGCCTGAGCCTCATCACTTCATGCCCCAATGCCTTGAACAGTCTTCGGATTTCACGGTTTTTCCCCTGGATCAGGACCACTTCCAGATGTGATTCTCGCCCGGAACTCTTCTGAATCTTCACGGTGTGGCACTGGAGGCGCTCGCCACCATCGAGCACTCCGGCTGTGGCTTCTGTGGCTTGGACCTCAGTGAATTCTCCTCGTACAGAGACCAGGTAGGTTCTCATCACTTTATGGGCCGGATCGGTGAGATAGCTCGACAGGATCGAATCGTTGGTGAGCAGAAGCAAACCGCTGGTCGCCTGATCGAGTCTCCCAACGGCATGCATGTATCCGAGGTTCGCAGGCAGCACATCGAAGATCGTCTTCCGGCCCTTTTCGTCACTGTGCGTCGTGATGACCCCTTTGGGTTTATGAAAGAGGAAAAATCGTTTGACCGAGTCTTGAATCGGTTGGTCATCGATCGAGACAGCATCTTTCGGCCACAAGACCCACGTGGCCGGATCGCGCACGACTCGACCATTGATGCGGACTCGCCCTGCACGGACCCATTCCTGGCTCGTTCCACGTGAGGCGATTCCAAGCTTCGACAGCAGTCGATCCACGGTGAGACGTTTGGACGCAAGAGCTTTATGTGCCATCCTGAACCCCATCTATCCTGGAACTTGACCGGCAGATATTGGCAGCAAGAGCTGAATACCAAATAGGATGCTCAAAAAGTCCGTCCAGCAAGGCCGCAGGCGAGTTGAAACCGGAGGCGTCCCCTCTCGGGTACGTTGAGGATTTCGACGAGCTGAGAACGCCGCTGGCGGGCTTTTTCAGCATCCTATTAGAGGAGTCCGCGCTTTTGGAGAAAGTCTTTGTCTATAACAGGAGCGGGTTTGGCAGGAAGTTGTCCCCGTTCCTGCAGCAGACGTTCGACGTATTTCCCGATCAGGTCCGATTCGAGATTGACCAGATCGCCGACTTGCTTGAGGCCCAGGGTGGTGACCTTCGCAGTGTGCGGAATAATCGAGACGGAAAACCCACGATCTGTCACCTGGTTGATCGTCAGGCTGATGCCGTCAACGGTGACGGACCCTTTCACGATGCAGTGGCGCAGAATCTCCGGCGGGGCTTCGATCGTGAACAGGATGGCGTTCCCATCCTGTTGGCGATTGCGAATCGTGCCGATACCGTCCACGTGACCAGCCACAAGATGCCCACCGAGCCGTTCGTTGAGCTTCATCGCCCGTTCCAGATTCAACGGTGCGCCGGCAGTAAGCTGCCCGAGGGTGGTCACGGCTAGGGTTTCGGGAGAGACTTCCACGGAAAAATTATGCTCACTCTTGTTCACCACGGTCAGGCAGGTGCCGTTGACGCTGACGCTGTCTCCGATTTTGAGGTCGCCCATCACAGCTGAGGCCAAAATCGTCATCCTCGTTCCTACGAGGGTCTTGTCGATCAAGATGATGGCGCCCAATTCTTCGACGATGCCTGTGAACATAGCAGGATATTGAAAAAGGCCCCTTCTCACCCGCCCAACCCCTGCGCGCCAAGACGCGCATTGCCACGGGCTTCGTTCTCGCTTCTCGCCCAGCCTCAACGTACTTGCAGACAGTACGCCTCGGCTAGCCGCTCGCTGCGGCCTTGCCGGAGGCCATTTTGAATATCCTGGAGAAGCTCAAACACGGAGCCTATTCCCCCTTCTGACTGAACATTTGCCGAACTACATAGACGAACATCACAACCAGCACGATCACGCCGATGCCGGCCAGCGTGCCAATGACGATATTCTCTGTCGCGATGGTGTTCATCACCGGCCCATTATATAGCACCAGCCCGCATTATTCATGACGGTTCGTCGCGAAAGCATGTCAACGTGCCAGGCCAGGGGCGCGAGGCTAGTGGCTAGAGGGAAGAGCCGTGCTTTCGATGAGGAGTCTTCGCCCCTAGCCTCTGGCCCCGCGCCTCTCGCCCGAACAAAAACTACGTCCGTCTCATCGTCATCCAGAACACCGCCGCCGCGACCAGTTGCAGACCGGCGATGATGGCGAACGCATTGGCATAATTCAGATGCGCGATCAGTATCCCCGCCAGAAGCGGCCCGCTCGCATGGCCAATGTCTCCGATCATCCCTTGCATACCCATCCCAGCCCCGAGCCCCTTGAACTCAGAACTGTCTGCGACCAGTGCTGACGAGGAGGAGGAGACGACGGCTTCGCCGAATCCGAAGCCCGCCGAAAGCAGCAAGAGCAGCCAGAACATCGACACCTGTGGGATACAGACAAACGTCGCTGCGCAGATCACGAGGCCGATGACGATGAGTGGTTGACGGCCTATGCTATCGGACACCCGGCCCATAATCGGTTTGGAAACAAGCGACGTGAGAGCCTGGACCGTAAACAACAGTCCGACTTCTCCAGGATTCAATCCCGCCGAGATACCATAGAGCGGGAGGAAGGCCATCAAGGCCCCGTTCGCGATCATCTTGGCTGCATCGGTCGAGCTAGTAATGAGAACCTTGCGATTCTTGGCGACCACCCTGAAGCCCTTCCACATCTCGGCCAACAACGGGGCCATCCCCTTCTCTTGAGTACGCGGGGGAGGCGGTGTGAGATGCAGGCTATAGAAAATAGCAATGGCGATGCAGCCGAAAATGCCGGCCGTGACGAAGACAGAGGAGAACCCCGACACATAAATCAGGTAGCCACCAATAAACGGCCCAAGCAACGCACCGGATTGGGTCGAGGCCGTGTAGGTGCCGAGCGCGGCGCCTCGCCGTTCTCGATAGAGATCGGCCACAGTTGCCAATGCACTTGGCGCAAAGATGGCGGTGGCCAGCCCATGGAAGAAGCGTAAGGCGGTCAGTGCATCGAGATCTGTCACCCAGGGGTAAAGAAATGGAGGAAGCCCGAACGCCACCACACCGATCCTAAGCAGAAACCGCCGACCGTAGATGTCGGACAATGCGCCGGACGGTAATTTGAGGAACACCCCAGTCAGGGTGGACACCGACACGATGAGCCCGATGCGCTCTGGACCGGCCCCCAGGGATTCTGCGAACAGCGCCAACACCGGCATCCGCACCATGTTGTAGCTGATAAAGCAGAACACGCCGACGGTGCAGAGCAACGTAAAGCTGCGCGACGTCGTCATGGTGCAGTTGTCCTGGATGGGGTCAGATCGCTGGGATGAGAAAGACTCTCCAACGCCTGCTTCACAAAGGCCACTTCATCATCCGGGAAGGCAGGCGGGTCCATGACTTTAAACAGCACACGGTCGGGGTGTTGCCGCATGAGAAGACTTAATCGATTGACGGTCTCCACCCCTTTGCCCAACTTCCTTGCCACAATCCCTCCGATAATCGGCCGCAGCATGAAAACCAATCCTGAGAGGATGCGATTATCCAACTTCGTGTACGAGACCATGGTACTGTCCATCGCTTCTATCCCGTCGGTATCTTTCACCGGATTCATCCTCAGAAACACGACCGCCTTGCCAGTGATGTGCGGAAGGAAGCGACTGTCGTGCGATCCTTCGAGATAGTAAATTCGGGAGTTGCGGTCCTGATAGACGAGTTGCACGATCCCCCCAGTCCCCTCACCATCGTGGCCCCAAAAACGGCCTGGGCCTCTCGCCTCCGATTTATACAAGGCAAGGCCCAAGCGATTGATCAAGCCTGCTGCCAGAGGTGGGCGATCCAGCAATTGATGATAGAGCGATTCTGGCAAACCGGTTCGGATTGGGCCGACCTTGCCGACTGTGGTGTAGTTGTCGACAATTGCGTACAGTCGGCAGGCCCAAGCGGGATCGACCTTTTCAATTGGAAAAGTCATCCCTTCATGCTCGGATGGTAAGGCGCAGGTCTCCGATTGGGCCAACCCTGAATAGAGGGTCGTACTCAGCCCCATCGCAACGAGCAACGCCAGAGCGCCGCTTCTCCGCGCGCACAACCACCCGGAAATCATGACGGCTGCTTTCGAACCTGGATGGCGAGATGTATGGAAAAGAGTTGCCCTGAATCTTGGCGCAGGCGCGCCTGTTTCAGCAAGGTCTCAAGCGACGGAAGCACAGGACCTTCAAAGGACACTTGCCCATTGGTGAGCACGACGAGCGGCTTGGAAGAATCGATGAGCTGCTCATTCAGGAAGAGGCTATATCGTTGGACTCGCTCGGCCCGGACTTCAATGCGATTCGGCGCCACAATGGAGGCGTCCAGCCTTGCATATTCTCTCCGCTTGATCCGGTCGTCTCGCTTGCTGACTAGATCTTCGGAGAACGCGGCAATGGGATCGGTCGCGTCGATGCGCACCCATCCAAACGGTTGTAAATGACTCGCCTCACGCACCACCGTCACGCTCGTTGGCAAAGGATTGCGCCGTTGGCCGTTGAGCCAGGCCACCAGCTCAGGCAATTCCTCCCTGGGAAAGTAGTGCCCGCCTGCCATGGGATGCTCGCGATCATGTTCTCGATAGACAAAGGGATAGCCCAGCCTGGTCAATTCTTCCGTTATCGTACGGCTAAGTTCCACCGGCATCACCTGATCCTTGGCTCCGTGAATGATATAGATCGGCGTGGAGCGCAAGTTAGCCAGAAATGGCAGCAACACATTATCGAGGCCACTCGCCATGGGGGCAATGCCGGCGAACAGAGGCGCATTGTGCATGCCGATCACCCATGCGCCGATCCCGCCATTGGACATGCCGGTGAGAAAGATCCGGTCAGGATCGATGTGGTAGCGCCGTTGCACGGAACGAATCGTGGCCAGCACCAGCTCCTCCGCGCCTCTCGTAAACCAGGCGCCCATCGGAGTAGTTGGACAGGCCAAGACATAGTCATCCCCCAATCGAGCCTGCCAGCGTTCCAGGTAGGCCTCACCGGTAAATCCCGCGCCATGCAGACACACAACCAGGCCGTAACTCTTCGCCGGGTGATAGGTCGGAGGAACGGAGAACGCCACGTTATAGGCACGTCCCCGCACATCGATTTGCTCGTCGGAAATGGTTCCGGTCGGCTGCGGAACATAGTCCCGCTCGGTTTGAATGATCCGTATCGCCTGGTCGATCGTGGCATGTGGATCGGCCAGCATTGCCTGAAGAATTCCGGCTGCTTCGTCTGCATCCGCGCTGTCCAGGTAGCGGAAGACCTGCGCCTTCATCTCAGCGAAAGAGGCTACTGCGGTCGCATCCATTTCACAGTCGGCAAAACCCGCAAGCATCGCGACAAAGATGCCTATGAGAAGCCTGCACGTCACAGATCTCCTTCCACGACCAAATCTTTCCCGATACGGCGGACCGTGACATGACGTAATGGCAGTGCTTGGGCCAAGCGCTTCGGACTCCGGTCGCCGATTACCGCCTTCGCATCCTGCCCTCCCATAAGAAGAGGAGCGAGATAGAGCACGACGTGATTGACCAGTTTCTCGCGTAACGCTGCGGCATTGACGGTGCTGCCTCCCTCGATGAGCACAGACGTGATCCCGCGCTTGCCCAGCATTGTCATCAGCGCTGGAAGCGAGACACGCCCGGTCTTTGCCGAGAGGGACCGGACCTCCACCCCTGCCCGTTCAAATGGGCGGTACCGTGACCGAGATGCACGACTTGTGGTCACGATCAACGTCTTCGCTTGGTCTTGCTTGGCACAGACCTTCGCAGTCAGTGGCGTTCTGAGCCGGCTATCGAGCACGACGCGCAATGGTTGCCGAGGCGCCAGCTTCGGTGGGCGATCGGACAGTCGAGCCGTCAGCGTAGGATCATCATGAAGCACGGTACCCACCCCAACGACCACCGCATCCACTTGACTCCGGAGCCGGTGCGCGTCTTTCCGCGCTCGCGGACCAGTAATCCATCGAGACTCCCCCTTTGCCGTGGCCACCTTTCCATCCAACGTCATCCCGGCTTTCAGGATCACGTACGGATGGCCGGTCGTCACCCAGTGGAGGTACACCCGATTCAACTGCGCCGCTTCCTCTTGAGCAATACCGGTTATCACCGTGATCCCTGCCCGACGTAAGGCAGCAATCCCTCGTCCTTTAACCATGGGATTAGGGTCAGTCATCGCCACCACCACTTGTCGCACGCCGGATTGAACCACTGCCGGCGCGCAAGGTGGGGTTCGTTTGAGGAGGTGGCAACAGGGTTCGAGCGTGACGTAGAGAGTCGCGCCATTGGCGCGTGACCCCGCTTGCTTGAGCGCAAGAATTTCTGCGTGAGGTTGCCCTGGACCGTAGTGATACCCACGGCCCACGATGCGGCCGTTCTTGACCACGAGGGCGCCGACCATGGGGTTTGGGCTGGTCTTGCCCTGGCCCTTCGCCGCGAGACGAAGCGCCAGGGTCATGAAGTGGCGGTGCGGTGTGGTAGCGGTCACCGTTTCTTGCGCGTGACGCGCGATCGGCTGCGAGACTGCGGAGCCGACTTCGTCTTCGGGGTCTTCATCGTCGCCTTCTTCACCTTCGTACGTGCCCCTGACATCTTGCGCATAGGGAGGGAACTGCCCGATCCGGCTTCGGCCAATGCCCCATGGGCCGCCGCAAGCCGCGCAATGGGAACACGATAGGGCGAGCAGCTCACGTAGTCCAATCCGAGTTCATGGCAGAACTCAACGGAACTGGGATCGCCGCCGTGTTCACCGCAGATGCCGAGTTTAATCCCAGGACGGGTTTTCCGGCCTCCGGCGATAGCCTGCTTCATCAACGCCCCCACCCCTTCTCGATCGAGTACCGCGAAGGGATCAGATTCCAGAACGTTCGCCGTCCGATAAAAATCGATGAACTTCGCGGCATCGTCGCGAGAGAAACCGAACGTGGTCTGGGTGAGGTCGTTCGTCCCGAATGAAAAGAACTCCGCCTCTGTCGCAATGCGATCGGCCGTCACGGCGGCACGCGGCAGTTCAATCATTGTGCCCACAAGATAGGAGAGCTTTACGTTGTACCGTTTCATCGTCTCCTGCGCCACCTCGCGGACCAAATCTTTCTGCGCCTTCATTTCGGAAACCATCCCCACCAGCGGGATCATGATCTCAGGGACAATTTTCTTCCCTTCCTTGGCCAGCTCGCACGCAGCCTCCATGATGGCCCGCGCCTGCATGCGGGTAATCTCCGGCATCGTAATCCCGAGCCGGCACCCGCGTAACCCGAGCATGGGGTTGAACTCGTGGAGTTCCTCGACGCGGGCCAATAACCGGCGCTTTTCTTCAAGCTTGGTTCCATCGCGCCCAGTCAGCTCCAGTTGCGCAATCTCCACCATCAAGTCTTCACGCTTCGGCAAAAATTCGTGCAACGGCGGATCGAGCAAACGAATGGTGACCGGATAGCCTGCCATCTCGCGATAGAGTCCGATGAAATCCTGTTTTTGCAGCGGCAAGAGCTGATCGAGAAACTTTTCCCGCTCTTCTTTCGTCCGCGCCAAGATCATCTTCTGCATGATCGGGATGCGGTCCTCGGCAAAGAACATATGCTCCGTCCGACAGAGGCCAATCCCTTCCGCACCGAAGCCACGCGCGATCTTCGCCTGATCCGGCACGTCCGCATTGGCGCGGACGCGAAGCTTCCGCACGCGGTCGGCCCATGACAGAATCAACGCAAACCGCTGGTACTTGTCCGACTTCTTCGCATCCAACTTGCCCTGGATCACTTGAATGATTTCAGATTCGACGACGGGCAGATCCCCCTCATACACATTGCCGGTCGAGCCGTTGATCGACAGATAGTCCCCCTCGCGGAATACTTTGGCTCCAATACGAACGGACTGGCCATCCAGGACTTCGACCGACTCACAACCGGCCACGCAGACCTTACCCATTTGCCGGGCAACCACCGCTGCATGGGACGTCATCCCTCCCCGCGCCGTCAAAAATCCTGCTGCAGCATTCATCCCATGAATATCGTCAGGACTGGTTTCCTGTCTGACCAACACCACGCGGGTACCACCCGCCTTCATCGTCACGGCCCGATCGGGAGTAAGGGCGATCTTCCCGGCTGCCGCGCCAGGACCGGCAGGGAGCCCTTTGCCAAGCGGATTGGATTTCGACTCTTCTTTCGTATCGAAAATCGGATAGAGATATTGCGACAACTGCTCCGGCCCGATCCGCTGCACTGCTTCCCGATTCGAGATAAGGCCTTCTCTGACCATGTCGACTGCAATCTTTACAGCGGCAATTCCAGTCCGTTTGCCGACCCGGGTTTGCAGCATGTAGAGCTTGCCCTCTTGGATTGTAAATTCCAAATCGAGCATGTCCCTGTAATGTTTTTCGAGTTTCTTGTAGGTGTGCTCCAGTTCCTTGTAGGCCTCCGGCACATTCTTGGCGAGCGCATTGACCGGAAGCGGAGTCCTGATGCCGGCCACGACATCCTCACCTTGGGCATTCATCAAACACTCGCCAAAAAAGTTCTTATCGCCGGTGGCCGGATTGCGCGTGAATGCCACACCGGTACCGCTTGTCTCTCCCATGTTGCCGAATACCATCGCCACCACATTGATGGCCGTACCCCACGAGTCCGGAATCCCATAGAGGCGCCGATAGGTGACGGCACGCGCCCCGAACCAGGACGAAAAAACGGCATTGACGGCCAAGCGAAGCTGTTCGAGCGGCTCATCGGGAAAGTCTTTCTTCGTTTCTTCCTTGATAAGCGTCTTAAAGCTGGAAACCAATTCTCGGAGATGCCTTGCATCGAGATGGGTCTCGTGAGTCACGCCCACTTCAGCCTTCTTGTGCTTGAGAATCGCTTCGAAATGTTCTCGCGGCACGCCCATGACGATGCTGCCGTACATGGACACAAAGCGCCGATAGCTATCCTGGGCAAACCGATCGTTGCGTGTTTTAGCGGCCAGTCCCTCGACCGTCTTGGTCGTCAGACCGACATTCAGCACCGTGTCCATCATGCCAGGCATCGAGGCCCGGGCGCCGGACCGAACCGAGACCAGCAGCGGCCGCTCAGGATCGCCGAACCCCATACCCATCGACCGCTCAACCCGCTTGAGCGATTTCAATGCGGCGTCCCACATGCCGGGAGGATACTCTTTCCCGTTCTTGTAATATTCGACGCAGGCCTCGGTGGAAATCGTGAAGCCGGGAGGAACGGAAATGCCGAGATTTGTCATTTCGGCAAGTCCGGCGCCCTTCCCGCCAAGGAGCTCTTTCATGTTGGAAGTCCCTTCGGCCAAGCCGTCACCGAAGTAGTACACGTATTTCTTTGCCACGCTGCCCTCTCCTTCGCGTTTTGACTTCAGTTCAATTCAATGGACAAGCGACGCTCTGTGGCCGGAGGCGGATTCGAGACGCAGCCGATACCAGCCAACCAGATACCATTTCGCCACCAGCCCAAACGCAATGACTACCACGACAGCCAACACCAATATGAGTAACCGATAGTCCGCGTGCCCTGCCCGATCTACATAATACTGCCCGTCCAGCCCTTGCCGAAACTTGGTCTCCCGTTGCAGCTGATGCGTCTTGCCGGACGGATCGGACAAATGGATCCACTCCGAGCAGAGAGGCACCGGGTCCGCCGCGCCCGTGACGGACTGCCAACCGAGCCGCAGACAAATATCCTGTTTGGAGTTGAATACATCGGGGGTCGCTACCAGTTCATCGAGGTTAATCCCACTGGCCCATAACCCAACCAACACGATCGCGTTGCAAAGAACGATCATGGCAAGAGACACGCCGATGGTGAACCGACGGACTCTCTTCGCCCGACGCTGATCGTCTGACAATGATTGATCCATGGCTTTCACCCAACTCGTCTCTTTACCGAACAGGTGGTCAGGATGAGTCCCCAACTGCGCGCATCCAACGAGGGCTTTCTCAAGCCGTGCGTTGCGCGAGCACGGGGGACTCACCTGACCATCTGTCTCTACCCCCCTTGTACCACAATCTGCGAAAAGTCCGCGAATGAGTTGAAGAAGTCATCCACTTCCTGGAGCAACGACAACCGGTTGCTTCGGATGGCCGGATCCTCCGCATTCACCATGACCGCTGTGAAGAACGCATCGATGGCGGGCTTCAGGTGCACGAGCGCATCCAGGGCCTGGCCATACTCCCCACGGGTCATCGCAGACATCATCTTCTTCCGCTCATCCACCGTGGCCTGGTAGAGTGCCGACTCCGTGGGATGCTCGAATCGCGCCTTGTCGACCGGCTTGCGATCCCACTTCTCTTTCTCGACGAGCCGGTGTGCACGCTTGAAGCCGACGATCAACGGATCGAACTCCGGCTTCGTGGTCACAGATTCAAGCGCCTTCATCTTCAGAAGAAGATCCACAAGATCCAGCGCCTTATTGTGAGCCTGCTTGAGCACTGCTTCAATGACATCGTCCCGCAAGGCATGGACGATCCTGGCATAATGGCGAACCCGTTCGAAAATAAATTCCGTGACTTGTCGACGACCTTGCAGCCCAAAGTCCTGAGTTCCCTTGAAGCCATCGGTGTGAACTAAATTGATCGCGTTATCAATGCATTTTCCAAGGTTCATTCGGAGGTTTCCCTCAAGGATAATCCGGACAATGGCCGTGGCATTCCTGCGCAGAGCAAAGGGATCTTCCGATCCGGTCGGTACGAGGCCCACGTAAAAAAAAGCCGCCACAGAATCCAGTCGGTCGGCTAACGACAACACCTGACCCGCTGTGGATTTTGGCAACTCCCCTTCAATCGAACGCGGCAGATACTGTTCCCTAATGGCCTGACTCACCGCCTCCGGCTCTTTGTCATGCGCGGCATATTCGCCCCCCATAATCCCCTGCAACTCAGGGAATTCTCCCACCACACCAGTGAGAAGATCCGCCTTGCACAGCTTCGCCGCCCTGCGGCAAAGGTTAGTGGTTCCATCAGCCTCTGCATCAGGATTAAGAAGGGGAGCCACGATGGTGACTAGCTTTTCAAGTCTCTCCTGCTTCTGCGCCATCGTCCCAAGTTTCTGGTGGAACGTGACACCAGCAAGTTTCGCCACCCGTTCCTCTAGCTTGACCTTCCGGTCTTCATCGAAAAAGAACTTGGCATCGGCCAGACGCGCAGCCAAGACCCGCTCGTTGCCTTCGCGAATCAATCCCATGTCTTTGGCTCGGTTGTTCGCCACCGCAATGAAATGAGGAACGAGCTTTCCGGTCTCTTTGTGCATCAATGAGAAGAAACCCTGATGTTCCTTCATGGAGGTGATCAAAATCTCTTGCGGCACCTCCAGATAGGCCGGCTTGAAGGAGCCGATAATGGCATTGGGGCATTCGGTCGTATAGACCGCCTGATCCAACAAGTCTTTGTCCACATTCAAGATGAACCCAGTTTCTTTGCACAAAGTCGCGATCTGTTCTTCGATCATTCGACGGCGGCGCTCAGGGTCGGGAATGACCCCTTGACGTTCAAGCCCCTTCAGATAGGACTCAGCGTCTCGAACCGCAATCCCCTTCGCACTCCCTAACACGCGATGGCCTTCTGTCCGGTTACCGGCAATAATCCCTGCGGCTTCGATCGGAAGCGTGGCCCCTCCGTATAGCGACACTAGCCACCGCACCGGTCGAGCGAACCGAACGCCGGTATTATTCCACTTCATCGCTCTCGGAAAAGAGAGTTTCGCGACCAACTGCGGGAGGAGTTCTTTCAGGACCACGTTGGCGGGCCGCCCCTGTTCCTGCTTCACCGCAAAAAGATATTCTCCCTTCGGAGTCTGGCGAATCTGCAGCTCTTGGACAGAAACTCCTTGTCCTGCAGCAAATCCTGTCGCCGCTCTGGTCGGCTGGCCGGCTTGATCGAACGCCACCGCCTTGGAAGGTCCCAGCGCTTCCTTGACCATAGAGGTTTGCTGCGTCGCAAGGCCCTCAACCACCAGAGTCAAACGCCGTGGAGTTCCCATCGTGCGGGTTGAGTGCAACGCAAGTCGGTGGCTTTTTAACAGCTGCTCAGCCGAATCTTTGAGAGCAGCCAGGGCGGGAGCGATGAACTGGTAGGGAAGTTCTTCGACGCCAATCTCTAACAACAACTCGGCAGCGGTCATTGGAGAAGGGCGATTCCCCTTCTTCGCAGGAGGAACAGCACGGCGAGGTTTCTGATTCTTTGTCATGAATCTTTTTGTGTTCTATGAGCGGCGGACCACAGCCTTGGAACGAATACGTGATGTTTTCGCTCCATCCCGCCCCGTCCCGCGATTGAGCAGCGGATGCCCCATCGCCGCCCGCTCCTCGATGTAACGTTCGGCACATTGGCGCGCCAGCGCTCGGACCCTGGCGATATAGCCGGTGCGCTCCGCCACGCTGATCGCCCCGCGAGCATCGAGCAGATTGAAGAGGTGCGATGATTTGATACAGAATTCGTAGGCCGGGAGCGTCAATCGCTTGTCACGATTCGCCAACAGCCGCTTGCATTCTCCCTCGAACGATTGAAACGTGGCCATGAGCATCCCCACATCGCCTTCTTCGAAATTATAGGTGGAGAATTGGACTTCAGTTTCGTGATGGATATCGCCATACGTGACTGAATCGTTCCAGGCGAGGTCGAAGACGTTGTTCACCTGTTGCAGATACATCGCGATGCGTTCAGTCCCGTATGTGAGTTCGACGGTAATGGGATTGAGCTCGATCCCACCGATTTCCTGGAAGTACGTGAACTGGGTGATCTCCATCCCATCGAGACGCACCTCCCAGCCCAGGCCCCAAGCACCCAATGTGGGGGACTCCCAATCGTCTTGAATGAACCGGATGTCGTGCTGTTTCGGGTTAATCCCCAATTGAGCCAGACTCTCCAGATACAACGTTTGAATGTTGTCCGGCGCAGGCTTCAGCACGACCTGATACTGGTAGTAGTGCTGCATGCGATTCGGGTTCTCGCCGTATCGTCCATCCGTGGGACGCCGGCATGGTTGGGGATAGGCGGCCCGCCAGGGCTCAGGACCAAGGGACCGGAGAAATGTGGCAGGATGAAAAGTGCCCGCCCCCATCTCTAAATCATAGGGTTGATGAATGACGCAGCCTTGCTCAGCCCAGTATCGATGCAACGTGAGAATGAGATCCTGGAAGGTCACGAACAGTCCAGTCGTTGTGATGGAGGCCTGAACTCTACGCTAGGCGCGTTGAAATGAGCAGAGAAACTAACAGGAACTTGCAGAGTCTGTCAAGGCACAACCCCTCTAGGATCAACAAGTTGCAGCATGTTGTCTCTATGGAATTGATGGACCTTGGGGATCGGGCATCTTGAATTACTCTGTTTATTTTTTCAGATCGACACTTGACGGGAGCAGCGCAGTACTCTATTGTTATATATCTTGACTAACTCACTCGTAATTTGGTCTGCCCTGCTATGAAACTTTCAAAAAAAAGCGAGTACGGACTTCGTGCATTGCTTGAGCTCACCCTTGCGCATGGCAAGCTGACATTACAGCGCCACCAGATCGCAACGCGCCAACATATCCCGGTCGAATTTCTCGAACAGATCCTCCTGGCGCTGAAACGAGCCGGCCTCCTCTCGAGTCGTCGCGGGGTGAAGGGCGGCTATACGCTGATCAAGTCGCCCGACGAGATCACCTTGGGCCAAGTGATCCGCATCTTGGATGGGCCGCTCGCGCCTATTTCCTGTGTGAGTAAAACCGCCTATCAAAAGTGTAACGACTGTCCCTATGCCACGAAGCCGTACTGTCCGTTGCAAGATGCAATGAGCGAAGTTCGCAATGCCATCGCCGATATTTTGGATCATTACACGCTGAGCCAGTTTGCCATGGCAAAGCCAGCGAAGCGTGTTAGTTAACCGTGTTGTCATCATCCGATCGGAGAAAAGTCATCATGTTTATCTCAATCCTGTTTCCTGTCTTGCTAGCGTGGGTGGCATTCTCCAATTCCGTCATGGCCGGAGAGACCAAGGAGTTGATGCTGGCGGTCTATAGCGTGCCAAAGGAAGCCTACGAACGCACGATCATTCCCGCGTTCCAACGGAGCTGGAAACAACGGACAGGACAAGACGTTCGTATCCGAAGCTCGTACGGAGCATCTGGTGCCCAGGCTAGGGCGATCATCGGAGGGTTTGACGCCGACGTGGCAGCGCTCTCGCTGGAGGGCGATCTCGACCAGATCGCCAAAGCAGGATTGATTTCCCATGACTGGCGGACAGGGCCGCACAAAGGGATGATCTCCGCCTCAGTCGTCGCACTCGGAGTGCGGAAGGGAAACCCGAAGGGGATCAAGGTCTGGGAGGATCTCGCCAGACCCGGCGTAGAGGTCCTCTATCCAAACCCCAAGACGTCGGGCGGAGCGATGTGGGATGTGGTCGCGATCTATGGAGCCGGGCTGAAACTTGCCGAGCAGCAGGCAGGAGCCGGAAAGGGACCGAGTGCCGAATCGGCAGAAGCCGTTGCCTCAGGATTGTTGAAACGCATCCAGAAGAACGTGAAGGTGATGGACAAGAGCGGGCGAGAATCGGTCACGACTTTCGAGCGCGGGGTAGGAGACGTGATCGTCACCTACGAAAACGAGCTGATCCCGCGCATCCAAAGCCACCGTCCTTACGAAATCATAGTCCCCAATGAAACGGTCTGGATCGAGAATCCTGTCGCCCTCATCGACCGACACGTCGACCGACACCACGTACGCGATGTCGCCGAGGCATTTGTCTCCTTCCTCCACAGTGAAGAAGCTCAGGCTGCCTTTGCCGAACTGGGATTCCGACCGATCGATCAGGCCGCTGCACAGGCCTCGGCTCGCACGTCGCTCCCCCTCCCAAGCCAGCTCTTTACCATTGCCGACCTGGGCGGATGGGAGAAAATCAGCGCCACGCTGTTTGGACCTCGCGGGGCCTGGACAACCATTGTCGAAGATCTCGCACGCGGAAAATAAACAGCAAACATACCATGGCGACACACACGTTGCTTCAACTCGCTCTCAGGTCTGCTGCAGTCGGGTACGTATCCCTGCTCATTTTGTTCCCACTCGCTGCGATTGCCCACCAGTCGTTTATCGGAGGGATCGGCCACTTTATTGAAGACATCAGCACCCCCCAAGCGTCTTCCGCCCTGGTCTTGACGCTGGAAGCCGCCTTCCTCACGACGGTGATTAACGCCCTCTTCGGAACGCTCTCTGCGATCGTACTGGTGCGCTATGAGTTCCCAGGCAGATGGTTTCTCAACGCCCTGGTCGATCTGCCCTTCGCGATTCCCACGCTGGTGACTGGATTGATGATTGCCGCCATTTATGGGCCGACCACCATTCTCGGAATGTGGCTGCAAGAAGGGAATATCACCCTTTTGTACGCCAAGCCTGGCATCGTCCTGGCGATGCTGTTTGTGACCATGCCCTTCACCATTCGTTCGTTGCAGCCGGTGCTGATGGAACTGGAGCGCGAGCAGGAGGAAGCGGCCTTCTCCTTGGGAGCGAGTCCTTGGACGACCTTTTGGAAGGTCACGGTGCCATCCGTGCTGCCGGGGCTCTTGACCGGTGTGTTTCTGACCTTTGTCCGGGCGCTGGGCGAGTTCGGGTCCATTGTCATCGTCGCAGGCAACATCCCGATGAAGACCCAGGTGGCGTCGGTGTATGTGTATGGAGAAATCGAAAGTTACAACCCCCAGGGCGCCACATCGGTCTCGGTCTTCATTCTACTGATTTCGTTTCTGGTGCTGGTCTTGCTGGAGCGTCTGACCAGACCACCCGGCGAACGGATGCCACGGCCGTTCCGATGGTCGAAACGGCCCCTCCCCATGATTCACCCATCGGAGATCGGATAACCTGCCATGATGCGGCGCCTGTTCATCGGTTCAGTGTGCTTCTATTTCGCACTGCTCCTGATCGGTCCGATTCTGTATCTCGCGGTACAGAGTTTCGACGAGGGGATCGCGGCCTTTTGGCGTGAGGTGACGAAGCCGGAAGCCTTGCACGGGTTCATGCTCACACTTGAGATTACGGCGATCGTACTGGTCATGAACCTGGTCTTCGGCACGATTACCGCCCTGGTTCTTGTGCGTCAACACTTTGCCGGGCGAACGGTTCTGAGCGGATTGATCGACTTGCCCTTCTCGGTTTCTCCGGTCATCGCAGGATTTATGCTGATTCTGTTGTTCGGTCCCGAAACCATTCTGGGCACCTTCTTCGGCACCCTGGGGGTCAAAGTACTGTTTGCCATGCCCGCCATGGTGTTGGCAACGCTGTTCGCGACCTTTCCGTTTGTCGTCCGGGAGCTGACTCCCCTGTTGCAGACGATCGGAACGGATACCGAGGAGGCGGCAAGAACATTGGGAGCAAACGAGTGGCAAGTGTTTCTCAAGGTGACGCTCCCCATGCTCCGATGGGGATTTGTGTATGGGGCGACATTGACAGTGGCCAGGGCCATTGGTGAATTCGGTGCGGTGCTCGTCGTATCCGGGAATATCCTGATGCTGACTCAGACCGCGACCTTGCACATCTATCAGAGTTATGTGGACTTCAATTATGTGGGCGCCAATGCCGTCGCACTGACCCTGTTGGCCGTCTCCTTTGCCATTCTGACCGTGCTTGAACTCGCGAAAGCCAAATCTGCTGCAACTGTGACATAGGCCAACCAGAAAGGTACTGGCGTGAAGATCGAGGTGCGAGGACTCACAAAGCAATTTGGCTCAGTCCAAGCTGTGTCAGGTGTGTCATTCACGGTCAAGGAAGGGGAACTCCTCGGCCTCCTGGGACCGAGCGGCAGCGGAAAAACGACTGTGCTGCGTTTGATCGCGGGGCTGGAAACGCCTTCCGGCGGAGACATCTATATCGACGGGAAACGGGTCAACGATCTATCCGTTCAGGACCGGAATATCGGATTTGTCTTTCAGCACTATGCACTGTTCAAGCATCTGACCGTCTTCGAGAACATCGCGTTCGGTCTCAAAATCAAGAAATGGAATTCAGCTGAAATCGAGCCGCGCGTGGCTGAATTACTCAGCTTGATGAGCCTGGACGCACTGGAACATCGATATCCTCACCAGCTTTCAGGAGGACAACGCCAGCGGGTCGCGATTGCCCGTTCCTTGGCTCCCCGCCCGAGTGTGCTGCTACTCGATGAGCCGTTCGGCGCCGTGGATGCGAAGGTGCGACAGGAACTGCGTGAGTGGTTGATCCGGCTTCACGATCGCCTCAACGTCACCAGCCTCTTCGTCACACACGACCAAGAGGAGGCGATGGAAGTCTCCGGGCGGATTATTGTCTTCTCAAAAGGCAAGCTTGAACAAATCGGATCTCCTGCCGAGGTGTATGAGGAGCCCGCAACTGAATTTGTGGCACGGTTTATCGGAGCCATGAATATTCTAGAAGGCCAGGTTCTGAACGGAGTGGTGAAGATTGGATCGCTTGAGTTTCCCGCCCCCAATATCTCAGACCATGTCCATGTACAAGTGGGCTTTCGCCCGTACTACGTGAAGGTTGCTGAAGATCCCCACCGATACCGTCAGCCGGCCACGCTACGGCACATTTACTTTCTCGGCGTGGCCTATCGGCTCGAGATCGAAACAGGAGAAGGATTGATTCTCCGATCCCGCATGAACAAAGAAGAGTTCCGCCAGTACCGGCTCGAAGTGGGCCAGCCTGTATCTTTCGCCGTAACGCATTTTCGCTTCCTTCCGCAAGAAGGAATATTGTTCCCCCCCTCAACATCTTCCCAACTGTTCGACGCCGGTCCCCTCACCCCATGACCTGCAACCGAGCATCAGTCGCACACCTGGGGCAAAGCCCCAACTCTGCCCCACTAACTAATCGCACCTTCATCGACCTCTCCCCTACCGCCTCGCTCCTCCCCCTGTGGGCTCCGCACGCCCATTTTCAGTACTCAGCCTGACCATGCCAAGTTCCGTAGTCTGAACCATCTCCATTCGCGGCACGTCCACGATCCGACTCTCATACCCACTCATAGCATACGCACTCATAGCTGGATGAACAGAGAGCGGGATGGGGCAACGCCTTTCGGACTGGGAAAGATCTGTATGGTCTCTCCTTCAGGTTCTACAATTCCAGTATTCTGAATTACCCACGCCATCATTTAATTATCGTGATAAATCAATCATTTTTAACGAGAAACCATGGCACATGCTTTGCTCCTACCTCAATACATGTTCATGTTCTTACCTAGCACCACGCACGAAGTAGACCGAACCTAAATCAACGCAACCATCCCAGTTTCTATGGAGCAGTACATGAGCGAGTTGACCAAGCGACAATGCTTCTCACCGAGGGCCAGAGCCACAGAGACCGCTCGTATGCCACTATGCGCCGCCCTCGTTACGGGCCTTTTGCTTTCGATCATGCCCTTACTAACCGGATGTGGTGGTGGTGGCAGTGAAGGCACCCCATCAATCACCACTACTCCGGCCCCTACAGGCGCCACAGCATCGCTCGCATGGAATCCGGTCCCAGACCCCTCAGTCTCTGCCTATTTCGTCCATTACGGTCGGCAATCATCAGGTCAACAGGGTAGCTGCGCATACGAAAGCTCCGTATCCGTTAACTCCCCGTCAGCCACGATCACAAACCTTGATCCTAGTACCCTCTACTATTTTACGGTCAGCGCCTATAACGGTCTCGAAAGCGCCTGCTCAAATGAAGTATCAACCGTCACGCCTCCTTCCGCCTAGACCGATCGACAAAGCCCCCTTCCGTGTCCCCCAATGCTGAATGCTACCCGCGCCATCGGGTTTCGCCTGGATAGCGCCCCCGATGACGTAACGAGCAGTGTGCAGGCCAATCCATCTGCACGGATTCTTTCAACCCTTGAGTTCTCACTCCAAGCGCAACACTTCAGGCCTAATCGGCTACGGTGTTGCACTTGGAGTGAGAACCTAATCTGTCTCTCTCTCTTTCAGAGACTAACTGGCTCACATTGACCGCGATTGAGCCCTTTCCTATACTGGCAGAAGCTCGTATGGAGATACGCTGATGAAAGTCGTCGTAGGCCTACTTATTGTCATAGTCCTGGCGGTCGGAGTCATCCTGGCGCTTCCCTTCCTGATTGACCTCAACAAGTATCAAGACCAATACAAGCCACTCCTCGAAGACGCGCTCAATCGCAAAGTTCAGCTGAAGGACATCCGCCTGACTATCTGGCCGAGGATCGGCGCCAGGGTGGCTGGTTTAGTCGTCCTGGATGATCCAGCCTTCGACTCAAGCCCCTTTACCTCTCTCACCTCGCTGGACATTGGAGTCAAACTCATGCCGTTACTCAGCGGTACGGTTGAGGTGGAAGAAATCACGCTCCGTGATCCTGTTATCACAGTCATCAAGAACAAGAGCGGCATCCTGAACGTCTCGACCATCGGTCGTACAGGCGTTGAGCTGCCTAAAACTCCATCGCGCGCGCCCATTCCATCGACCGAAGGTCCGCTCAAAATCCTGGCACTGTTGGCCGTAGATCGAGTCTCTATCGCAGGGGGAACCCTCACCTATCGGGCTCAGTCGGCTCCCAAGCCGACTGAGTATATCCTGCAGGATATGGAACTCCTCCTCCAATCCGTTCGGCTCGGCCAATACCCAAGCCTCCATATTGGAATGCTCGTCCAACCGTTGAATGTACCGGTGAGGCTCGATGGCACCTTTGGCCCCTTGAAAGAATCCACAGACATCGATTCAATCAATCTCCAACTCGCGTTAGGAAAAACTGATTTTACCATCACCGGGAAAACGGCCGGGCAAAATGCCAGCCTGAACATCAGTGCGCCGGTCATTCATACGGCGAATCTGCCAATCGATCTGCCATTCCAAAAACCCGTTGACATAAAAAATCTCCACATTACAGCACAAGTACAAGGCCAGAACCTGCTGTTGCAAAACCTCTCCTTTCAGCTCTTCGATGGACAGGTGGCGGCAGAGGGACGGGTCACGTCCGGCTCCGAGACACCACCGTTCACGGGAAAGATCACGCTTCAAGGGATGCAACTCGCTCCAGCGCTCAACGCCATGGCAACCACCCAGGTGTCGATCAGCGGAACGGCAGGAGCCGAACTCGGCGTGCATGGCCGCGGATTGTCCGTGCCAGACCTCACAAAATCTCTGGAAGGCACGGGGCACGTAGCGGTGAAAGACGGCAAGATCGAAGGTGTGAATTTTCTTCAGGAGGCTATCTCCATCCTCAAAGTTGCCGGCATCTCGCTTGATAACGCCAAGGCAACGGTTTTTTCCACGATCGAGACCGATCTCGCCATTAAGCAAGGGACCGTCCACGTCCAACGGCTCTTGATGGATAGCCACGACTTTCAGGCCACGGGAGGAGGCACCATCGGATTCGATCAGACGCTGAACCTCACCGTGAACCTGAACCTGTCGCAGGACTTAAGCCGGAGGATCGCAGGTTCATCGCCTGCCGCCAAGCTCGCGATGAAAGAAGACCGTTTGAGTCTTCCTCTGGTGATCACCGGAACAGCCCAGGCGCCATTATATGGGTTAGATATGAAGGGGCTAACAGGGAAAGTTCAGGAACAGATGCAGAAAAAAATTGAGGAAGCGGTTGGTGGGCTGCTGAAAGGGGCGACGAAACCAGAAGACTTAAAGCAACAGGGCCAAGACCTGCTCAAAGGACTGTTGCGACACTAAGGAGCCATCAAATGATCGCCATGGATATGACGACCCGATACGCGATGCGATATGTCATGCAGGCCGTAGTTGTGACCCACAGAAAAATTGGGTTGACAGCGCTATACGACCTCTTGACACTAGGTAACTTGTATATTAAATTGCCGTCCACAGATCGAGAGAAGGGCGCCATGATAAACAACTTTCCCGGCCTGTGGTTGTGCCTAGACGGTCTCTGCTGCCGTCGGTGTGGCAGGAATGGCTTATCTTCGATGTGGTGGCCCAAAGGGTAACACAGCGGATATGCCCCATGAGGCAGGACCTCGTCGATAGACCAGACTCACCATTTAGAAAAATAAGGAGGCGGGAATGACGGGAAGGAATTTCGGTACGTCGATCATGATGACGGGGTGTGCGCTATTTCTATCAGGAGGTATGGCCTTGGCCGAAGACCTCCCCCCATTGCCTCCGGTTCCAGCCGAGTATGCAGACAAACATATGCCTGCTGGAGGGTGGACGGATCCTAAGGCTATCGAAGAGGGAGCGCTGATTTTCAGTGGCGAGGCTAATCCGCAGGTCAACTGTGGCAGCTGCCATGGCAAGGACGGTAAACCGGTAAAGAAAGGTGCGCGGGATATGCGTGATCCTAACAATATCTGCCGTTGGTCCGACAGTTTCTGGTTCTGGCGGATAGCGGAAGGTGTCCCGAAGACGAAGATGAAGGCCTGGAAGGGTATGCTGTCAGAAGAGCAGATCTGGCATGTGATGGCGTTTGAGAACCAGTTCTCGAACGAGGGCAAGCCGCACGACCACTCGTGTTACAAACCTGGTAATTAAGCAGGAGACACATCCGAACGCCCTGAGGGTAGGGCTGAAATCATTCGGTTCGTCCCACGTCGAATGAGAGAAGAAACCGTCAGGGCAGTCCAAAATCAAAGGAGGCGTCATGTCCAAGAGTTTTTCGCGTAACGTGCGTCATGCCGGATTGATCAGCGCATTGGTCA
>OBEQ013005080.1_pt1 | contig 34047 bp, 28 predicted proteins | sample 1670901 | NCBI WGS metagenome assembly OBEQ01 (sample SAMEA104232315, study PRJEB22302) | groundwater metagenome | biome: forest; feature: aquifer; material: groundwater | place: USA | collected 2011-08-07 | depth 5.4 m | reverse complement strand
TCCCCCCAAACCCCCCCCCCACCCCCAATACTATCATCATGATGGGTTCAATCGCCGTTGTCAAGGCTTTCACCGCTATCTCTGTCTCCCGTTCAAAATACCTGGATAATTTAAGTAAAGAATCATCTAATTTTCCTGTTTGTTCTCCCACCGATACCATTTGTCCGAGTATCGGAGGAAATATCGGGTTTTCCGAAAATGGGGTACCCAATGGAAAACCCTTCTCCACCTTATCAGCTACTTCAATTATCGCCTCTTTATACAATAAATTATTTACTGCACCTTCGGATATTTCCAGTGCCTCAAGTATAGGTATACCGGCACCTATAAGTATCGACAACGTCCTTGTAACTTCTACCAATGTAGATTCCTTGATAAGATTTCCAAAAATAGGCAAAGAAAGTAAAAACCTATCCCATATTCGTTCACCCAATTTTGTTTTTTTCCAGCGCAAAAAAAAATAAACGAGCGCTGACCCCCCGCCTATAACCGCGTACCAATAATTGGCAAAAATAGAGGAGACTCCGATAAGAATTCTAGTCGGAAGAGGCAGTACAACTCCGAAATCCAGATACATCGCTGTAAGTTTTGGCACCACAAATGTCATCATAATAAAAATTACTACAATCATTCCGATAACCACAATCGTTGGATACACAAAAGCTCCTTTGGTTTGATTCCTAAAGTCGCGAGTTTTTTCTAGATTATCTGCAAGTCGTGTCAAAACATCATCAAGTTTTCCTGATGACTCACCGGCCCGAATCAATGATCTATAGATAGGCGAAAATATCCTGGGATATCTATCTATAGATGCGGCAAATGACTTACCACCCTGGACATCTTCTTCAATTTGGAGGATAATTTTATCAAGAGCAGGTTTTCTTATTTGATTTTTCAGTATTGAAAGAGACTCAGAAAGCGTCAAACCAGCAGTTATCATAGTTGATAACTGCCTGGTAAAGTTGACAATATCACCAAATGCTACTCTGCTAAAACTGCCGCTTAAAACCCTTCCTATATTCTGATTTTCACGACCTAACTTGACGATAAAGAGATTTCTATCCTTGAGAAGTCTCGCCGCCTCTTTATTGTCACCTGCTTCGACTATTCCGCTATGGTATTTACCACTGAGATCTTTGGCTTTATATGAAAAACGCTCCATACTTACTTCACTGCATGCATAAGTCGAAGAAGCTCCTCCGGCCTTATTGCATACTCCAAAGCTATATCCTGTGTAATCTTCCCTTTTCCTATTAACTCCTTCAGATAAGTCTCAAAAGAAAACATACCCATATCTGCTGATGTTTGTATAATATTATCAATTAGATGTGTCTTGGCCTCCCGGATAGTATTTCTTACCGAAGGAATGGCTATCAATACTTCACAACTGGGAACCCTGCCGCCGTGAATATCGGGTAAAAGTTTTTGGCAAACGATTCCTTGTAAAACCATTGACAATTGTAATCTGATCTGGGCCTGCTGATATGATGGAAATACATCAATAATACGGTCAATCGTCTGAGACGCAGAATTGGTATGGAGCGTCGAGAAAACCAGATGCCCTGTCTCGGCAATAGTCAGTGCTGCCGATATTGTCTCATAATCGCGCATTTCCCCAATTAGAACTACATCTGGATCTTCCCGAAGAACTGACCGCAATGCTATTTCCCATGAGTGAGTATCTGATCGCAGTTCCCGCTGGGAAACAATTGATTTTCCTTTGGGATAAACGTATTCTATCGGATCTTCAATGGTAATAATGTGTTCCGCCCGGGCAAAATTTATCTCATTTATCATCGCCGCCAAAGTAGTCGATTTACCCTGCCCGGTGGGACCGGTTAGCAGTATAAATCCTTGTCGCAATTTGCTAAACTGATGCAGAATTTGGGGTAAACCTAATTCTTCAACGGTTCTTATCTTCCCCACTATATATCTAAAAGAAGCACTTAATGTATCTTTTTGATAATATGCGTTCACTCGGAAACGAAATTTTTCACCTTTACTGCTATCTTCTATCGAGCAGGAAAAATCCAATTCTTTATTGGCTAAAAGTAGCTCTTTCTGCTCACCAGAAAGGATGGAAAAGATAAACATCTCGACCATTTTACTATCTAACTCAGGATATGTTACCAGTGGATGCAATACTCCATTTATCCTAAGGATTGGTGGAAATGTCGGTAGCAAATGCAAATCAGATGCATTTCTCTCCACCACTATTTGTAAAAATTCTTTTATTTCCATAATATTTCTCCTTTTGTTTGGATCTTTAACTTTTAAAATCTACAATCTACCAACTACCAACTACCAACTATCTAATCCTGTGCTACCCGCAAAACTTCCTCAATTGTCGTCACCCCCTCGCAAACCTTAAGGTATCCGTCTTGTTTCATCGTAATCATACCCAGAGCTACTGATTGTTTAAATATATCAGCTACCGACGCCCTCTCAAGTACTAATCTGGCTATTCTATCAATAACAGGTAGTACTTCAAACATCCCAATTCTTCCCAGATATCCTGTATTATTACATTCGCTACATCCTTTTCCTTTATACAACTTTAAGCCGCCCTCCGTTGTAGGAGGCATAAGAGCGCCTAAGACACTTTTTATATCATCTATTGCCTCTTTAGGAGGCATATAGAATTCCTTACAAAAAGTACAAATCTTCCGCACAATCCTTTGTCCAACAACCGCATTTAGTACCGAAGCAATTAAAAACGGTTCTCCGCCCAAATCCAAAAGACGCGGTATTGCAGTTGAAGCATCATTGGTATGGAGTGTTGAAAAAACCAGATGACCAGTCAAAGCAGCCTGAATAGCCAGCTGCGTTGTTTCCGTATCTCTAATCTCTCCGACCAATATAATATTTGGGTCCTGCCTTAAAAAAGATCTCAATCCCGAGGCAAATGTCAACCCAGCCAGCGGGTTTATCTGCACCTGACTCAAACCCGGGATCTCATATTCGACCGGATCCTCGAGTGTCACTATATTTACCAGCGAAGTATTTAATTTAGAAAGTACCGAATAGAGAGTGGTTGTTTTCCCAGAGCCGGTAGGACCACTAATAAGAATTATGCCATGCGGCCGGCTTATCGCCGTCTCGAGATTCTTAAGAGCCAGCCCCCTAAGTCCCAATTCAGGAAGCGATGGTATACCTCCAGTTTTTTTCAAAAGCCTCATCACTATCTTTTCTCCGTGGACTGTAGGGAGAGTTGAAACCCGAAGGTCTACCTCATCTTGTCCTATTTTGAAATTAAATCTGCCGTCTTGAGGCAATCTTCTTTCATCAATCTTCATGCCGGAAAGAATTTTTATCCTCGATATAACCGCCTCATTAACCGAGCGAGGCAGAGCCAGCCTCTCATGAAGTATCCCATCAATACGATATCGTACTCTGGTTCTTTGCTCCTGAGGCTCAATATGAATATCAGAAGCCCGACTTTTAACCGCATATTCCAGTATTGTCGAAACTATCTTGGCTATCGGTGCCTCTTTGATAATCTCGCTGATTCTTCCCGCCTCCACAGTTCTTATCTTACTTTCACCGCTACCTTTTAAGACCTCTGATACCTCCGACGCTAAACTTTGCGGATACTGCTCATCAATGGCTGTATTTATATCTGCAGTGTCAGCCAGATATGCTCTTATGTGCTTGCCAGATTTTTTCTCCAAAAATTCAATGACTGTCAAATCAAGAGGATCGGACATAGCCACCGATAGTTCCACTTTTTCTCTATCGTATTCAAAGGGAATCACTTGATAACGTCTAGCCACAGGTTCAGGAATAAAATTGAGTATCTCTGGAGAAATACCTCTTCCGGGAAGCTCTACAAAAGGTACATTCAGAAGTTTAGCTTTAGCTTTGAGTATTCCGCTCTCATCAACCAGATGTTTTTTCAATAATATTTCTTCAACAGAAAGGCCGGAGGATAGTGAAAGCGTTTGTACACCGGAGGCATCCGAAGAAGAAAGACTTTTTTCTTCAACCAATACATCCAAAAGATTCTGGGCAGCCATATTTCTATTCTCTCCTATATCATCTATAATTGTCAATAATTGTATGCAAACAATTATCATCACCGATGGAAATGAGAAGGATCGGCGGCAAAAGGTACATGATTTGCTAAAAAATCTGGCAGTCTCAGTCTTTGACCGACTAATAATTGAGGAAGGTATAGCTTTAGGTATCGAAAAGATTAGAGAAATTCAGCATTTTCTCATTTTAAAATCATATAATTCTCCAAATAGAGCCATCATTGTTCCTAACTTCGACAAAGCAACCCATCAAGCCCAAAATGCCTTCTTAAAGACTCTCGAGGAACCGCCTGCCAATACTTATATAATACTAACGACCACAAACGTTGATCTTATACTTCCAACCATCGTTTCCAGATCAAATGTAATTACTCTTATAGGATCCAAGGAAGAGGAGAATGGTGTCGATTTTGACGTGCTTCCTATTATCAAGAACCTCTCCCAGCAGTCAATCGGGCAAAAGATATTAACAGCCGAAACAATTGCTAAAGGAAAAAAAGAAACTGAAGATTTCCTATCCGAAAGTATTACCCAACTCCGCCAAAATTTAATCAATCATTATATCGATTCATCACCATTTAATCCGCATGATCTTTCCCCCCTGTATCAGATGGGTCTTATTAGAAAGTTTATCAAAGCAACAGAATTTATCAAAAAAAACACCAACCCCAGGCTGACACTGGAAGTATTATTCCTAGGCATCTAAATCATATTGCTAATGATCAAAAATTTGCTATAATGTGTCTATGGGATCAATAAGTAGTATGCATCTTAAATACACTCCTATTTATCTTTAGCGAATGACCAAAACGTCCCCGCATCCAGCAAAATATACCGGTAAACAGATTGTGGTTTTGGAAGGCCTCGATCCTGTCAGGAAAAGACCGGCGATGTATATTGGCTCAACTGATTTAAAAGGACTCCATCATTGTATCGCCGAAATTATCGATAATTCTATCGATGAAGCTTTAGCTGGATTTGCCAACCACGTTTGGGCCATCATTCACCGGGACAATTCGGTCACGATTGCCGATAACGGTCGAGGAATTCCCGTAGATACTGTCCCCAAATATGGTATTTCCGCTCTCGAAATAGTCATGACCAAACTCCATGCCGGTGGTAAATTTGACTCCAAAGTTTATAAAGTATCAGGCGGACTCCATGGAGTGGGTGCATCCGTTGTCAATGCTCTTTCCTCCTTCATGAAAGTAGAAGTAAAAAGAGATAAAAAAATTTATACTCAAGAGTATGAGCGGGGCAAACCGAAAACCAAAGTAACCGCCATAAAAAACCTCTCATATCGCTTCCCAAATCTAGAAACTGGTACCATAACTACTTTTCTGCCCGACACGGAAATTTTTAAAACCGGCATTGGTCTTGACTACCACATACTCAAAAAACAGGTAAAAGAGAGGGCTTATTTAACACCAAATTTATTCTTCCACCTCAAAGACGAAAGAACCGACACCGTAGATAATTTCTATTTTGAGGGAGGTATTCGCTCCCTGGTGGAAGAATTAAACCGCAACAAAATAGCTCTTCACAATCCCATCTTTATCTCTAAACGGCAAGATGATATCGAAGTCCAAGTTGCTATCCAGTACAACGATGGCTTCGCCGAAAATGTCGAAAGTTTTGTCAATGTCATCAATACAGTCGAGGGCGGTACACATCTGACCGGCTTTCGTATGGCTTTGACACGCTCGATAAACGACTATGGCAAAAAGATAGGTGCAGTTAAAGAAGGGGATAGCACCATTTTGGGTGAAGATACCAGAGAGGGTTTAACCGCCGTAGTCTATATCAAAATGCCCTCCCAAAATCTCCAGTTTGAGGGACAAACCAAAGGCAAATTAGGAAACGCCGAGGTTCAACCCATTGTTCAAACCATCGTCAATGAAGGCCTGGACACCTATTTTGAAGAAAATCCTGCAGAAGGAAAAAAGATTTTAGAAAAAATCTTTTTAGCTGCCAAAGCCCGACTAGCCGCCAAAGCCGCCAAAGACGCCATCATCAGAAAAGGAGCCCTCGATGGAGCATCTCTACCGGGTAAGTTAGCTGATTGTCAATCCCGAGAGCCCGCCGAATCGGAACTTTATATTGTCGAAGGTGACTCAGCCGGAGGCTCTGCCAAACAGGGAAGAGATAGAAAATTCCAGGCTATACTCCCACTTAGGGGTAAAATACTAAACACCGAAAGAGCCAGACTTGATCGTGTCCTAGAATTTGCCGAAATAAAAGATTTGGTCATCGCCCTTGGTATGGGTATCGCCGAATCACTCAATCCAGAGAAACTTCGCTATCACCGTATCATTATTATGACTGATGCTGATGTCGATGGCGAACATATAAGAACTCTTCTTTTAACGTTTTTTTATCGCCACCTCCCTTACGTAGTCGAAAAAGGCCACCTTTATATTGCCCAGCCGCCACTTTACAAATTAGTCTATGGCAAAGACGTGCTCTTTGCCTATACTGACGAAGAAAAAGACGAAATTTTCAAAGAGCACAAAGGCAGGCAACCGGTTATTTCTCGGTATAAAGGCTTGGGAGAGATGAATCCAGAACAGCTTTGGGAAACGACCATGAATCCTACCAACCGTATCCTCAAACAAATCAATATCGAAGACGCGAGCAGAGCCGATGAGGTTTTTGCCATGCTGATGGGCAATGAAGTACCCCCTAGAAAAAGATTTATTCAGACACATGCAAAGTATGCCACACTTGATGTATAATTTTTGAGGCGAAATTATGAACTATCTTCTCTTTTCAGTAGTAGCAGGACTTTTAGCAGTAGGATATGGTCTTTTCCAAGCATGGAAAATTCTCCGACTTCCCCAAGGCACCCCTAATATGATTGCCATAGCCGATGCCATCTCCGAAGGAGCCCAAGCTTATCTTAAAAAACAATATCAAGTCGTCGCGCTCATTGCTCTTGCTATTTTAATTATTCTTTATGCCTCATTCGGACCTCTCTCAGCCGTTGCCTTCACTATCGGCGCCAGCCTCTCTGCTTTGGCTGGATTTATTGGGATGAATGTAGCGGTAAAAGCCAACGTCAGATGCGCTGAAGCGGCCAAAAAGGGACTGCCAGAAGCACTCAACGTTGCTTTTGCCGGTGGTTCAGTTACCGGTTTACTGGTTGCCGGATTAGCGCTACTAGCAGTTTCCCTTACCTTTATTATTATTAAAAACTTCAATCCATCTAACCTACAACCATTAATCGCCTTAGGATTTGGTGGATCTCTTATCTCGGTTTTTGCCCGTTTAGGTGGCGGAATCTATACCAAAGGCGCCGATGTCGGCACCGATATGGTCGGCAAAATTGAAAAAGGCATCCCCGAAGATGATCCGAGAAATCCTGGGGTGATAGCCGATCTTGTCGGGGATAATGTCGGAGACGACGCCGGCATGGCGGCCGATTTATTTGAAACTTATGTTGTCACCGCTGTTGCTGTCATGATACTAGGTCAAATTGTCGCTCCTAATTTTGAAAATGCTGTGTTGTTTCCCCTCATGGTTGGGGCCACTTCTATAATCGCCTCAATTCTCGGAACAACTTTTGTCAAGCTTGGAAAAAGCAAAAAGATTATGCCGGCACTCTATAAAGGCTTATTATCAGCCGGCATCTTATCAGCCATTGGATTTTATGGAATTACTAAATTATTATTTGGATCAACTGATCTTTCTAATCCTTACTCCTTTACCCAGATTTATCTATCAAGTCTCATCGGCATTGTAGTAACCATTGGTATGGTAGCCATTACCGAATTTTTCACTTCTAAAAGTTTCTCTTCAGTTAAAAGTATCGCAAGATCTTCAAACACCGGCCACGGCACCAATATCATTGCCGGCCTCGCTGTCTCCATGAAATCAACCTTCCCGCCGATTATATTAATCTCGGCAGCAACCTTTCTGGCTTTCTCTTTAGGAGGTCTCTATGGTATAGGCGTAGCCGCTATGTCCATGTTATCTCTAACCGGTATTGTTGTTGCTATCGATGCCTTTGGACCAATCACCGATAATGCTGGAGGTATCGCCGAAATGACCAATCAACCGGAAAGTGTTCGGAAAGTTACCGATGCCCTAGATGCGGTGGGAAATACCACCAAAGCGGTGACAAAAGGTTATGCCATAGCCTCAGCCGGCCTGGCGGCTCTAGTTCTCTTTTCAAGTTATACTCAAGAAATATCAAAATCTGCTCAACAAATAGAAAGTGGAGCCATGAGTCAATTATCTTTTTCACTCTCGGATCCGAAAGTTATAATTGGCCTTCTTCTGGGTGCCTCAATTCCCTATCTCTTTGCCAGTTTAGCCATGGAAGCCGTCGGCAAAGCCGCAGAATCTGTCGTAGCTGAAGTCAGACGACAGTTTAAAGAAATAAAGGGCATCATGAGCGGTAAAGAAAAACCGGATTATGGCAAGTGCGTTACGATCGTTACTTCCTCTGCTCTAAAACAAATGATCGTCCCGGCAATTTTACCGGTAGCATCACCGATTATCGTTGGATTCCTCCTGGGCCCTGCCGCCTTAGGTGGATTTCTCATCGGCATTATCGTTACCGGATTATTTGTCGCTATTTCTATGACGACAGGCGGAGCAGCCTGGGATAATGCCAAAAAATATATCGAAGAAGGACACTTCGGTGGGAAGGGGAGCCCGGCTCATCAAGCCGCCGTTACCGGCGATACAGTCGGAGACCCCTATAAAGATACCGCCGGACCGGCCATTAATCCCATGATCAAAGTAGCCAATATTGTTGCGCTCTTGATAGCAGGATATCTTCATTAAAACGAATTTTCAATTTGAAATTTGCAATTTTCAATTAAAATAAATTTGAAAATTAAGTTAATGAAAATTTATGAATAACATCGGTAAACTTCTTCCCATCGAAATTACGACGGAAATGCAGCGCTCCTACCTCGATTATGCCATGAGCGTTATCGTCTCTCGTGCCCTCCCCGATGTTAAAGACGGTCTCAAACCCGTCCATCGCCGTATCCTCTATGCCATGCACCAAATGGGACTCCACTTTATCGGCAAACATACCAAATCGGCCAAAGTAGTCGGAGAAGTCTTAGGTAAATACCATCCCCACGGAGACCTTCCGGTCTATGATGCCTTAGTCAGACTTGCCCAATTATTTTCCATGCGCTATCCGCTTATCGATGGCCAAGGAAATTTCGGCTCTATTGATGGCGATCCTCCCGCTGCAATGCGTTATACCGAAGTGCGCCTTTCCAAGATAGCCGAAGAAATGCTCCTGGATTTGGAAAAAGAAACCGTACCCTTTAGCCCCAACTTCGATGGCACTTTGGACGAACCCAGATACCTACCCGCCAAATTACCCAATCTTCTTCTTATGGGTTCTGATGGTATAGCCGTTGGGATGGCCACCAAAATTCCTCCCCATAACCTCGGCGAAGTTATCGATGCAATTATCTTTATGATTGATCATTCTAAAGGAAACACCTACGAAGTATCGCTGGAGGATCTGCTGCAGTTTATCCAAGGTCCCGATTTCCCAACCGGTGCCGCAATTTATGATATCGATGAAATTAAAAATTCCTATGCTACCGGTCGGGGCAAAATTATGATTAGAAGTAAGGCAGAAATTGAAGAAATTGGCAACGGCAAATCCGCAATTATAGCCACAGAACTCCCATATCAGGTAAATAAGGCCCAACTCATCGCGCATATTGCTCAATTGGTGAAGGACAAAAAACTTGAGGGTATCTCCGATCTTCGTGATGAATCGGACAGACACGGCATTAGGGTAGTAGTTGAGCTCAAACGCGATGCCAAGCCCAGACAAGTTCTCAATAATCTTTATAAACACACTAGCTTTCAATCATCTTTTCCCGTCAATATAGTCGCCCTGGTTGACAATACACCCCAAACTCTAAATCTGAAAATGATATTGGAAGAATATATTAAACATCGAGTAACCATCGTCACCAAAAGAAGTCAATTTGAACTGCGGGAGGCCAAAGCTCGTGCCCATATACTCGAAGGACTAAAAATTGCCGTTGATCATATCGATGAAGTTATTCAAATCATTAAAAAAGCCAAAGATGTAGCTGATGCCAAGGAAAAATTGATGACCAAGTTCAAATTATCAGATATCCAATCCCAAGCCATACTCGACATGCAGCTCAAAAGATTGGCCGCTCTTGAGCGACAAAAGATCGAAGACGAACTGGCTATGATCAAAGAAACCATCGCCTATCTTGAGGATCTTCTCTCCCATCCTCTCAAAATTCTTAAAGTTATCAAAAATGAGCTAGTCAAGTTGAAAGAAAAATATGCCGATCCCCGCCGTACTCGGGTTTATAAATCAAAGATAGGCGAATTTTCCGATGAACAGCTCATACCCAATGAACCCGCGGTTATTACCATTACCAAATCAGGCTATGTCAAAAGGCAAGCACCATCGGTATTTAAAACCCAGGGAAGAGGTGGCAAAGGGGTCATCGGTATGACTACCAAAGAAGAAGATACTATCGAACAACTAGTCTCAGCCAGTACCCATGATAATATCTTATTCTTCACCAACAGAGGCAAAGTCTATCAGCTAAGAGTCTGGGACATACCCGAGGGAACCAGAGTAAGCAAAGGCCAAGCCATAGTCAATCTCATCAATATCGAGCAGGGTGAATTTGTCAATTCTATCCTCAACTATGCACTCAAAAGTAAGGAAAGGGGCAATGCCAATTATATTGTTATGGCCACACTTCATGGTACAGTTAAAAAAACCAAAATATCCGAATATGAAAAAATTAGGAGGAATGGATTAGTCGCTATCAAACTGGAAAAAGGCGACGAACTTTGCTGGGCCAAGCTTACCACTAGCTCTGATGAAATACTACTAGTTACCCATAACGGTAAATCCATCCGCTTTCACGAAAAAGAAGTCCGGCCAACCGCCCGAGACACCATGGGAGTTAGAGGTATTCTCGGAGGTCCAGATGATTATATCGTCGGAATGGCAGTTTTAAATGAGGAAAATAAAACAAATAATTTCTTAACAGTTATGGAGAAGGGGATAGGCAAACAAACTCCTCTATCAGGCTTTCCCAAACAGCATCGGGGTGGACAAGGTATCAAAGTAGCCCAGGTAACACCCAAAACCGGCAAGGTAGTCACAGGTCAAATCGTCTCCAAAGACTGCCAGACTATTATTTTAACTTCCATAAAAGGACAAATAGTCAAAGTTCCCGTAGTCTCAGTACCCCGATTATCCCGCGCCACTCAAGGCGTCATTCTCATGAGATTTTCCGACTCTGGAGATTCTATCGCCGCAGCCACTTGTTTAAGTTAAAATGAAAATAGATGGAAAAGCAATCGCCTCAGAAATTAAACAAAATCTTCGACAACATATCTTGTCATTGAAATCCCGAAATATAATCCCTCATCTGGCTGTTATATTAATTGGGGACGATCCCTCCTCATTAGCCTATGTTAGACAAAAACAAAAGGTTGGAGAAGAAATAGGGGCACAAGTTACGATACGCAGATTATCTCCTCAAATTAAATTAGATCAATTTGTCCAGTTGACCAAATCCCTAAATGCCAGTGGCAATATCCACGGCATTATCATTCAGCGCCCTATACCTATTAATATAAGTAATAAGCAGCTTAACAGCCTCGTCGCTCCAAAGAAAGATATCGACGGCTTCCATCCCAATTCTCTCTTTACGCCCCCAATTGCATTGGCAGTGTTAAAAATTATGGAATGGATAAGAATCGATGCAAAGCCGAAAATACCAATTTTGGAGACCGAGCTCCCATCTAAGACATCCGATTCAACGTTACTGCTGTCGGAAAAATTCGGTATTGAGGATTTGCAGAAATTCGAGAATCTAATTCACTGGCTCAAAGGAAAAAAGATCCTCATCATCGGTAGGGGAGTAACCGGAGGTAAACCAATCGCCAATACTTTTAGGAAAATGAATATTCCCTTTCAAATTGCTCATAGCAAAACTAGTGAAAAAGATTTAACAAATCTCTGTCAACAATCAAATATTATAATAAGTTGTGTCGGGAAACCGAATGTGATCCGAGGTGATTTTTTTAAACAAAAAACTCAAACTCTAAACCATTTAGCCATTCAACCATTTAACCATTCTTATTTTCTTATCGGAGTAGGTCTACATCAAGAAGATAACATATTAAAACCTGACTATGATCAAGATAAAGTAGGGGAGAGTGTAGCTTTTTACACACCGGTTCCCGGAGGAGTAGGCCCAGTAAATGTCGCTTGTCTTTTTGAAAATCTGATAAAAGCAGTGCTTTTGTCATCCTCACGAAAGTGAGGATCCAATTGATTTATTTTGATCCTTTTCCTCCCAGTTGACACGTTTTTATTGCTTAGGTGTAAAATGTCAGTCCTATGGCACGAAAGATATTCTGCGATGATTGCGGAAAAGAAATTAACCTTCAAGATGAAGTTAAAATAGATTTCTATTATCGATTACCTAATGGATTCGAGATGTGTTATGCTTGTTTTATAAAACATTAGAAGCCATTACGAGAAAAGTTTAGGATAAAATATGCTCACAAAAACTGACTTAGTACAAATTGGAAAAGTAATTGACGAAAAACTTGAAGTTAAGCTGGAAAAGAAGCTTAAACCAGTAAATCATAAACTCAGCAAGATTCAAAAAGATTTAAAAACCACTATTGAATTCTTTGATAATGACGTAACTAAACTTAAGATTCGAGTAAATAGGGTAGAGGAACACCTAGGACTTCCACCAATAGATAATCTAAGTAGTTAAATCTTTCTTATTTAGTCTGAGAACTAAATACAACACCAATCCCCCCAACATCACAAACCCCAGATACTCCAAATACTGCGGAATATAGACAATAGCAACTGTCACAGGCTGATTCTGTTCAGATATTTTTGATTTTTGATCTTTGATTTTTGACAAATCCCACCCATTTTCCCAATTATTCACCATCACATGACTTTTGATCTCTTTCCCAAATAGGGGAATTATAAGCTTCATATACCAGCTATCCGTCAACCAATCACTATTCACTTCATACGCATGCCATCCATTATCATAGCTTTGCGACAAAACTAGCGTACATTTTCCATTCACGCATTCATGCATCTTCTCATTTCCCATTGTTATCTGATAGTAACTCGGATTCGGATGCTCTACAGCAAAATCAGTTGCAACATTCCCTCCCGATCCCTGAAATACTTGATCACCTTTTACTATTTTTAAACTAGTTAAGAAATTGTATGGGATAGGATTAACACTAATTTTCCCCAGATCATTGACCGTTTTCTCTCTCCCTATTGAAATATTATCCACATGCAAACTATATCCCACCCCAAACTGCTCCATCGGCGGAATCACAAAATAAGAAGTTACTAACTTTCCGCTTTCCACTTGACGCTTCATGCTAGGTAAATAAGTCTCAATATCCGCCCTCTCCGAATTCTTATTTATCGCTGCAAAAAGGAGACTTTTCCCCTCCACATTTCGACTATCAAACGTAACCAGATAACTCAATCTCTGTGCTAAATTGGGCAAATCAAAATCCAAGCAATTACTCGATCCTACACTGGTCAATCTCAATAATTCTTGCTCATCAACTTTTACTTGTTCGTGAGTATAGATACCATTATTAAATTGATCGCAGGATTTAGGTTTCAGGTTGTAGGTTGTAGGTTGAAAATTTGCAGAGTAATAACCATTAATTTTTGGTATTCTTATTTCCAGATTTCCGTCTTTAATATGATTCAGCACTACCTCTCCACCATTTTGTGTAATATTTTTTTGTAACATTGTATCATTGTCCATTGTGACATTTATCATCTCGCTATCCAAAAACACTTGTGGATATTTCTCGATTGTTCGACCTAAATCATTAGCATCAATCTCTGTGGCCTCCTCTTTCATAACCGGTGGAATAAGAAGTGACTCTCCCTCCAAACTTTTTGGTATTTTCGCTGTAAATGAAAGATGATCTCCACGATCTTCCACCCCAAACTCCACCTCACTTTGTTGTCTTCCCGTAAACAACGATCGGAAAGGATAATAAACATCTTCAGTTTGATTATTTTCACTTTTAATTTTTGAATTGTAATTTTGACTTTTGATTTTTGAGTTTTGACTTTCTAGAGAAATATAGTTCCCATACTCCTCATACGCCTTATCAAAGTTATTCCAACTATACTTAGGTCCAACAACGGGCAAATCTTTGGCCAGAAAAACATAATTGGTAAGATTAATTCCATTAATAACATTATACAGCTTGATATTTCCGACCGGCTTGGTTAATTTTATATTTTGTGCCCGATTTAATAAGTCTTCTAATTGAGCAATATATAGAGACTTGGAAGGAGTATAACCTATTACATTCTCATCAATCATTAACCAACTAATCTGATATTTAGTTAAAATTGATTCTAACAAAGATAAATTACCAGAATAGACTGCTTGTGCTATTTCCCAATAATAATCTTCGTTGAAATTGTTCCAGACGTCGAAATTTCTATCGAGGATTGGATTATTAACCCCATACCAGAGAAATCCGGACCCACTGTATCCCCATCTATAAATTGACCATCCAGTTGCGATTGGTTGTGGAAAATCTGACAATCTTCCTTGATCATTTGATGTTTTTAGAAAATTGTATAAATTCCAGTATTGTTTTGGAAAATTAAGTTTTGTTCTCGAATAGAAAAAATTACCTACAAACGCTGGAAAAGCTAAAAACAGGATCATAATACAGAAGAAAGTGATTGTTAAATAATGTAGTCTACTGAATTCGTCTTTTTCACTTGTTTTATTAGTTCTCTGAATTAATATAAATACTCCCATAGATAAAAAAAGAGCATAAAATAAAACCAGACTTATTGAGAATTTAGTAAATGCTATTCTAAACATTTGGTGAAAAATTGGCAGATTTTGACTTAGAATATCTGAAATAAGTGATAATGGGAATATACCAATGGCAAGAAGAGTAAAACTTAGTATTAAAAGAATCGCAAATATTTTTTGTTCTTCTGAATGACTTTTAAAAGCATAATAGACTCCTAACAGTATAATTAGAAATAGATAATAATCTAATCCATAAACCAGAGGTTTCTCTAAAAATGACCTCCATGGTTGAAATATATAATAAATATTACCGCTACCTTGCGCATCTACAGCTTCATAGATAAAACCTTTTAAACTTATTAAATCATTCATCGTGCCAAATTTTTTGTTCTTAGATATAAAATCATCTGTCGTCATCAAATTATTATATGAATTTAGATAAATGTGGCTTCTGGTCAATGAATAATATCCCAACGGCAGTAACCAGTATGCATTAACAATAAACGTGATAGCTATAAGAGTAATACCGGCCTTAAGACTAAATCTATCTCTCCGAATAAAAATCTTAAATCCGATAATTATCACCGAAAAAACAAAATAGATTACAAATAGAGGTGGAATAAAACCTTGTGGTGATGATATTAATGATAACAAAGCAAAGATTACCGCATTTTTAAATGACTGACTTTTTAAAAAAATAAGTATAGAAAGCAACAACCATGGCAGAAAGGCAAAATGATAAGCAAATGCCTCAAGTGGAATATAAAACATCTGCACGGTAGCAAAATTGAGCATATAAAATAAACCTGCTATAAGTGCGCAGGAATACTTCAACTTTTGATTCCTCCCCTCAAGAAGATTAGCCGCAAGATAAAAACAACCTACAGAACCTAACCAAAGCATCCCTAATATAAAAATCGGCCTAAGATATTGCAGGGGTAATATAAATGATAATATCCAGAGGTAAAACGTGTGGATTAGAGTTGTAGGAAATCCATGTCCTCCGATAAGTCCTAATCCCTGATTTTCTTGCCATACTGCAAAAAAAGAATTTTTAAAATTTGCCAGAAAGTTAAATTCTGGAAGAAGATTATCCCAACCTAATAGCCACTTACCGTAAGGAAAATTTATTACGGCAACTGCCAAAAAAACAATTGTTAGGATAAATAAATAGGGTAACTTTTCTTTTACTGATTTATTAAACAGCCGATTGATAAGAACCATGATAATCCTTTCCCGCAATTAAAATCTCTCGGTGGTTTACTTTAAAGATCGAATTAAAATAACCGTCTAAAATATTATTTATCTTTCTTTCGTTATAGAGAAACTTGCTTAAATCAGTTAATTTATGCATAAAAGATTTACTCATCCTTTTTGATAGCGATCTTGCAAAAGAGTTTTTTTTCATTGGAAATATGATATCTTTCTCTTGCAGACTGGTTGACTCAAATGCTTTGGCAAAAATATCGTTTGTTAACGCATCACTCATTTTGTCACTGATTAAAAACGGCCGTTTGTACTGGATAGCAAAATTCAGTGTTGCAGATGATCCTATAAGCCCGCGATAAGGGAAAACTACCAAATCAGAGGCTTGAAAATATTTCTCTATCTCTTCTTCCCTAACGAATCCGGTAATTGTTATGTTTTGACTTCTTTTAACTTTATCAATCTGCTCCTGATAATATTTCTTATAGTATCCCTTATCTTTGAGGGAATACGCTTCACCTCCTGCTAATATTAGTCTTATCTTCCGACTCTGAATTCTGAATTCTGAATTCTGAATTTCATCAATTATCCAATCTGCTCCTTTATACCAAGTGATAAATCCAAAATAGAGTAAAACAAATTCTTTATTTCTTATATCTAACTTTTTTCTTGCTTCAGGTCTATTCAGCATCCTTTTAATTGGTTTTATCCAAAAAGGCACGCATATTAGTTTTTCTTCCGGAACGAATTTTACTAGTCTTGCCTTTATTGCCTCATCCATTACAACAATTCGGTCGGCGGTTAAACCTAATAATCTATAATAAAATTTAAGACTTATATTAAGGATAGATATCTTTAATTTGTTGTTGCCTAAATTAAGATGATCTGAGATATCATCAAAACTGAGTATTACGTTGTGAGCAAAATAAGTCACATCCCGTCGTAATATTTTTATAATCCCTAAAAATGGTATTAAAAGAACAAAATTTTTTAGACCCCCATTGGTGCAAAATTCGGAGTGAACATAAACTTTTTTAATATTGGAAAATTTCCAAAGCCATTTTAAAATTACTGGGAAAAGAGTATGATGCTGCGGATCAAAAACTCGAAGAACCATAATCCTCCCGCCGGCATAGAAAGTCGGGCCGATTTTTCCGTCCTTTTCTGCCAATACAACAAATCGTTGGTTATACTTTTTGGCCACTTCCTCAAGCGTCTCCTTTGTGTACCAGGCTATGCCATAATTCTTTTCTCCATGGCTATCCCTCTCAGGATAATCCGAGATCACTAAAGAGACATTGCTATTATTAAATTTGTCTATTAGTTTTTTCATACGTTACTTAAGTAGTGTTTTGTAGCCGCTATCTTCCACGCAGATTTTATAGACCGCTCCATTAAACTCAGCCGAAGTTGTTGCCAAATTTGAAGCGACTTTCGCGCAATTATCAATTGCCTTAATTTGCAAAAATTTATTGATTGATATATATGCCACGATAATAAAACCGACAATTATAGCGGCTCTCAAAATCCATAAATAATTTAGTTTTTCCATATGTTCACTGACTACTAAAGCCCTAAGATACCATCTAACTCTATTAATCACTGAACAACGTCCAAACAAAACGATACTATAGCCTCACGGCATGAGCCAAAAGGCCCAAAGTATCGTCCGCTTGGACGTTTTTGATTGCGCCATGCATTTTCTCCTAGGAATAGGGACCGTCACGCATGCGTGACTTGAGACCGTCTCGTGACGGTCCCATTCCATGAATGGTTTACGCGATGTGTAACGTGAAAAGCTGCGGCGCGCTGTTGCGGGGAGGAACACTCGAGTCGTCAACTTGCAACGAAACAAGTGAATCACCCACTACCGTGCCGACACCGAAGTTAAGCGCACCGGTTACCGCATCCAAAACCACTCCCGCGGGAAGTGCTCCTCCAACTACTCGGAAGTTACGGTAAGGCGCGATACCGCCAACAGCAGTCAAGTTAACTACCGAGGCCACGCCATGAACCGCGCTGATAGGATTCGCGTTTGTCAACCGCGGTAAGCTTGCAGCGCCATGCTGCCAAGCCCATTGCCCACCGTGGGCACTTCGATCGCGAACGAGCCAAATGATCGCAGCCACGATCAAGATGACTAGGAGCAGCCACAGCCAGTTAGCCCCAAGCCAGGCTCCGAGATTGAATCCACCAGTCGGCGGACTCATTGGGCCTCCTGCGACAGGAGTCTCGGTTGCTACACTCGGCATCGCGGTCTGAGTCGGCTGCGGTGTATTCGACGCAATAGGCGTATTCGTGGGTTGAGGCGTATAGCTCGGCTGAACTGTCGCTGTGGCTGGATTCGCCTTCGCGGTCGCCGTAGCAGCAGCGCTGGGGTCGAGACATGGGTCGGATGACCCTGGGATGAAGCTGCGTGCCTGACCGGACTTGATGAGGTCGTTGACGCATACATCGCGTCCCCCCCCACCCGACTGGCCAACCCGGTTCCAGACGGATCCTTCGGTCCATCTGTTCGTGGAAAGCCATTGAGCTGCCTCAGTGATACTCGAGAAGAGGTACCCGTGGCCAGGGCGACAGTTGGGGTTCTGGTCTTGCCTCACGCTGGAGTCACACCCCAGTCGCCAGGGCTCAAGGACAGCCACCTGAGTCACGTTGCACGGGGGCTTTAGCGCAGTCATGTTTCCGACATTGATGACGCCATGAGCGTCGGAAAACAAGAACGGCTGGTCCCCTGCACACCATGTGTTCCAATCAACTGCCGCATTGGGGTCTTGTACGAACATACTTGTCGTCGGTTGAGCCGCAGGAGTAGCTCCAGATGTGCTAGGCTCGAACCAGACCGATCCGCCCTTCCACTTCGCAGCTTCGTTCAGGAGTGACGTCCAGTCTGGGAATTTGTTGGTTGGACCCTTTGCGACCACGTCGCTGAAGGGATCGACCAGGACGAACAATCCCGTACCGCTACATGGCGCCGAACTCGGCAAGGGATTACCGGACCCGAAAGGCATACCGGTTTTGTCTTCGCAAAAGCCTATGGGTGCCGCACCACTGGTAACCGGTTGATTGATGACGACGGTCGCACTTTGAGGCTTGACAATCCAGAGCGACCCGTTGATCCAACCGTGCGCGTGAATCGTCTGGATGGCTTGACGCCAGGTCATGATCACCCTATAGCCGGGATTGAAATTCCCCGGGCTCCAGGGTGCGGTCAGCTGGACCATGAGTGTATCCGGCGTCGCACCGCACGGAGCACTATTCTGATCCAACTGTTGCCCATCGAACACAAACTCTCTCTGCCCAGCGCAAAACCCAGGATTCGCACGATCCGTATTAGGACCTCCCTGAGCTTCCGCAGGAACGAACGTGGCGAAGACCGCAACAAACGCGAGAATCGCCAACACGTACCATTTGCCGTGACGCATTTTACACCTCCAAGGTTAGCGTCGAAAACGAACTTTTCAGTCAATCGAATCACGAATCAACTCATCGGAGCTGATCCGGTGAAATTTTTGAACAAATTCCCAGTGTATTCACAGGAATCTCTTCAAGGCACTTTCACGGCCTTAATCCCTCCTTTCAATGGGATAAAACCGACCAGTAAATGAATATAGCGACTTCATTCATCTAACGATCAGTTTTCTCCCATTGCTAGAAGAGAATTTTAAAAATTATGCATGGCTTGTTAATGTGCAATCAGGATTCGAGAGTCAGGATAAGAAAGTCTAAGAAGCAAAATCTTGCCTTCGTATCCTTCCCGTCAAATCACTGCAATTTCCTCTTATTAATATAAGGAAGCATATTTCCTTTATTAATTTAAGAAAAAGCCTAACCTTAAGGTCAGGATAAAATCCGCTTTAAACGAACTTTATTCCGATCTCAAAATTTGTGGTATAATGTCATCTATGAGCATCGATCGTATAGTCATCGATCCGAAAATTCTTGCAGGACACCCCATCATAAAAGGGACACGTATCCCTATATCTCTTATTTTGAATCTTCTTTCTCATGGCTACACATTTAACAAAATTATCGCTGAATATCCTGAACTCAAAATCGACGATATAAAAAGCGCCATTCTTTATGCCGAAGAGAGAATCAAACGCGAAGAAATCTATCCCGCATAAATTCAAATTTCTCCTCAATGCGAACATCTCGCGGAAAATATCTTTTTATTTTTCTTCTGAATATAGCCTTGATTGCAAGCATATCTCGTCTTTTTCTAATCAAAGTTTCACTGATCAGGAAGTAGTCAATATCGCCAAGAAAGAACAAAGAGTTATCATCACCCACGACTTGGACTACGGCGAGATTTACTATTTTAAAGAACAGGGACAAATCGGCGTCATCATGCTTCGCCTCAAAGATCAAACAACAAATAATGTGATTATGCGACTATCGGATTTTTTCTCCAGTAATCAGTTTACTAATCTTGATCTAAATCACAATCTTGTTGTTATCTCAGAAAAAACCATACGAATATTCTCACCAAGATAACTACCTAATATTTCTGCGTTTCCGTTTGTTAAAGAGCTAAGTTGTTTCATTTAAATATCCGCAAATGGACATTTAAACTCTGCGAAAAATATCTATCCTCTCTCTTCCAAAAGCACATTTTTTGCTTTTAAGAGTAGAGAATACCTAACGATTATCCCGATTAAATCGGGATTAAACCCAGGATAAAATTATCCCCCGATTTTATCAGGGAAAAACTTTACTCTGAGCTTAAATTTTGTGGTATAATAATTCCAGTATGGAAACTAAAGTCTTAAATTATCGCATCATAGTTGAACCTGATGAACAAACTGGTACGAATAAACCCGGCTTTACAGCCTATTGTCCTACTCTAGGCGTAGCTGATGATGGCAATACAGTTGAACAGGCGATAAAAAATGTTCGCGGCGCTATAAAGGCCTATGTCGACAGTTTTATCGAAGACAAACTTCCCGTTCCTATCGATCAACCGGAAAAAGATATCGTCACCACTACACAAATTAACGTAAGCGGACATTTCCAACCTTCGTTTTAAATGCCGAAACTACCTCAAATTAAACCTCGTCAACTAGAAAAAGTTCTTATTGTATTTGGCTTCACGACACGAACAACCAAAAGTGGACATGTTGTTTTCACCCATCCTGATGGCCGACGAACTGTAGTTCCAGGACATAATGAGCCCGTCCGCAAAGGAACACTACGAGCAATTCTTCGCCAATCAAAAATCGACCTTGAAGAATTCCTCAAAATACTTTAAATTGACCGCTTCGGGTTGATTTTTGATCTGCTTCCTCCTAGTTGACCCGAATTCCAAAAATAGTTGTAAAATCTTTTTCCTATGTTACACATTCACACTAATCCTTAACTTCTAATTTCTATTCTCTGATCTATTCACTTTTTAATGTACCCTTGGACTTAAAAAAGGAGTAAAGGACTGACTAGAACCTAATCAATCATTTACTCCTTTAGACTCTAGGCAGTATCTTCGTCTAATTTCTCCCTAATTAAACTCTTAACTTCCTATATTGAGTCTTTTTCGTAGTATAAATCCAACAGCTGCCATCCCACTTAATCCCATCAGTATCCATTCTGAAGAACCAGTTGGAGGTGTCACACTTACCGATGGTGCACCAACTACTGTTTTTTGGATACAAAACTGAGCGCTATCAGAAACTGTCGGCACATTATCTGCTGAGGCCATCACATTATTAACCGGACAAAAAGTACTTTGGTTTGACGGCAGTGCGGCAGTTGCCATAATTTTTGCCGAAATAAAACTTTCTTTTGTCTGCCCAGGATCAAGTGAATTTACCGTAAACGTAACCTTACGAGTGCTCTGATCCACAGTCGCCGGTCCAGAAACTGTAGTAAGATCTATAAAATCAGGAAGGGTATCAGTAACGGTAATAATTCCCAGAGATGCACTTCCGGTGTTGGTTATTTGAATTCTAAACTGAACAGTAGACCCAGGAGAAAATCTCGGATCCGACAACGTTAGATTATCTACAAATGTATTAGTAGTTGGATTTAAAACCATCTTATTGATAAACCATTGCGTAGATAAACATTGCTGGCCGCCGCCATATGTAGGATTACAAACAGTATCTGCAAATGCAGGAGAAACTTTAGGTAATATTACTAAAAGAGAAAGTAGACCAAAAAAAACTGCCGGTATATTTTTCATCATAATAATAAAATAATGGTGGCAGGCTTGGCCACCGAAGCTTTATGCGAAGGTGGCAAATTTATAAAAGTTTGGGGATTATAACACGGCACCTTACCTTTGTCAAATATTATGGGACTAGACAAGAATTAGAGAGCTAGAAGAAATAATTAAGAATATAAGGACAAAAATGGACTTCATAATTCTTGATTCAATAATTATAGGTTCATCTTCTATGATACTTCTGATGTATCTCCCGTAGCCTGGGGTTTGTCACATGAGTATATATTTGCGTAGTTGATATATTTTTGTGTCCCAACATCTCTTGAATAGCCCGAATATCAGCCCCACCTGAAAGAAGATCTGTAGCAAAGGAATGTCGTAATCCGTGAGGCGTTATTTTAATAGGCAGCCTCGCTTTTCTTACATATTTCTCAACAATCCTTTGGATTGAACGTACAGTTAACCTCAAATCTTCGCCTCCTGTAGTTATTATATCGATCTTCCTGCCGGCATAGCGCAAAAACAAAGGTTTATGTCCGTCTTGTCGCTTATTTAGATACTTCTCCATCCAATATACCGCCTTATCAGACAAAAAGACTACCCGTGCTCGGCCACCTTTCCCAATCACTCCAAACTCCTTCCTCTCAAAATTGATTGAATCCCTATTTAGTTTTGCCAATTCCGATACCCGTAGTCCCGTCGAAAACAGTACTTCCATTATGGCTTTATCTCTTAATCCTGCTTCATCTGATGTATCCGGCATATTTAAAAGCCTTTCAATTTGCTCCCTTTCCAAAAATTTGAGCGACCTCGACTCAGCCTTGGGTAATTCGATCTTTTCCGGAGAAATTGTCGTTATATCTCTTTTGATCATATATCGCAAAAACGACCGAAGAGCTATCATATGATAATTTTGGGTAATTCGCGCAAGGCTAATCCCAAATTCATCGACAAATCGCGATAAAAATAACCTATACTTTCTTATAAATTCCAAATTTATTGAGGCTGGAGTTGACAGAGTAGGGGATTGGGACGCTCCAAATCTCAAGAATCTCTCCAGATAATGCCTATAATTTCGTATGGTTAATGGCGATGCGTTCTTTTCCACTTCCAGATATTCTAAAAACTGATTAACTAAATCATGGAGATCACTTGATAAAGGCATATAAAACTATCATGATACATTTTGATAACTATGTCAATAATGTACGACATTATAGACATTCGATTTAAGCTGGACACCTGGGTCATTTCGCTCCTTCGAAATGACTATAATTTGAGGCTGAAATAAGACCTCTGTAATGCCCTAGGAAGGCCCCAAATAACATCCCATGGCCAATTTGCACCTCTTTAATAAAACTATTAACATTGTAAAATTAAAACCAGATAATTTTACTATCAATTTTCGTAAATATTTGGTATAGGCTGGATTGGGGATAAAAACAAAACTATAACAATACTAAGACATAACAGTTACTTATTATATTTATGATTCCTAATTCTTAGATCATAAATCTTGATTAGAAACCACTTCTCCGATAACTCGCTGGCTATATACGTCGCAAAAGTATTATTGTACGACATTATACAAATCTATACTCCCGCACTGATAAAACCTTTAATTTAGTAAAATTGGCAGGGAGTACTTATGTAGAGGAGAACCTCTTCGTCAGATAGACTGTAACCTCCCTAAGACTAACAAACTTTGGATGAATATAAAGTGATTTAATTGTCGGGATATCCCACTCACCCGCACGTAATCAGAAACAGGGTTTAGGGTATTTTGCGACGGACTTAGTTTAGCGCATTAATATGCTCTGTATCTCTCATTTCAAGGCTAGATTGTATAGCTCTATACACCATCAATCGACTGCACATCAAGTTTAGAGCATAACACCGTGCCATTTATCTATTTTTGAAGCTATTCTTTCAACTACTAAGAACTAAACACGAAAAACTCAGTACTAGTTTAGGCTTTTATTAGGCTCCGAACATTCATATTTGAAGCTAGTAAATAGGCACAATATAACTAATTTAATAGATTTAGACTGTCCGTATGCTCTAAAGTCTTAATAATATGCGTAACAAATGTGTTCAATCTAAAGCTCTCCTTTAGAGTAGAGACCTTCCCAACCTACATTTCTTATCTTGCTTCCTTAGCTTATTCTACCTCATCTGTCTTATCTTAAAATACCTCAAAGGCTTTTCAAGGTTCAAAATTAATCGTGAAAAGTTTTAAAGTTTTGCGTGAAAACTTATCCACAATATTTACTATAGGTCTAAATGTATCAAACTATATCAAGCACTCTAACCCAAAAAGTGCCACTCTCCCCTATCCCCGGCTCCAAATAGTCTTTTTTCTAATTTCTATTTAGCTCCAATGTGTTGCTAAAAGTGTCAATAAAAATACCAATACCGTTACCCATAAGTACTCTCTAACAACACCCCGAAAAAGCTTCTCAGCAAAATATTCCTGGACTACCCCGGCAACAGTATAAAAAACAGAGGCGATAAATAATGCGGCGATAGTGGTTCGTACCGGCCAGAAAGACAATGCGTATGCTAACTCTCCAATCCCCAATCCCGATCCTAAACTGAATAGAACTAATCTCGAGTTGAATTTCTCCTCAAGTGTAACCGCCCAGTAAAGTTGCAAAAAAAGACACGATGAGATGATAAAAAGAAAGAGAAAATTTTGATAAATAGGCAAATGAAAAGAGAAAATAATATTAACAAATAAGAAAAGTACTACCAAAGTAATGAGATAGCCAACGCTTTGGGCCGCTCTTAAAAGTTGTATCGATCGATTAGCACTCACATTAAAAATATTTTCAGAAAGAAGTATGGCATACATGCCCACAGCATAAAATATGACCGTCGGAAGCCGGGTTAACCACCTTACAGGTAATAAGAAATAAAAAAGGGCTACCGATAAAGTAAATAGAACCGGAAGTATAAATAATGTAACCCATTCTATCCCTTTTATATCCTCACGAATTGCCCAAACTGTCAGCGGATAAGTAGCAACTGTAAATATAATAACCGCCAAGAATCTGAAATCAAACCAGATAAGCTGTGTTAGTATCAGTAAAACACACAAAAGAAGTGTGGCAGCAGCAAATCTTTCTCTTTTGTCAAATCTTAGACGCAAAAACCATCTCTTTAAGGGGAATTTTGCCATATTTTCTTATTTTTTATTCTAGATTAGAATATAAATTCAAAACATCATCCGCATTTTCTAGAGACTCTAATAGTTTGTTTACTCTTTCTCTCTCCTCTTCTCCGACTTTTACCCTCATAATAGGTGTATAAACAAGGTCCGCATGAGAGATAATATAACCCTTTTTTTCTAAATTTTCCTTTACTCTGTGAAGTGCCCCAGCGACGGTATAGATACTATACTTATCCCCATCTTCCTTCAAATCTTCTCCACCCGCCTCAATAACTACTTCCATCACCTCATCAAAAATCCTATTACCCTTAGCTACTTCTATTACGCCCATATATTTAAAAAGATAAGAGACTGCACCTTGGGCTGTTAGTATGCCCCCTCCCCTATCCAGAATATTTTTCACCTCAGCCGTAGTTCTTTGATGATTATCTGTCGTGGCTTCAATGATAATTCCTATTTTACCTGGTCCAAATGCCTCATAAACCACTTTCTGAAGATTTATCCCCTCACCTTTCCCTGCGCCTTTTTCTATCGCCCTCTCAATATTATCCTTGGGCATATTAGCCGCCCGAGCTTTTTCTATTGCTAGTCTTAAACGGAAATTCCCCGCCGGATCGGTTATTCCGCCACCTTCTTTAACAGCAATAATTATCGCCGAAGCCATTTTCGTAAAAACTTTCCCCTTTGTTGCATCAGTTGCTTCTTTCTGATGTTTCACTTTAGACCATTTAGAATGTCCAGACATATTCGTATATTTTATATCAGCTCTTGACTTTTCTCAAACCTCATTTTAAACTACTACAAAAATCCAGAAGGTAATACTCATGCCCACAAACGACTTTACATCCGCCGCTATCCAAGCAGCTCTCTATAACAATTGGAAAGATGCGAGACTATTTAATGAAGAAATACTCGCCAAAAATCCTAATGATGTCGATGCGCTTAATCGGCTCGCTTATGCCTACCTCCAGTTAGGTAAGATTAAAGAAGCCAAGCGGCATTACAAAAAAGTCATTACCCTAGACAGTTACAACCAGATCGCCAAAAAGAATCTTCTCAAATTAAATCAATACAAGAAAATCACAACTAATACTATCCCCAATGGCAGTTCACCACTTCATCCCGACTTTTTTTTGGAAGAGCCAGGAAGAACAAAAACTATCACCCTTATAAATATCGCACCATTTTCTCTTCTCTCATCTCTTACTATCGGCAAAGAAGTTTTTCTCTCCGCCAAAAGACATACCATAGAAGTTAGAGATATTAATAAAGCCTATTTGGGAGCTCTGCCTGACGATATATCCTACCGACTCATCCGCTGTTTAAAAGCCGGAAATACTTACACTATCTTTATTAAAAATGTCTCCAAAAATACCATTACTGTCTTTGTCAAAGAGCTCAAGAGGGGTGCTCGACTGAAAAATCAACCCTCCTTTGTTCCTCAACTGACTGACTATCAAGCCTCAATCCATAAGGAAATAGTAAACGAAAATGAGGAAAATAAAAAAGACGATGAGGAAAACTTCACCTAATTATTTGAGTAGTGAATTATCTTCTTTTTTAGAAACAGAATTACTCCCGACCTTCTTACCTTCTTCTTTCTCATCAGCCGCTTTACTTCCCAAGGTGTATCTAACTCCCCTAGCGAGCGAAAAGAAAGAATAACTGAGATAATAAGTATAACGATCCCAATGACAATTAATATCATTTGAGATACCTTTCTCCGATAACTATAGTCACGTCACTTTGACTATTGGCATCAGCCTCCATAATACTGCCACAGCCGAATACATAAAGTAATCGTCCAACGGTGTAGGAGTCTTTAAACGATGAAGCAACTTTAACCAGACAGCGACTGGAAATATTTTTATCAAAATTGCCTACCATCACCACCCGCCCTCCCATATTGGCGATCAATCGAGCTACTTTGACTCCAACGCCCGCCTCTTGGGTGGCATTCATCACTGCGATAGAAAGGTGATCTTTGACCATTTCTTTTTCATTAAATAGTCCTTCTAGCGTCTTGTCAAGTTTCACTGGATCAATTTGTAATACCCCTGATCCATCGGCAAGTATGATTTTATCTACAATGTTTTCTGAAGCTAAATTGATGAATGTAAATTGATCACTCCGAAGTGAGGAAATAGAAAGATATAATCGAATTAGCTCCGGTAGAGTCAAATTAGTATTTATCCCACCAAGATTTACCAAATTATTTAATCCGAAAAATTGTTTTCTCCACGTTTTAAAATCCTCTAAAGTTTGAATTTGTATCGAAGACCCATCTGATTTATGTATGTATCCCTCTATTGGTGCACCGAAAACATCGGTTATCGTCTCTGATAAGAGTTCCCCACCGCCTCTTTTTACATCTAGTTCACCCAATTTATAGACACTGCCTGCTTTATAAGGTCCGTAACCAAAGGGGACGTCCAAGTATGAGTCTACTGGAATCGCCAAAATCGCTGCCTCCCGATTATACATATCAAGCGATATAAGAACAATTGGAGAAGCATCAACAACCAGGCTGATACGACGCTGTCCATTCCAACGGCTCGTCCCCGTAATATCTTTCCAAAACCAAACCACCAAAACTATCAACAGAGAAACTGTTATAAAAATAAATCGGGAAATAGTTTTTTTTCTTCGAAGGGACTTTTGTTCGCCCGGAAATTTTCTATTCACTTGTTTTGGTCTTACCTTTACCTAATATTTCAACTTTAGGCAAAACAAATGTCTTTTGTGAAGCAAAAGCGGCACCTTTTTTTTCTAAAGCCACTTTTTTCGGTTTCTTTTTATCACCTTTATAGTATCCTCCAAAATTACCCATATATACTAAATTATATCATACGCTCAGAGATTATGCTCCAATTTAAGCCTTTTTATCCTCTCGTTTATTTCTAAAGTGGGGATTTCAAATAACATTAAAAGTTTTTGAGTGATAGATATCGCCGCTTCAAACTCCGGCTGCACGACTTCAAAAACACCCAAACTCTTCAATCTAATTCTATCTTCTTCATAATGACTGCGACAAATAATTTTAATTGCGGGATTTAAAGAAATACTATTGATTATAGCCATATCTTGAGTATTACGGTCGGGAATTGCCACAATCACCGCTTTTGCTTTAGCAAGTTTGGCAAAACGAAGAACATCTATCTCTGCCGGATCACCGTAAATCACATCCGTTCCCATAAAACGAAGATGCTTTACCAGGTGATTGTTATAGTCTACTACTACATACGGTATTCCCGAGACCGATAGCGCCTTAGCTACATATTTCCCCACCCGACCATGTCCTAGCAAAACTACATGATTTGCTTTATCAAATTCTGGACTGTTTCTATCACGGTCAAAATGCTCCCAGATAGTAGAAACCGCAGGAAATCTCTTTGTCAGGAAATTTTTTACCATTCTATAGAGACTATCTCCATAAGTAATAAGAGGTGAGGATATCACCAGACTTAACAGAGCAACTGAAAGTATCGTCATATAGGTTCCCTCAGATATAATATGACGATCCTGTCCTAATCTGGCTAATATAAAGGCAAACTCGCCGATCGAAACTAGCGCTATGCCGACCTTAAAAGCGGTTCTGCTATGATACCCTAAAGATATTACCAATATTGCATTTATCAAAAATTTAAAAAGTATCACCGCCAATGTAAGTATAAGTATAAAAACAATATGAGACAAGACAAATTCCCCTTTGAGCAAAAACCCCAGTGACACAAAAAAGACGATAGAAAAAACGTCTCGAAGAGGTCTTACTTCAGCAAATATAGCATGATTCCCTGATGTTGTCGCCAGAATCATACCAGCTATAAACGCCCCCAGAGGAAAAGAAAAGCCTAAATATGAAAAAAGACTTGCAAAGAAAAGACAAAGTGTCACCACCGCAATTAAGAGAAGCTCACGCATCCCGCTCTGGGCTACTTTATCCAACAGCTTTGGTATAATTTTTCTCCCCAAAATAAGTATCAGAAAGATTGCTAAAAAACTCAGCGACAATGCTTTGACCAATGAGACAATACTCCATAAGAATCCCCCTCCAAAGGAAACTAACCCGCCAAGCGTAGGAAGTAATATAATAAGTGGCAGTGTGGCAATATCTTGAATCAAAAGCCACCCCACCGCTATCTCACCCGATAGAGTATCCAATTCTCCCCTATCGGAGAGAATTTTAACCACCACCGCTGTTGAGGAAAGAGATAAAGCAGCCCCCAAAAATAAAGAATTATAATAGTCAAATCCTAAAAGTGGAAAGACGAACAGGCTAATAAGAATCGTCAAAAAAATTTGTATGAGGCTTCCCAGTATAATAATTTCCCCTAATTTTTTTAAGCGACTCAGCGAAAATTCTAAGCCCAAAGTAAACATAAGAAAAGCAACCCCGATATCGGCTATACTGCTGATTTGCGAAAGAGAAATCCACTTCCCCAAAAACCAGGAAAAGATGACCCCCGTAGTAAGATAACCCACAACCAGTGGCACTCTCACCTTTTGGGCCAAAAATCCGCCCAAAAAAGCTGCCGAAAGTATAATCACTAATTCTTGAACAATATTCATAATTCGAATTTAAACATTATGTAATTTTAATAATACTTCTTCTAAATCCTTCGGCAAATGATCTCGAAATTCTAACCACTCATTTGATTTGGGATGCCTTATTTTCAAATAGGTAGCATGTAAAAAAAGCCTCGGACAAAATTGTTTATCCCTTCTATAAACTTTTCTTCCCCCGTAAAACGCATCAGACACGACCGGATGTCCTATATACTTTAAGTGTATGCGAATTTGATGGGTTCGTCCAGTCTGGGGCGTTACTTCTAAAAGACTGAAATATTCGTCCCCTTGTGATTTATATAATTTAAGCAAGCGAAAAAAAGTCACAGCTTCTCTCCCACCCAGTAGCACTCCAAAACGTTCGCGATTCCAGGGAAGTCTCCCCACCGTTGCATTTATTTCTCCCTCCCTCGGGAGCTTCCCATGTGCCAGCGTGATATATTTTTTGGCAACAGTTCGATCTTTAAATTGCGCTTGAAGAAATTCAAAACTGCCTGGAGTTTTGGCAATAATTAAAAGTCCAGAAGTTTCTTTGTCTAACCTGTGCACAATCCCCGCTCTCTTATAAAAATCACCATTCTTGTCAACTTTGAACTCTGAACTTTGAACTTTGAACTTTTTTTCCGCCCACTCTTGAAGTGTTTCCTCCTTCACTGATTCCGCTTTGTTAACAACTAATCCCGCGGGTTTATCAATAACCAGGAGATAATTATCTTCAAAAATGATGGGGATTTTCATTTAAAATTGGGTCATTGGGTTATTTCTCTTGTCTCTTCTCACAGGAAACGCAAAAAAGTGCGGTCGGTTTAACGGCTAATCTATCTGTATCGATCATTTTTCCACAGTTTTGGCAGGTTCCGTACTTGCCAAGCTTGATTCTGGTTAAGGCATCTTCTATATCTTGTAAATTTCGCCTTAGCTCCTTTTCTATGGCTTCTACCCTATCATGAGATGTTTCTTCATTTGCTTCTGTATCTGAAGCGGCATTGTCATTGAGCCTATCTGGGTCCGAAAATGGATCTTGGGCTTTAAGAGAGTCGAGGTTTTCTTGTATCCGCTTTTTTTCCTCTTCAATATGTTTCTTTATCTCATCAAGTATATCTTTGGGAAATTGCATCATAAATTATTTATTTTTTGAATTTTTATAAATCGCTCTTAACCGCTTGATAAGAGGTACGAATACACCAATTAATACTACCCCGGCAACAGCTTGATTGAGGCTTATATTGTTATATAAGTATACCGAAGCTTCCTTAAAAAATTCAAGTACTAAAATCACCACCGCAAAACAGAAAAGAAAAATAAGTGACAGAGTACCTTCCTCCCTTCTTCTCAATAACTTTTGATAGACAAATGATAGAAAAAGAAATAAGAAAAAGAATAATAATGATCCATATAGTTCTACCGGATGACGGGCCCCGCTTACACCAACTACATGGACTCCCCAAGGAAGTTTTGTCTCTTTCCCATATGAGCCACCTCCAAAAAATTCACCTAAACTAGCCAGAGACAAGCCTAATATCAAAACCAAAGAAAAAATATCTGCCACTTTGGGAAAGGTAAGTTTTCTCCGCCTACTGTATAAAAAAAGAAAAATTGCCCCCCCAATCAACCCTCCAATTAGAGATAGCCCCGGAGCCTCCCGAAGGACTAAATATTTTAAAAATTTCGTTCCAAATTCCCCAGGGTGCAAAAGTATGTAGAAAAACCGTGAGACTATGATGCTAAAAAATACGGTATAGACATAAGTATCCATCAATTCTTCTTCAATAAGGTTTTCTCGTCCATATTTCCATATCAAAAATGATGATATTATAAAGGAAATAGCGAGAAATAATCCGAAAGAAAAAACATGAAAAGGACCAATGCTAAAAAGAATAGGTTTCATAGGGATGTAGTCACTTTTCTATATTAGCCTCTGAAGTTGGGAGTTTCAAGAGCCTATATATTCCCATTATTAAAACGGCTATACCTATCAGAAATATTGCCCTCCCAACCCCAAGTTTATCCGCCAAAAATCCGGAAGCAACCACTGGTAAGATAGCCACCCCACCGGTTAAAGCCGTTAGTACTCCATAGACTCTCCCCCGCAGAGCCCCAGATGTATCCTCCTGCAAAATCGTACTTGCCGGAACACTGATAAGAGCATTGGTAAAACCTAATATAAGAAGCATTATCATCGCTACCTCCAACCCCCCCAAAGGGACATTATTGGCAATACTTAATTTAAATAAGCCTCGATGAGACACCCGTACTAAAAGCGATAAAAGAATAAGCGTTACCCCCGTGCCCAATATTCCGCCCATGATAATGATCCTTTTTAAGAATTTTTTCCCCCAAGCACCCACCACCAAAGCTCCAAATATGAGTCCAACCGCCGCTGGACCCATCACCAGGTATGATGAATCCTCCAAAACGATCTTAAGAGTCTTATCAGCAAAACCGGGAGCAAGAACAGCCAGGACCGCAATCAGAGCTTGAGCAAATGTCATCAAAAGTAAGCTTTGCTGCACTCTTTTATTTTTTACTATAAATTTGAATCCTTCATCGATATCTTTTCCTATTCTGGAAAAAGAGAGATTAATAGGAAGACCCAGTGGTTTTTCTTTTGGTATTTTCATCACAAAATATGCGGCTACGGACATAACTACCGCGATAAAAAGATATATATTCTGCCCTCCAAAGAGTCTTAAAAATGGCCCCGCAAATATAAACCCCGTGATGGTAGAAGCATAAAGACTAAATGTGAATAATGAATTAGCCGGTAGAAGATCATCTTTTTCCACAAGATTGGGTATAGAGGGAGCCTCAGCGGGTATAAAAAATTGGGTAATCAATGAAAATATAAACGCCAACAGATAAGCCATAAAAAAAGAGTTGGAACTGAAGAAAAATAAAATAAGTACCGCTGCCCTTAGTAAATTACAAAAAATTAAAATGGTGCGCTTATCAAATTGATCAACTATTCCCCCCGCTATGATACCAAACAAAACCGCCGGAAAACTAATCGAAAGAAGCATTAGTGCAACAGCAGCATTTGAGAATGTCTCCTGGTAAACTCGTATCATCAAAATAAAGCCGATCATATTGACCGCAATTTGGGATGTAATCTGTCCGAGCCAAAGATTGCGAAAATTATGATTTTTGATAACGCGAAGAATTGGAGACATAAAAAATTGCCGAACTTGAGCAAAAAAAGTTTTCCTTAATAATTCAGAAGAAACTGCAAAACCGTTCTAACTCCAAAACCACTTCCTCCCTGCGGCACCAGGTAGGTATCTTTTTCCTCATAAGCTGGTCCGGCTATGTCCAAATGTACCCAGGGCCGATCCTCGACAAATTCTTCTAAAAAAAGAGCTGCCGTAATTGCTCCCCCATATCGTCCGGTCTGAATATTTTTTACATCGGCTATATGACTTTTGATTAGCTCTTTATATTCTTTTTCCAATGGCATCGGCCACACTTTCTCTCCGACCAAATCTGCCGCTTTTTTTACTTTCTCTATAAGTTTACTCTCATTTCCCCAAAGCCCGGCAATTTCTTGTCCTAGAGCCACCATGCAGGCTCCTGTCAATGTCGCCATATCAATAATGGCATCAGGTTTAAGCTTAACCGCATATGAAAGAGAATCAGCCAGAGTCAATCTTCCTTCAGCATCAGTATTGAGAACCTCTATCGTCTTGCCGTTTAACGCTTTTAATATATCTCCTGGTCGAAGAGAACTTCCTGAAGGCATATTCTCACAAGCGGCAATGATTCCTACCACCTCCAATGTTGGTTTAAGCGCCACAAGTGCTTTAAATATACCCAACACTGCTGCCCCTCCGGCCATATCTAATTTCATCGTCTCCATATGTTCCGGGGGCTTAAGCGACAATCCTCCGGTATCAAACGTTATCCCTTTTCCTATCACTATTATCTTTCCTTTAGGCTTACCCCCTCTGTAGGTCAGTACTATAAACTTCGGCGGTTCCTCGGATCCTTTAGCCACACCCAAATAGCTGTTCATTCCCATTTTTTCCACTTCTTCTTTGTCATAAATTTTGACTTTAATACTGCCATTTC
>OBEQ011031652.1_pt1 | contig 34052 bp, 34 predicted proteins | sample 1670901 | NCBI WGS metagenome assembly OBEQ01 (sample SAMEA104232315, study PRJEB22302) | groundwater metagenome | biome: forest; feature: aquifer; material: groundwater | place: USA | collected 2011-08-07 | depth 5.4 m | reverse complement strand
TTGTCATGATCGCTTACAATCTGATTACCTTGTCGGCTCCAAAGCATCTCAAGGGTTTCCGCCAAAAGATTCGTTATTTCAGAAACACAATTCCTCAACAACATTTGCTTAACACCGTATGAAATTTGCAGAACTCAAGATTTAACTTATTTTGATTTTGATCGAGATAGCACCATTCTTAAAACTCTTACGGGGAAGGTTAAAGAGGAATACAAAAATTTGTTTAGCAATGCAACAGGCGCCAGCAATTTAAGAATTAGCTCAAAAGCGAGACCAACAGAGCTCCTTCGGCTTTGCCAACAGGCCTACGAGATTTATCAAAAGAACGATTTCAAGGAAGTGTTCCCTGATATTCAAAACATTTTACCTGTGAAAGATCCTACTGTTTTACAGCAATTGAATAATGATTTGATAGACGCCTTTAATAATGAGTCGATTAGCCTTGTGCTAACGGTGCCTGAGATTATTGATTTTCAAGACAGCCTGGACATATGCTTTTCCGGTTCAGGCCGAAGTTTAATCTATGAAGATGTATTTATAGGTCATTATCGAGAATATCTAAAAAGCAGCAGTATCGAGACTGTGAATCTTGACAGTTTAAAAACGGATCAGCTTAATATCTGTGATGAAGATGGGACGTCTACAAAAAGATTCCCGATTTACAAATGCCTGCTTTTTGACTGTGAAAAAGATGGCAATTATTTTCATTTATGCGAAGGAAATTGGTACCAAGTTGAAAAATCGTATATGGATAGGTTGCAAAGCGGTCTAGATCCATATTTTGAAGATCATACTTTCTCAGAATTTAATCATAAGTCGGAGTCGGCTTATAATCAATTTGTAGCAAAGAACGACACAAAATATATTTGCTTGGACGAGACTAATATTGCGCCTAAGGGGCAAACACAAGTTGAACCGTGCGACCTCTATTCCGTCGATAAGGGAATAGCCCGCTTCTGTCACGTCAAAATTTCCACACGGTCGTCAACGCTGAGCCATTTGTTTAATCAGGGTGTTAATGCTATTGAACTCATCAAACTCGACCAAGAAGCCAAGCGTAGGCTATGCGATTTAATTAAAAGGGACCCTAATGGCAATGACGTATCAATTTATTTGAGCCCTCTTGAAAAAGATCAAGCTGAGATCATTTACGTAATTGTCACGCATAAGGACAAGGGTAAAAAATCAAGAAATTTGCCCTTATTTTCTCGCATTAGCCTGATGCGATGCATAAAGTCATTAAAGGTCATGAGTATAAGAATTGCCATTTGGTTTGTGGAAGACAAGTCTGAAAAGAAACCCGGCAAAGAGAAAGCAAGTAAGAAGAAAAATTCATGTTGAACAGTAAAAACGATCACGCCGATACAACTGCCCCTGTTTTTAACGAAGATTTTATCTCCCAGATTCCTGCGTTGAAACTTTTGCAGAATATGGGCTACACCTATCTCTCACCGGAGCAGGCCAATGCCCTGCGCGGAGGGCGGTTGAGCGAAGTCATTCTGGAAGACGTGCTGACAAGCCAGCTAAAGAAAATCAACCGGATTCACTACAAGGGAAAGGACTATCCTTTCAGTGAGAGCAACATTGTCTCTGCCGTTCAGTCGCTGAAAGACATTCTTTATGATGGACTGATCCGGACCAATGAAAAGGTTTACGACTTGCTTGGCCTGGGCAGAAGCCTTTCCCAATCCATCGAGGGAGATATCAAGAGTTTTCCGGTTCACTATATTGACTGGAAAAACTGGGGAAATAACGTTTTTCATGTAACTGAAGAGTTCAGCGTTGAACGAACCAGCAGTCATGAAACGCGGCGGCCAGATATCGTTCTCTTTGTAAACGGCATCCCCCTTGCTGTGATTGAATGTAAGCGTCCGGATATCAAAGATGCACTCACAGAAGCAATCAGCCAGCATCTTCGGAACCAGAGAGAGGATGAAATCCATAAGCTTTTTTTCTATGCGCAAATTCTTTTGGCCGTTTCCAAGAATGAGGCCAAATACGCCACGGTGGGAACAGCCTTAAAATTCTGGTCGGTATGGCAGGAAGCTGAGGATTTGGAGATTGCCGAAGCCAGAATCAAAGAGCTGGTGAATATCAAGCTTTCCGAAAAGCAGGTGGATGAAATGTTCAATCACCGGGCTTTGTGGGTCAAAGAAAAGGCTGCTTCCTACGGGACGCTTCAACGAGAAGTTACGGAGCAGGATCGCGTTATCTATGCACTCTGCCGGCCGGACCGCCTGCTTGAAATAATGTATCGTTACACTCTCTTTGATGCCGGAGAGAAAAAGATCGCAAGGTATCAGCAGTATTTTTGCGTGAATAAAATTTTGCGGCGTATCCGCAAGATTCAAAAGGACGGCAAGCGTCAGGGCGGCGTTGTATGGCATACCCAGGGCAGCGGAAAAAGCCTGACCATGGTCATGTTGGCAGCAGGCATTGCCATGGAACCGGGTATTGATAATTTCAAAATCGTTTTAGTGACGGATCGAGTTGATCTGGATGATCAAATTTACAAGACCTTCACCCATTGCCGGGCAGAGCCGGTTCAGGCGACTACGGGCAAGCATCTTTCCGAATTAATCAGCAGTCACAAAGAACAGATTATCACCACGGTCATTGATAAATTTGAGGCGGCTGTAAGCAAGAACCCCGTCCATGATGAAAACCCGAATATCTTTGTGCTTGTGGATGAAGGCCATCGCGGGCAATACGGTGAACTGCACGCCAAAATGCGCAAAGTCCTTCCTAATGCCTGTTTTATCGGTTTTACTGGCACGCCTATCATGCAGAAGGAGAAAAATACCCTCGAACGCTTTGGCGGCCTGATTGATACCTATACCATCAGCCAGGCGGTTAAAGATAAAGCAGTGGTCCCCTTACTTTATGAGGGGCGACACGTCGATCAAAAGGTAGATAGCGAGGCAATCGACGCATGGTTTGACCGTGTAACGGCAACCCTTTCAAAAGAACAGCGGGCAGACCTTAAAAAGAAATTTACGACCACTGATCAGTTGAATAAGGCTGAACAAAAAGTGATGCGGATTGCCTGGGATATCAGTGTTCACTACCGGGATAACTGGAAAGGCACTCCGTATAAGGCGCAATTGGTCACGCAGGACAAATCCACAGCTCTGCTTTATAAAAAATACCTCGATGAATTCGGGATGGTGACTTCGGATGTCCTGATTTCAGGGCCGGATGACCGCCAAGGCAATGAAGAAGTTGAAGGCGACAACCCGGAAGCCGTCCAGATATTCTGGAAGAAGATGATGAAACGTTTCGGCAGTGAAAAGGAATACAACCGCCAAATCATCAACTCTTTCAAGAAGACGGATGATCCTGAAATCATTATTGTCGTAGATAAACTGCTCACCGGTTTTGATGCCCCGCGAAATACAATTCTCTACATTACCAAAATGCTCAAAGGGCACACTTTGCTTCAAGCCATCGCGCGCGTAAACCGGCTTTACGACGGCAAGGATTTTGGATTTATTATTGATTATCGCGGAGTGCTTCAAAATCTGGACGAGGCGTTGGATATCTACGGGAAATTATCTGAATTTGACCCTGAAGGGCTGGATGATTTGTGCAAGACATTGACCGATATCCATGAGGAATGCCGCAAAGTCCCGCAAAGGCACACTGATCTTTGGGAGTTATTCAAAGAAATCAAAAACAAGCGCGACGAAGAAGCGTATGAACTACTCTTGGGTGATCTGGCCATCAGAACCAAGTTTTACGAACGTCTCTCGGCTTATTCCAGAACCCTTGCGATTGCTTTGGCCTCGGTGAAGTTTCTCGAAGAACAGCCGGAAGAAAAGCTGGATAAATACAAGAACGACCTGCGATTTTTTATGCGTCTGCGCAGCTCGGTCAGGAAACGCTATGCGGAGGTGGTGGATTTTAAGGAATACGAGAACAAGATTCAGAAGCTCATTGATACCCATGTGGGGACGGGCGAAGTAGAAAAAGTCACCGAATTGGTGAATATATTTGATGCGGATGCCTTCTCTAAAGAAGTGGAAAAATTAGAAGGAACAGCATCAAAGGCGGATACGATTGCCTATCGCACGAAAAAGACCATTCATGAGCGCATGGAAGAAGATCCGGCCTTTTACAAAAAGTTTTCGGAGCTGCTTGAAGATGCCATCCGGGCTTTTCGGGAACAGCGTATGTCGGACTCCGAATATCTAAAAAAAGTGAATGAAATCGCTGAAAAGGTCCGGAACCGGACCGGCGATGACATCCCGCCCCAGTTGCGGGATCAACAGGTTGCCAAGGCCTTTTATGGCGTCATCCGAGAGGTCTTTTCAAAATATGCCGGTCACAGCTTTGATCCGGTGGCCGTCAGCGCCGATGCGGCCTTAAGAGTTGATGCGATTATTCAGAAAAACCGCATTGTGAACTGGATCAACAATCCGGATATCCAGAACCGCATGAAGGGCGCCGTTGAAGATTACCTCTTTGAATTAAAAGAACAGCACCAATTCGATTTGTCCTTCGAGGATATTGACCGAATTCTTGAGCTTTGTGTTGATATTGCACGGGTAAGGTACTCGGGATGATTAAGGAATCTGCAAATAACGGGAAGCATGAACTTCGATATGGAAAGGAAATCATCCCTTTTACCATTGATTTCGGAAACAGGAGGCGCTTGAGCATCAGTGTTTACCCCGATAAAAGCGTTAAGGTCCGGGCTCCTGAAAAATACAATTTGAACGAAATATTGCCCAGGATTGAAAAACGGGCGCTGTGGGTTGTTAAACAACGTAATTATTTTGAGCAATTCCAGCCCCTTCCTGAACCCAAACAATATCTGGGCGGCGAAACACATTATTATTTAGGCCGCCAATATAGGCTTAAGGTGCTCCAGGCTAGGAAAGAGGATGTGCGCTTAAAGGGAGCTTTTTTCTATATTCAAACCAGAAACCCAAATAACTCGACGAGGATCAAGCAATTGCTTTACCGGTGGTATGTGGAACGCGCTCTTTGCCGGTTTACATTCCGGCTTAGTGAGCTTTATCAGGATTTTAAAAAATACGGGCCCAAACAGCCATCGCTTGAAATAAAAGACATGAAGCGCCGGTGGGGTAGCTGCACCAGGGCAGGAAAAATCATCTTTAATCTACGGCTTATTCAAATGCCATCCCACTGCATTGATTACGTCATTATGCATGAACTTTGCCACTTGGTTGTCCGCAACCACAGCCCGGAATACTACAGGCTTCTCACTCGAATGATGCCAGACTGGCAAAGCCGGAAGAAGCGGCTGGAAGCAACCGTTATTTGAGGAAATTATGGAAATCGAAGAACCCTGTTACCCGGATATTAATCGTGCGGCGCTCATTGTGAAGCTGAAAAAGCCTTTCATCGACTGGTTGGTTTATATGAGCACGGAGCATGACGGTGATCATAAATTAAAGGCCGAGGATATAGAAACCGAGGGTTTTGACAGCAAGACGGTTTATTTGATCCCGGCTTTTGAAGAAAACGAAAAGTATGACCGCTTTCTGAAAAAGAACTATGCGGCGATTTTCATCGAGAAACTGAGTGGCTGGTACACCGATCCGGAGATGTGGCCAAAGGACCGGTCATGGAAGGTATTCAAGGAGTGGTTTGATTACGAAATTCACACCATGGTCTATGACACCATTCCCGACGAGCCGCTGGAACATGAAGACTAAAAAGTCGGTCATCATTATGAGCAAATCTACCTGTATTTACTGCAATAGCACAGGGCCATTTTCCGATGAGCATGCACTTCCGGCCTGCTTGGGAGAATTTCGGGGATTCCCATTGCTTCAAAATCGAATTTGTTCTGAATGTAATAATAGGAAAATTGGTAATTGCGAGCAGCAGTTTTGTCGCTGCGGGCCGGAAGCTTTCTTTCGGACTTTTTTTGGGGTGGAAGGCCGTGAACATCACGACAAAGTCAATGTTTATAGGCGAGGAAGTTTCGGAGGTAAACCGATTGATTTTATAGGTATCCACCCCACGCTTGGGATACCTATTTTATATGAAAAGATCTCCGGCACGGATAAGGTCGGAATTGTCAGTCAAATTGTTATAAAGGATGAGCATGGTAATACCTTCCCCATTCGTCTTCAAAAACGGATGAAAAGCACGGAAGATGTTCGTTCTGAGATTAAGAAAATTATTCAGGGGAAAATTATAGAGATGCGGGTTCTCCCCGATGACGATGAAGTCGAATGGGTCAAAGAGCCGCTAAAAGGCTTTGGCGGGGATTTTAAATGGGAAGAGCCTCTGGAAATTCATTCGATTTCAAATCCGGTTGCCGAGGTCAAGGTTTCTACTCCTTATTTTCGAGCTGTCGCCAAAATCGGCTTCCATTATTTCCTGTCAACCTGCGACAAGGTCAACGGAAGCGAAACTGAATTTGATGAGATTCGTGATTTTATAATCGCTGGTGTGGAAAGAGGTCAGTTCGTGACGCAAGAAGACACCTCTTTGCTTTTAGCTCCACCCAATGCCGTGCCGAGTCGACGGAGTCATATTTTGACCGCAGAGGTCTTCAAGGGAAGCTTGTCTGCCCGGATGCAGTTTTTTATAGGACCTGGTTTTGTTCCATTAACTTATCGTGTGCTTCTTTCAAAAACACCTCGGCTTACCCCCTCTGATTTTGCTTCAGGGCATATATTTGCTTATTTTGAAGACGGCAAGCAGGGGAAATTTTCTGGAGAAGTATTTGCGCTTGATGTAATGCGCGTTTCGGAGCATTGAATCAGTAGCCCTCACACCGCACAACTGCGGTTGGGCAATTCGCTTTCATAACTGCTTTTCTCCCTTGTGCTTAGCTGCGCGCACATTCCCTGACCTCCCTCTCTCTTCGAGATAGCGAGGTCAGGGACACGGAAGAAAAGCAGTTTTATTTTGGGGAGGTCATCATGATTCAGATTACGGATCGGGATGTGGGGTTGATGCAGTGGCTGCTGGAACAAAAGTTTATGGATGCGGGACAGGTGCGAAGTGTGTTTTGGAAAGAATCGAAAGAGGAATGCAAGGAAGTTCATAGACGGCTTGGGGAATTGGAGAAAGCAGGGTTGATCAGGCGAAGTACGAAGGACATTTTTAGATTTTTGCTTTATGTGGCGACGAAAGAAGGAGTGAAGGTTTTAAGTTCATTGGGGAATACGCGGGGTCTATCGGCTCTGGATGATGTGGATTATTCGAGCTACCGGCATGATTCGGAAGTGACGGATCTCAGGATATGGTTTCATAACCAGGGCTTCACGGATTGGTTGAGCGAGCGGGTTCTGGCAAAGCATTATCGCCTTCGGCATTTGCCGGACGGGATGCTTCATCACGAAGGCCAATATCTGGCGATTGAATACGAAACAGCCCAGAAATCCAATGAGCGGTATCGGGCGATTATTTACAACTATGAGCTGGAGAATCAAATCGCAGAGGTTCTCTATATTGTCAGAAGTGAGCAGTTAAAGGCCAAGCTTCAAAAAATGGCAGCTGCTTGCGAGAAAATTTATTTCAGGACGCCGGAAAATCTCAAAGGGCGCCTCGCAGATACGAACCTTTCAGAATTGAGTTTTTTTGCTCGCAGGAGTTACGCTTGCGCCTGAAAGCGCAGCCTGTATAGGGAGAAAAGTTTTGCCCAGAGTTTCAAGGAAAACCATGGTTTCAATTCACATTCTTAAATCCAGTCAAATCCATCAAAATTTAAGAGGACGGCTATGCCCGGACGCAACAAAGGCGTGCGCAAGGTCTATCACTGTGCGCACGCGCATAGTCCCGTTTCTCTTACTCCGGCGTTTATCGAGAAAACCATCCGCGTCTGGCAGCCCTATTCGACAACACCTCTTACGGAGGAAGATGCCCGCGAAATTACGGCAAACATGGTCACCCTTTTCCGCTATCTCGCGGAACTGGATCGGAAATATCCGGGTGAATGCACGCTTAATCAGAATGAGCTGCTTCCAGCCAAACAAATGTGAGGCCAGTTATGAATAAAGCGCTTTTATATGTCCGTGTATCCAGCAAGGAACAGGAAGACGGCTATTCCCTCGATGCCCAGGAAAAACTTGGCTACGAATATGCCGGCCGCAAAAACCTCAAAATTGTGAGGCTATGGAAAGTGTCAGAATCAGCCTGGAAGCAGGAACGCAAAGCCTTTGGTCAGATGGTTGATTTTGCGAAACGGCATAAAGAGATCGAGCATATCATTTTTGATGTGCTGGACCGGATGACCCGGAATGACTTTGACAAGCTCAAGATTCATCGTTTGATCCGTCAGCATGGTAAAACCATTCATTTTTCCCGGTCAAACAAGATCATTAACAGTGAATCCGGACCCGATGAAGAATTTATGTTTGATATCGAAGCAGCTGTGGCCAAGAAATTGTCCAACGATATTTCCCGGAAAGCCGCCATGGGCATGCGGGAAAAGGCCGAGCAGGGCGTTTACCCTTCCGTGGCCCCGATTGGATATCTGAACAACCAGATAACGCATCAAATTGACATTGATCCCGAAAGAGCGCCCCATATTCAGCGCATGTTCGCGCTTATGGCTACGGGCAACTATTCGCTGGCGATGATTCGAAACATTCTGACGGAAGAAGGTTTCCGAAGCAAAAAGGGGTGCGTCGTAAGTAAAAACGGAGTCGGCACTTTTATCAATAATCCGGTTTATTATGGCGCCTTCCGCTGGAACGGAAAAATGTATCAGGGCTCGCATGTGCCGCTCATTACAAAAGAGCTTTTTGACAAGGCGCAAGCGGTGATGCACGGCCGATATCATCCCGTTATGAATAAACGCGGTTTTGCGTTTAATAATCTGCTTTGCTGCAGCGTCTGCGGCTGTAAAGTAATCGGAGAGATCAAGAAGGCGCGGTTTATCTATTATCACTGTACGTTTTCCAAAGGACGGCATGACGGCAAACACTACACGCCGGAGAAACGGCTTGCGGAAATCATGGAGGAACCCGTCAGACAAATCACTTTAAGCGGCGATATCGCGGACTGGCTCGTGGAGGCCCTCCGTGAGGCTCAAAAAGATTCAACGCGTTTCCAGATTAAGCAAATGGGAAATCTCAAACAGGAATATGTGCAGATTAAAAGCCGTTTGAGTCGCCTTTATGACGCGAAATTTGACGGCGAAATCGGGGGTGAAATGTTTAAGGCCAAAGAAATCGAATACAATGACCAGCTCGTCGAAATCCGTGGCCGGATGGAGCGGGCGGAGGGTTTAAATCCGAATTTTTACGAAGACGGCCGCCAAACCCTCGAACTCTCTAAACGTCTGTATCCGCTGTATGTTAAGTCAAACTACGAAGAAAAGGCCAAAATCCTCAAACTCGTGGCCTCGAACTATACTCTCGATGATGTAACTGTAGGCTATAAATACAGAAAGCCCTTCTCGTATTTCTACGAAAAGGGCTCTCGTACTAAATGGCTCCCCGGAAACAAAAGGGAGACGAAAAATTATAGTATTGAATTCATCGTTTCCGACTGCCCGAATAAGATAACAAAACGCTATCTCTTTGTCGATGAGTTTAAGGCATTTCAGGACCGGAAATTCCGCGCCGAACAACCCAGCAAACGCTATGTCAATCCCATCCGAAAAGCTCTCCGCTGGCAAGCCATCCTGGACCGGGAATCTGGCTTAACTAAGGCCATGCTGGCCAAACGGTTAGGACGATCCAGGGTCAATGTCACACAGTATGTCAACCTGATCCGGCTGCCCGATTGGATTCAGAAAAAAATCTTGAACACTACCGGCGTTTCGGAACGGGCCTTACGACCCCTCATTCAGATTCAAAACGAGCGCGTTTTGAAGGCTGCCTTCGAGGAGGTTTTGGACCAGGCCGTGTCACCTCAAAAGAACCAAGAACTTGCCGATCTTGCCGCTTCCTAAGGGAAAAGTTATTCCCAAAAAACAGCCCGAACTTGTCACCTGTGTCACATCACCAACTTCAAGTAAAGCTCTGATTTGTTAAAGCCTATATCTCCCACGTCTTGGATTTATCCAAAATTGCCGAAATGCTTCAGCTCGTTGATTTGCTCTCCACGCTTGATCTTCCAGTTGCTGTTTCTCTTTTGTACGGTTCTGTTCCATGCGAGAACGATTACTTAGGTGACTATCTCCATCTAGAATTCTCAAAACCAATGGTCCGTCGGAACAGTCTAAGGGAGAATCCATACACAAACATCGCCCAAGTTTGTCACCCGTCACCCGTGTCACTTCTGATTGCTCGGCTATGCTAAACGCCATCTTGAAAGGGACCATCAGCTTATCAGATTTTATAACTGAAAGAGCCCTTACTGTTTTTCTCGCCCTCAATCAAAAAATTATTTTTAACCAATTTTCTGCTTGCCTCCAACACACCCCAAGGGATCTCTCCGATTTTTTGAGCAATATCGTGAAATGGATAAAATCCAGGATTGTTTTTAAGAAATTTCAAGATTCTCTTCGACAACCTGTCGTCATCAAAACTATCTTCCCACAATGACTCGTAATCACACCAATAGATTTTACTATTCCATATTATAAAATGACTCTCACAGCGGTTATCTCTCCAGATAGATGGATAGATGGTGAACTTTTTATTTTTTGAATAAAGCTGCCACGTTTTATCAACTCTAGGATCTAAATTTATAACCAGGTCATCACCGCATCCACATGGACATTTCATTACAATGGATCGAAGCACAATCCTTTTTACGATAACAAAATCACCGGCCTCCTTTACTAACCCTTTGGCCGTCCCTTGAGATTGAATTTCGCCTAAAAAGTTTATTTGACCCGCACGCTCATTCACGATCTGACCTCTAAGTCTTTAATTAATTTTTCGGCTATCAATAAAGCATGAGTTTTGCGAACTTCATCTCCATCGCTTTCTGAGGGATAGGTTGCACGATTTAATAGGTAATGTGCCAAAGCAATAGGGTATTCAAAATCACATGCCTTCTTTGCGTTCACAATTTTCCTCATCTCATCAACAACAGCAAACTGCCAACTATTGTCCCCAGCAGGCATTTGGAGGCAAGCATCCAAGGAATAATATTTAGTTACAAATTCTTTCCATAAATCTAGGTTGTCTTCTTCATCGTGTTCAAAAATTAAACTAATCTCTAACGCTGCACAATCCGCAACAATTGGTCCTGACTTTACTTTTGCAAAATCAATCAAAATGGCATCGTTTTTTCTGACTCTGATATTTCTATCATGCAAATCCCCATGAACAATACCACAAAAAAAGGCAGTATTTCTCAAGGAATTTAGAACGAATAAAAGTTCGTCGGGTGTCTTTTCTAGTCCAAGTTGCTGAGCAGATCGTAAACGGTTTGGCGAAATCTTGACAGGGGTAAACACATCCAACGAGAAACGTCCTGCTTCTGGCGTTGCCTGTTCCCTCCAGTTTGCTAATGACTCTAAAAATATTGATGGGATAACAGATGCAGCTTCTCCTCGCCGAATAACGGCTCGCAAAGGTTCGGATTTTTCCACGAAGCAACCCACTATAATCCCTGCTTTAGTGCCAAAGATCGACCGTCGACTATCGAGATAGGGCCTCAGATGAAATGGGATATAATGTTCAACATATTTTTTAAAATTTTCGTGTTCACATTGTATTTTTTCTGAGTCGCCGATCTTTGCAAAAAATGGCAGTGGGTGATGAATATAACCGCGTTCTTTGAAAAGTACATCTACCTGGAAAACCTTAGCGGTTCTTCCACCAAATAAAGGCAAAAGTTCAATCTTTTTACAATCCCAAAATGCTCTCTGCAAAAGAAGTACGGAAATTTCATCAAGAGGGTCAAGCTCCTTGGCAAGCTCTATCTGTAACTCCAAATTTGCCGCCTCTTGCGGGTCGTGCCGAGCTATTATTTCGGAAGCTTCGTGATTTTGAGGGGATGTGAGTCGACGGGTTGGAAACCAATTTAAACTTTCAAAAATGCCTGTCATTTGGGGGAAATCTTCGTCCTGTCCGATAACAACTGTAATTAAACTATAATCCTCCGCGCACTCGGCTAATTTTTTTATTATTGATTGAAAATCCCCAAGTTTTTCTTTATTGAATACAACAACTGCACCTGCCGATCTCGACAAATCACCTTTTGAGGGCAAACCCTCTAAAAAATGAAGACTTAAATCTCTGTAAATAAATTCGTCTAAACATCCTTGTTCAGGCCGGGGTCCAAACCACATAACAAACGATTTGCGATGATTCATATCTGTCTAGCTGGAAGTGGCCATTCCGTTCCCCTCCCCAAAGCCCCCCGCTTAGAACATACTATGCAATTGGGATTTTGCGGAAGGTCTATCGACCGTACAATACCCTCGATTCCGTTATAAATTTGATAGCGTGCATCGCTGGGTATACCCACAACGGCACTTAAAAACATTGTTACAGCCAAAGATGAGACAGTGGAATTAATAGAAATGACAGCAGGTTCAGGAAGGGCAGAGCCAATAAAGTAAGGGTCTTGCTGTCGTTCATAAGAACTCATCAAATCATAACGAACCAAATCGGCGTTCAATAAATTCGAACAAGCTAAACATCCTAAACCAGGTGATAGCATTTGCACTCTTCCAATCACCCGGCTCACATGATTTTTTTCGGCCGCGATGCTTACCCCTAAATCAATACAGGGCACGAAATATTGATAGGCCAGTTGGTTTAAAACAGCTCGGCTGCCATGGGAATCGGTGCAACAAAAAAACAAATCAGTATCAGCAAGAAGTTGAGCTGTTTTAGCATCTAAAACGCTACCAAATGTTTCCTTCACTGTTACAGAAGGGTTGATAGAAAGAATATGTCGCGTCGCCACCGAAATCTTTTTCGCACCAACGTCAGATGCTTTAGCCCCAACGACGCGATTTAGATTTGTTTTTTCAATCACATCTGGATCAATGAGAAGGAAGTTCCTCACACCAAGATGCGTCAATTGTTCCGCAACAATAGAGCCCGTACCTCCCAAACCGACAATACCCACCGTTAATGTTTTTAAAATATGTTGCCCTTCAGCCCCAAAAGCCCGCACTTGCCGGTCATAAATAAAATCATGATCCTCGCAAAGATTTGGATCATGCAAAATACTTCTATGCGCCCCCAAGGCAATTACTTTTATATTTTCATCGGTCCCTAATTTTCTTGCTTTTACTAATTTTGCGCTCATCACTATTGCAGCATGCGGTTGGACAATTTTCCTTGATGCAAGAAATTTGGCCAATCTCTTTTCACCTTCATCATCAATAACGGAAAAATACAATTTCTTTTCTGAATGAGGGTGTGTATGAACAAAGATCAGCGATTGGCTATTATTTTTTGCTTGTTTTGCAAGAGGTGCAAAAAAAGATGGCTTTAATTGTGCTGAAATCGGCCCACGAACAACATAATCAGGATCCATCGCCATACAAACTTCTGTAACCACAAGACGAGTTTTATCAATTGCCGGGATTGGATTGGCAATTAATACCGCGCTGGACTCTAGGTTGTCATTCAACAAAGCTTTTTTTAAGTTTGAGAAGATTGCTTCGGTGAAAATTATTTCAATCATCTCGGTTCCTTAAATCTCGCCTCGATTACATGCACATAAGTGGACAGGTTATCTTTATTCGCGTTCCATGGACCAACATGCCAAGAAAACCAGAGATGAGAGCCGGGAACTTCTGGAATGGCATTACTTCCAGTATTCTGCGGTGGAGCGTTCGTTGACTGTACTCTTAAATCATGGTCTGTCCAAAAGCAGTCTGGTTTACCAAATGGATATCCTACCGGCGCTAAAAACTTAAGCGTGATTGTAGACTTGGACCAACCAGGTGGGAGAGGGAAAGAAGGAATTGTTATAAGAGCTGCTCCGCTTGGAAGCGGTGTTAATTCAGCTTGTGGAAATTCACCCTTTAATATTTCAAACTGCTCCTGCAAAACCGCCATAGTTAACTACCAAATGTTGCAGGAGGAACGGTATAGAATCTTTTCGGCCCCTTCTCCTTGACCAAGGAAAGCGACATGTCATCGGTGACCAAAGTGTCTTTCTCATTTGCATGTCCTTCCAGATATAATGAATAAGAAGGATCAAAATTGGAAATTTTGGCCTTGATTTGGGCACCGGTTAAAGCTGACTGATCTGTTTCATATTTAATGTTATCAACAAAATAATCGAACTCTTCCTTTTTTTCATGTCCTTGACTCATATAATCTATAATCTCCTAATTTTTGGGTTCTAAACGGACTTCTAAAATATAGACACTAATTATACACCATCTTAAGACCTCGCAAATTTCTAAGTTCTCCGGCCGAAATGAGGTAGATTCGCCCTTTTCGGCAGGCTGGCATAAATTTGCGTTTATCAATCCAACGCTGGAGGGTCCGTTTAGAGACACCAATTTTTTGAGCGGCTTCGGTGAGGTTATAGGTCCGCTCATGCTCCAAGCGTGGGACGCCAGCAGCTTCAGCGCGACGGCGGACTTCGGCCCGGTAAATCCAGCGGACAAGGATCTCGGCTATCCGGTCTAGACGTTCTTCCGGAGTAAAAAGAGAATAATTTTCTTCCATCTTAAAACCTCCACGAACAAAATAATAGCCAGGTTGGGAGACCTGGCTATTGGTGAAATCAGATTTGTTTTGAAATATAGTACCTCCTCTTGTATGGATGTTCTTCCCAATCCCGGTCGATGAATTCATTCATGCCCAATTCATAAGCGACTTCATCGACCAGCTTGAGCGCCGCGCTGGCGGCGTACTCCGTATGGCCGCATTTGAACGGCGGATAACATTCGTCGAGCATATCGGCGTACAGTTCTTCCAGCTGGTTTTCAGAGATTTCCTGCCGCTTACCAGCATCAATAGAATTCTTAAGCTCTAGTGCTTGCTCCCATTCAGCGGGATAGGTGCAATCCCAGCCTTCCAGCTCGGTAATAAAACACAGCGTCTCACGCTCTTGGCTTCCGCATTTCGGGCACGCTTGCGCAAGATCCTCGGAGTCCCAGATATAACCGCACACAAAGTTGAGGCAATGGTGATTCCAGTCATGCTGTTTAACGTTGGCGTTTTGATGGTTTTTATTTTCGTTTCTCATTTTGAAGCTCCTTTTGGTTGGGTGAAGTTTCATTTTTCACCGGACCCCGAGAGGGCTTCGCCTTCAGGGAGACATAGAAAATCAACCGAAGGATGAGGGGTAACGAAAAATTTAAGCAAAGCGGCGAAGTAAATTTTTTGGAATGATTTGCGTAGGCTACCGGCTAGGAAGGCGAAGGGGGAAAATTAAACTTTGCTTGCCAATCGCCTAAAAGGAGCCCATGAGAAACCATGTGAGAATGGCAAAAAAACGGCAGACAGCTCAAAGAGCCATCTGCCGTTCTCGGCTTAATCTTCATCAGTGAACATAACCGTAATAACCGGTTCAAGATCATCGCCAGGATGGCATTTTGCGTAAAGCTTGTAAGGCTTTGGATCTTCATGCTCGTTCGCGTTAAAAAGCGGAGAGAAGTAAATGATCTCGCCGCTCTTCGACCTTTTAATCTCAAAAAGGAGAATCATGAGCAAGTCCCAAGCCCGGCCTTCAAAGCTTTGTCCGGGTTGGGCCGTATCATTCAAGAGTTCAAAGACTCTAGTTGTTACGGCAACCGGGAACTTTAACCCTGCCTCTTGAGCCAATTTTGAGATATCGGCGAGAACCCCATCTTCGATAGCCTGAGCGCGTGTATATGAATAGACAACATCAGGTTGATCAAAGTCGATGAAATCGTGAGGGTTTTCGACGTTTCGATACTGCCTTAACCGGGAATCAACGAAGTAAGACTTCCCGTTCATGGTAACGACCGGCAACCGAACCGGCGTTGAGTTTTGATTGTTTTGATTTTCGTTTTTCATTTGAAGCTCCTTTTGGTTGGTGAGTTTTAATTTTTCACCAATCCCGAAGGGTTTCGTCTTTAGGGAGGCATAGGAAATCAACCGAAGGATGAGGGGTGAGAAAAAATTTAAGCGAAGCGTTTCTTAAATTTTTTAGAGTGATTTTCGTAGCCGACCGCTGGAAAGACGAAAGGGGAAAATTAAAACTTATTATCCAACCACAGAAAAGGAGTTGATGAAATCAAAAGAAAAAATTTAGGTGATTAGAGTTTCAGCCGCTTCTTTTTTCTCCTGATCTTTTAAGTAATTCAGTAAGTCGGGATTCATAATAAATGTTCCATCCGGACCTATTGAAAGACCGCTGATCTCTTTAAATAGGCGCATTGCATTCAAAAATGATTTCCTTGCTTCCACATGAATTTGAGAAGAGTCTACTTCCCATAAATGAAGATATTTATTTCTTATCCCTCGCAAGTCAGAAAACAATTGTTTTTGGACATCACTAATCAATTCAAAACTTCTTAAAATTTCGACCCGCCGACTTTGATCTAAAGAATCAAAGTCTCTTCCAAATAATTGTCTTTCTTGTTCGATGCTTATTGGTTTGCCATGCAGCTCTGGTTTTCGCATTCTATAGCGAAGCATCGCCAATGATTCGCCAACTAATCCCGAAAGGGCGATGGTTGCTAGAAATTCACCAAAGCAATACTGTCGTTTTGCAGATTTGAGAGGTCTTAAAAGTCTATCGACAAGTTTCTGTTCGTCAGGTACCACGGGCAAGTATAAATCCTGAGGTGAAAGGTCAGCGAATCGTTCAATTGCCACCGGTTCTAATGAATCAACGCTCCTCTCAAGAACCGCTTCGATGAGCATACGCAAAGCATCAGTTCCTGTTTTTTTTGAAATGACATCATTTACAGATACTCCAGCAATCCATGCGCCGAAGAGATTTATGTGAGCCCTTATTTGCTCTGGCATAAAAGTTATTTTTCTTTGATTAATTTTTTCGACTTTATAAGTTTTCGTTTAAAAAAAACGAGCCCTTTAAAAAGTATTGCGAGGGGCGCTAGAAAAATTGATGCAAGAGCAACAAGAAGCCACCAGTCTAAAACCTTTGGGCCAATTTGGATTGCCTTGTCAGGGCCAAAGAAATACGCCGTGACAGCAGCGATAGTTATGAGAACTACAAAAAATTGAATCATTTTAATACCCCATTAGGGATGCTGATATTTTGTGGATCAATTGAAATCCGGTATTGCTTATGCCCATTAGATTCAATCAAATCCTTTGGATTCTTCTTCAACAAATATCCCGCCAATGCGCTCCGCAAACGACTGAACGGTTGATACCCATCCGAACGAATAATTCCGTTTGATTGTAAATCTTGAATATAAACCCAGCCTGTTTCCGTTTGCTTCATTTCATACGCCAAGTGATAGAGCAGCTTGTAAAGCGCATCTGCCAGCATCAGTTTGTCGCCGTTGATACTGACATTGGGTTCTCCCGGAAGAGCATGAGAGAAGAACGTAATCGTGTCTTTGCATTTGTATCTTTCAACGCGATATTCTACCTCCGCCTCAGCAATCTGTGAGAATGATTTTTTCTCAAAGAAATCATGAATTGTGACCACGTGTGCCTTGTTATTCGGGGCTTGGTGGCGTTTCAGAACCAGTTTAAGATCGGCCTTATCCTGAAGGATTTCCAAATCTTCCAGATTGTCTCCGTAACTTTTCTGAATCGCCTGAATTATCTTTTCATTGACCCCAAGATTCCTTAACAAAGCAGTATCCATCGGACTTACCTCCTCCTTCACTCAATGAGGAGACCCGTTTCGGGGTAGCTTCTCTCAAAAGGAGAGGGGCTGTTTCCACTGGATCTTTCCCACATGTGTTCGCTTATAAATTCGCTCGAATGACTCCACAAACTTTTCCGACAACTGTAAAGCTTTGATGCGGTTTGACGGTAATAGTTTTGAACGCGTCATTTTCCGGTTTGAGCTCTATATGGCGGCGCCGTTTGTAAAAACGTTTTACGGTGGCCTCGTCTTCAATCATGCAGACCGCAATCTCACCATTGCCACAATCTTTTTGTGGCATTACGACAACCATGTCGCCGTCTAAAATATGCGCGTTGATCATGCTATTGCCTCTGACCCGCAGCAAAAAGGCATCCTTCGACTTTACGAAAGACCGGTCAACGTGCAGATATCCCTCACGATTTTCTTCGGCCAGGATAGGTCTGCCAGCCGCAACCTGCCCAACGATTGGCAACCGGATTGTCTCGCGGTCGTTAAAGTCAATTCCTGCGTTATCAAGAACCTCAATGTCCCTGGCCTTAGGGCTTCTTTTGATGTAACCCTTTTTCTGCAATACGCTTAGATAATCCTGAACCGTGCCTATAGCCTTTAAGTCGAAATGTTCCTGAATTTCCTGAAGAGAGGGCGCTCCGCCCCTTTTTGATTTGGTCCTGATAATGAATGTCAGGACATCTTTCTGATTTGGTGTTAGCTCTGATTTCATCATATACTCGAATATACCATAAAAATTTATGGTATTCAAATTTTTTGTTTTTCAGCGTTTGAGAGTGTTTTGCAAGATACCCCGATAGGGAGATTGATAAAAGGGGAAAATCAGTTTAATTTCCAGGCAATTCATTTTTAATAGATAAACTACTATTTACAGTAGATTTTCCCCCTCTTAATTGCTGCTGAACTGGAAGCCGCCATTCAACTGCTCTAAAGTTTTCTTATCCCCGATGTCATACCAGTTCCCCAACACGGGATAGGCGCGGACAGAAGTATTTTCCGCAAGCCATTTGATGAAATAGCCGATTTGGTCCATCGGAAGATTTTGGTTTTTATATTTAGAAATTAACTTCTGATGTTCCAAAGGCAAGTAATAGAGTCCGATACTTGCCAAAGTGGTTTTTGGCTCTTTGGGCTTTTCTTCGAACCGGATCACCTGTCCATGATCGTTTATATCCACAATGCCGTATTGCGAAGCGAGCTTTTTACTGCCGACATTGTGCACGGCAATGACTGGATTGCTCTGAAGGCTGCTGAAAAGCACAAAATAACTCAGACGAAAATCAAAATAATTATCGCCGGTGATAATCAAAAGATCATCCGGTTCAGTATCAGATTCCAAGGCGAAGAAAAGATCGCCGATAGCGCCGCGCCGGTCGAGTTCAGATTTTGAACCGTCATTCAGGATTTCAATGAATTGCTCATAGCCATACCAAGCACGCCACTGTAAAAAATCATCATGAAACTTGTCATTCGTGACAATTTGAATTTTGAAGACGGACGGCAGCGTCACAAGCTGATCGATAAGATGTTCGAGAATCGGCTTGCCCTTTACTTCGAGAAGCGGTTTTGCCTTATGAAGCGTTAAAGGATAAAGACGTGTTGCATAGCCAGCGCATAGAATAATTACTTTCATGGTGCCTCCTGTTTGTGGGGATTTTGAGAATTAAAAAAGAATGCGGGTTACAATCTTTTGAAGCAGGCTAAGTCTTTTGCCTGAACTGATGGCCGCGTAGGCCTTCATGCCGGGAGTAAGCGGGACATTGCTCTGGACTTCTAAGGTGATTTTAACAACATTCTTTTTAAGCCAGATTCTTTCAACTTCCTCTTCCACCTTGGAATCCATTTTCAGAACCAGGGCTTTGTAAGTCATCAGCGGGTTGGAATAAAACCGAATTTTTGCATTAGCGCCAGGCCAGACGTGCGCTGCCTGGTCTTCAGTGACCAGAACTTCAATGTTCAAGTCTTTGCTGGCTAGTTTGATAAGCTCCTCTCCTTCGGAAAGCATTTTCCCGAGCTTGTCTTTCAGGCCGGAGAGGATGAATCCGTCTGCCGGGGCAGTAATGATTTGTTTGGATTGAAGATTTTTAAAATATGCAATTTTTGCCGAGATTTTTTCCTTCTCTTTCAGCAAAATGGCATGCTGCTGTTGCGCAACCGTAAGATTTTCTTCCGTCTCATTCTTTTCAGAAAGAGAGATGCTTCCAACTTCGTAATAAAGCCTGCCCTTTTCTGTTTTGGCCGTCTGAGTTTTAAGTTCCGTTTCGGAACTCAAGATTTTTGTCGCGATAATTTCCAGTTCCTTTTCCAGCTGTTCCATCTCCGACAAAAGTTTTTCGCTTTTGATTTTCAAAATGGCGTCACCCGCTTTAACCGCCATGCCTTCTGAGGAATAAATTTCTTCGACCCTGCCTTCAAAAGGCGCGTCCACCGCATAAATAACTGCCGGGACAGTTTTCCCCGTAGCCTTAACCGTTACGCTCATGGGAAAGAAAAGAACTAGCAGCGACACCGCAATAAAAATGCTGTTGAGCGTCCAATGCTTCAGCCGAGACATTTTTTTAATTTCCTTTTCAGTGAAAAGGTTGGGTGGAACACTCGGCCTCCCGTAGTGGGCTTTTGCTTTCTGCTTTTGATCTACATTTTCCATTGAATCCTCCTAGATAATCCAAGACTTGCCTGCGGGTTTCGCCGTCCAATAAACAACCGGGATTGATAAGGTGAAGCTTAAAAGCAGCGGGAATGAAAGAAGAACCCATTCATTTGAGAGTTTAATCCCATAAAGAATCCCAGCTATTCCTAAAACGGTTGTGGGCCAAAGATTTTCAGCAACTTGTTTAAAAGTGACCGTGCTAAACGGGTCCTTCTTCATGGGTTTCCAAACAAGCCCTTCGAAGGGAAGCGACAAAATATCAACCGTTTGGTAATAGACGTTATTGAGAGAAATCAGCGTTGAAAAAACAAGCTCAACAAGGATGTCTTTCAGCTTGAAGCGCTTCAGCAGAACAAACTTGTGCCCATAAATCGCTACCATAGTCAGGATCAATCCGATAAGAAGTTCCTGGCGCATGTAGGGCGATAAAAACAGAGTGTTATTGGACTTAAAAATCAAAAGATGCGTGGCGCGGATATCCGCAAGGAATGCGTTCAGCACCAACCACAAAAAAAGCACGAGGTGAGAGATATAAACGTAGATCCCATAAAAAACAAAAAGCCTTGTCTCGGGCGACACCCCCGATTTAAACAGCAAAGGCCACGATTGAAGCGTGCCTTTAGCCCATCTTTTATCCCGGGCTCTGGCCTCCAGATAGTTTGCAGGAGCTTCATCCCAGGTTTTCACATCATGGCAAAAAGCAATCCGTTTACCCATAGCATCAAGGTAAGTCGTGTCCCAAATATCGTGGCTCATAATGCCCTTGGGGATCTTAATCCGGATAAAGTCTTTGGATCGAATCAGGCAGAGATGGCCAAAGGAAATCTGCCGTCCGAAGAGTTCCTGAAGCGTTTTGAAATAAAGTTCCTGGGAAAATCTCGCGCCAATGGATTGAATTTTGGCAAAGCGAGTCTTGGCGTGCGTGATCTTGATGAACGTTTGAAAAAGAGAGACGTCCCTATTCTCAGGATGTTCAGCTTTCTTGATCAGCTTCAACAATGTTCCCTGCGGAGCCATGCTGTCAGCGTCACAGACAAGGAAGTATTTGTAATAGAGATGCTCGGCGAGCCAGCTCAGGACGTTTCCTTGCTTCCGTTCCGTTGGTTTCGGGCGATTGCGGTAAAATATTCTTCCTTCGCCGAATTTATTTCGAAGTTCGGAAATAAGTTTTGATTCTGTTTCCAGAAAATCCTTATCCGAATCACTTAATATCCAGAGATCCACGCCCGGAAGGTTATTGTTTCCGAAAGTGTAGGATATTCTTTCGAGCATCCCCACTTCTTCGTTTTTGAGCGGATAAATAATCGCTGTCTTAGGGATATACGGGACGTAGCTTTCCTTGAGCGGTTCCGGCTTGAGAATCAGATAGAAAGCACTCGCTAGAAACATGTAAATGACATTGAAAATCAAAAAAGAAAACCCTGATAGCCACAGCCATGCAATCCATAAGCTGCTTAATGGGAATGCGACCGCATCAAAAGCCGTGTAAACAGCCAATGCCCAGATCCCCAAGAGCAGGGCGAAATAAACTCGCCTAAGGACAGGTTTAGCCATTTTCAATCTCCGCCCCTATCGCACCCGCAATCCTCTGAGCTTCTGCCTTAACAATCCAGTAATCACAAGCGGCCTTGGTCACTTCAGCTTGGGCTTGAAGCATTTGGATTTTCGCTTCATTCATGGCAAGGTCGGAGACATCACCCTGCATGTGCTTTGCTTTAGCGTTTTTGAAATTTTCCTCCGCGACCTTTAAAGTCTGTTGCGAGATGGAAACCGCTTTCAGTTTTACAGACAAAACATCCAGCGCTTTTTTGAGTTCAAGCTTTTCGGTTTCAATCTCCGATGTTTTTTTAAGTTCCTGTTCTGCCAGGATCGAACGCTTTTCCCTGATTTCATTTGAGGTAACACCGAAGTCCCAAATGTTGAACTGCGCCATGACGCCCGCTTCCAAAGCGTTTTTCTCATAGAAGGATTCCTTTTCTCGCCGGTAGCGGGAGACAAGAAAAACCTTGGGCCAACGCTTGGACTTTGCAATTTTTAAATCTTGCTTTGCCACCGTGATTTCCCGATCCAGCTTTTTAAGAAGAACATCGTTTCCCTTAGTTGTCGAAGACAGTCCTGCGCCGGGCGTTACTTCCGGCAGGTCTTCCAAGACATAAGAGATTTGAGGATCAAGGCCTGTGAGTTGAATCAGAAGGTCATAAAGATATTGAAGGTTCTGTTCTTTTTCGATGAGGGCTTTTTCTTTTTCCGCAGCCTCGGCAACTCTCTTCAGCAAAACGGATTGGGTTTGATAATCCTTTTCCATGAGTTGCTGCTCGGCGTCTCTCAGCTTTTTGGCGTGGATAAATTCTTCTTCAAGAAGCTTCACTTCAACTTCCGTCTTCTTGATCTCATAGAACACACGCTTCACGGCGTAAACAACGTCCGCTTTTTTTAAATCCGTTTCGCTTGCGGCAATGTTTTCTTGAGCTTCGCTTTTCCTTTTGCGTGCCAGTAATTCACCGCCCAGAAAAAGCGGCTGCATCGCTTTCACATCAAACGTGAGAACCGGCTGTTCAGTTGAAAGGGCGGCGTAAGTCGAACTCGAAAGCGTTGGAAGCATTGCGTCTTTAGCAGCATTTTTCCTGAAACCCGCCTGCTGAAAATGCAAGTTAGAAATTCCCAAAGAGGGGTTGTGCTCAAGAGCGGATTCAACGCATTTATCGAGAGTAAGAATAGCCGTGGTTTCTGCATGGGCTTGGGTGGCGAGCATCAGAAGGAGAGACAGAATAGATGCGAGTTTTCGGGCGCGGATTGATTTTCGAATGGGTCGTATATTGACCTCAAAAGGATTCCCTGTCTTCTGGTTGAGGTCCTCAAAAAGTTTGTTCACATTTTTGCAGTTTGGGAAATTCATCAGAAAAAATCCAGAATGCAAGAAGTTCATCATCCATTGTTTATTCCTGTTTCCACCCCAAACCATGTTGACCTTGAGTTTCCGCATAAGCCGCCTCCATCTTTGTCGTAACGATTAGCAGCTCTGGGCTGTCACGGTAATTTCATCTATCAGCAGAACTCCTTCCTTCGGGATGCTGTAAACGTCATCCAAAGAGAAAGCGATTTCCTGGATGTCCGACCAATTACGAATCCGGTTAAACCGTTTCAAAGGGACTTCAAATAACTTCCAGCTTTTTCCGATCCCGGTCAGGATATAAGACGATCTGCGATGCAGTCCGTCTGTGATTTGCAGGGTAATATTTTTAGAGCCGCCTGCGACCGGATCAGCCTTCATAAAAAACCGCAGGGTTTTAAACGACGAAAAATCTTTTTGAGAGGGAATAAACCAGAAATCTACTCTGGCGGGCTCGTAAGAATTGACGTCATAGGCAAGCATCAGGGAGTGCCCGTGCCTTTTGCCCAGCGCATCTTCCGGTGAAAGCTCTGCTTTAATTGTTTGGCTATCATCCAGGATATTTTTTATTGAAACGCCCGATCTTTCTGGCATCTGCTGATCAAAACTTTCAACCATCACTTCCTTGACACAAGCATCGCTTGCGAGGCCTTCACTAACTCCAAAAACAAGAGAAAGTCCTAAGAAAAGGGCACACACCATGCGTTATCCGTTCGTTGAAGGGTTGAAGCTTCGGGAGCTTTGAGGGTTTAAACTTTGTCTAACAGAAGAATGAGGATGGGAGTATAGGCCTCAACGCTAATGGATTTTTCAATTCGCACGTTGTTGAGCGCCCCTTGGGCGTCGTCCGCCAGATTACGGGAAGCATTCATCCGCAACTCGTCTTCCAACGAAACAGGTCCGCCCTGTCTTGTCCCCAAAACAAGCGAGGCCCCGGACAAGAGCATTTCACCGGTTGCTTTCAAAATAGACCTGTCATACTGCTTATCAACTTTCCCTTTGATACCACCGGAGCCATCCAGACTTAACGCCATAGCTTTTACTTTGGACTCCTTACCGCCGGGCATGACCATGATAGAAAATCTGATGTTTACCCGGTCTCTGCTTTGCACAATTCCAGCTTCTCCGATGAACTGCGTTCCTTTTGGAATAACCGCGCCCCCCTCGTAAAGCATATCTTCATCGCTCACCGCAATCACGGGACTGGTTACATTGAAAGAAAATATAGCGTTGGCTAGGTGTGCTTTGATTTTCACACCAGTGGGAACTCCCAGCTCTTGGCTTTTCTGCGTATTCGCCTTGGCCCTATCTTCTTTTTCTTCTTTCTTCACAAACACAGCAATACCTGCGTCAAACTTTCTCTTGGGTGCCTGCGCTTTTGTGGTCGCTTTCACCACCTCCTGTTTTCCAACTTCGAGCAACTGCTCTTTGATCAGGTTTTCGATTTCTGTTTTCGAATACACCTCTTTTGTTTCCTGTCCCTTCGCCTTGACAGGGCCTTCCTTTTTCTTGCCAGTAGCTTCAAGGCTCACGAAGAGAAGAACTGCTAAACACAGGACGGCTATTCCAGCCAAAATGATCTTTCTATTTTGAGCTGGACCCGGTTGTTGCTTTTTGAAAAAAACTTTAGGCTCTTCGCTCATGACTATTGCGCCTCCACAGGAACATCCTTGAGAATCAAGGGACGGCTATTTCCTTTTTCGTAAACCTTCAGAACAAAATGCTCTTGTTTTTTGAGATACTGCTTTTCGAAGCTCACTAGCCCGTAGTGGTAACTGTTTTTCGGAATTTTGTTTTCCACGTTCACCGAAATATCCACGGGCACAAAACCTTCCTGCCGCATAGCTAACCCGCTCCGCCGCAAAGTTTCTTTTCCGGCCACAATTCTCTCAAGCTCATAATCTCTGTCCGAATAATTGAGGACGCTAAACCGCAAATAACTCACCCCGCCGATCTCTGTCAAAGACAGCAGATTCACCTGAATGCCGTTGTCTTTCTCAGAAACTTTCAATCGCTTCGTCAAAGAACCTTTCTTGATTTCCTCTTCAAACTTTTCCCGCGTAAGTTTTTGAACTGTTTCCGTCTGCTTCTTTTCTTTCTCCTGGAACTGCTGCTCAAGGGCGGCTTTTTTCTCTTCGATCTTTGTTTTAAATTCGTTTTGAACCATCGCTTCATCGCTGGGAAAGCGGAAATCCAAGACAAAATCAGCCGTCTCGGGAGGCCCGACCGTCACATCGAAACTCAAGCGGCTTGTCCGGGTGTAAATCGTCAGATTGCTCCTGGCATCCGTGTAATCCGTGGCTGGTTTGATAATGACCTGGGGCCCATAAACCTCGACCTTAAATAAGTCTGCGTCTCCCACAAAGACTTTTTGTGCTTCTTCCGGCAAATCAATGGTCGTGATGTAGCCGATAGCGGTTTGAAGGCGGTAGGCCACGCCTGTTTTAGTCGTCAGCTTGTAAATATTCGCTGTAGTTCTTGCCAGCTTGTTCTGTTTCTGCCGTTCGATCATGGCAGAGTTATCATCTGCCAAGGCATGCGCTGTATTCACACCGAGAAGGAGAAAGATAAGAATCCATCGAATCATAAAGAGGCCTCCTATTTATCAATCTGTTTGACCAGGACTTCCCGGTATTCCTCGACAAGAAGTCCATGAGGATTCTCCGTTGAGCGCGGCACTTTTTTGAGGATGACATCACCCTTGAAGAGGCTTTCTTCCTTGAAGTCCCGGTTCTGATAACTCGAAATCGTCCGCAATCCCAAGAGCGACAAAACCGCGTAGTTTTCATCCTCCCGCTCAACTTTGACTTCGCGGATCTCAACATTCGTGTTGATGGCCGCCTGACTTATTTTTGAAATCAAATTCGAATCAATGACTTCCTTTTTTGCCACCTTCTGAAAATTTGCTGTCATTAAAGCAAAAGCGTCCGGCATTTCTGACGAAACGGTATAGGAGTTGTAGCCGGTGAATTTTTTAACGAAATATTTGGTGAAAAAGAAAAGCTCCGGCTGGGTTACGGCATTATTGACGTGGTAGTCAGAGACAGACTCCGCTTTTCCGATGTCTGTAACGCGGATGACTACCGGAGGTTTCAAGCTGCTCAGGTATATGAAGCAAACTGAAACTGCTAAAAGTGAGAAGCAAGCGATCAAAAGCATTTTGAGGGTATTGTTCTGCGCTTCCAAATCTCCCCAAACTTCAAAGTATTTACGTTTTATGTTTTCCATGTTTCCTCACTGGATGGAATTTGTTTGATCCTGCAATGCTTGCCGATTTTTCAGATTATCAATGGCCTTTCCCGGTTGGACTTTTCGAACCAGGGTATAAGTGACAGACGTTGCTATCCCGATCATGGTGGAGCCAATGTTCCCGATACTTCCTTCAGACAAGAGGCTCGCGGTTATTGCCGGAGTAAAGACAAACAGAAGAACGAAAAGCACATTCGCCGTGATAATCGAAATCGTGTTTACATGCTCGATGTTGTAAATCGCGGTCAGATTCATGTAGCTGGCAATCCGAACCAGGAGTGAAAGCGTCACAACCCAAGCCGAGACTTGAAACAGGGACTTCAGCCATGCGTTTAAAGCGCCGGCCGTCTTGTGATAGATGCCGAATACAATCAGAATAGGCCCGGAAATATAAATCAGCGAAAGAAGCATGAAGCGCAGCCAAATCAAGACCGTATAAGCGATGTAGGTCAGCACGTAGGTGACGTAAGTGATGCTGCTAAGTAATGCGCCCTTGAATAAATTAAATACTCCGAAGTCTTTATTCTGTTTTATTTCAGTGAAAACTGTTTTTAGGACATTCTGAAATTCATCCTCCGGCATAATGCTTTTACTCAAAAGGTCGGTCCCATAGGTGACCAGCACAAAAAATCTATCGTAGATAATCAGCAACCCCAAAATAACCAGAACCCGCACAAACAAACCTGTGTAATTTCCGCGCTCCTCAATCTGCATAAAATTTTCATGAATCATTGCAATAACAAGAACCGGCAAGGTCAGGATGAAAGCGATTTGCCTTATGGACGTGAAAAGCGTCTCAAAGAGGGACGGGATTTGAAGGGCATTAGTAAACAGTGTCATAAATTTACCTCGAAGGCAGCGCGTCAATCAGCCGGTTTAGTTCACTCATGAATTTGATTCGCTCCCGTTCATAATATTTTTCTTCGCGGGAAGTCTGCTCAATCTGCGTAGCCCCAATTTCAATTAACTTGGACTGGTTTTGTTGAATCTGTGCCTGCGTTACAAGAATCTTTCCTAGTGCATCTGCCGAAAGCCTTGCAGCGCCTTTTGGAGAGGCCGTTTGCGATGCCCTTGAAATGTCTTCTCCGGCATTAACCGTAGAATCAATGAGCCTTCTTACTTCGCTTGCCCACCTGTACCCATCCGCTGCAAAAACTTCTTCTTGGGTAATGTAGGGCTTGGTTGCGGATTGGGGATCTCCGCCGAAAATCTCATTCAGATAGGAACGGTAATCGGAAGCAGCTCCCGAAGGCGATCCATTGACTAAAGCATAAAAATCTCGTTGGGACTGGCTAAGCTCATAACCCAGAGATGTCAAATTGAAAGGGCTGTAGCGGTAAAGCAGATTTTTGTAGTCGCCCAAAAAAAGCGAACGAATTTCATCAATCCCACTGTGGAATCTTTGAAGTTCATCAAATGTCCGCCTGAGTTCAAAAATTTGATCGAGCACGTTCTTAATATCTTCAACATGATAAAGCTCCATCAACGTATTTCTAATCTGGTTGTAAAGCGCATTCACCGGATCATAAACAATGAGGGCCTGAGCGGAGGCCGCGAGAGCGGTGACAGTGATGAAAACCATCACGAAGTGTTTAATAACTCTCATGGGAGCGGCCTCCTATCTCAGGGTTAAAAGGAGCATTGCCAAAAGAGTGGCGGCCATGCACAGAACGGCAAGGGCGGGATTATCATCTTGCCGAGGCATGGGCTGTTGCTCCCTTCGGGGAATTTTCCGCCAGATATTTCAATAAAGCGAATGCGTCAAAGGTAGGATTCCGCTTTCGGACCTCTTGCTCTAATGCGTAATCCCCCGGATCGGTGGTGGCAATCCAGTATTCCAAAGCAGTAGGTTCGATCCTTCCAATCGTCGAATCAGTCCCATATTTGATAAAAGCTTCCGAAAACATTCCCGGTCTTGAGACCAGAGATTTCACGGCTTCAATTTCGGTGTCGCTAAGTTCAAAGCGGGAAAGAAGCTCATGCCCCTTGTTGAGTTTTAGAATGTATTTTGTGAATGAATTGCTGATAATGGCATTCGCTGCCTTGGTGTTCAGAAAGTCTTCCGGGCTTTGGGAAATGCTTAAAACAAGCCCATTAAATTTTCGGGCTGTTCTGTAAAGGTCTTCGATAAGGCGGGCACTCGTTTCATCATTGAAAAACCGCCAGCCCTCATCAATCACAATCACTTTCTTATTTGCCTTCTGATAGAGTTTGCTGGCGATAGCCGAACGAATAATGAAAAAGATCAGTGACTGCAAATCGGGATAGGCATCGAGTTTCCCCAATTCAAAAACAACGAAACGATTGTCCGTGCCCAGATTTCCATGCCGGTTAAGCAGCTTTCCATAACGTCCCTCAGCCCAAATGCTCAAGTTCTTGGCGAACTCCAGGGCTTTTTGCTTCTCAGAAGCATCCTCAAAAGAATGCGTTTTAAGAACTTGGAGTAAGTCCGTCAGAAGAGGCGCGTTTTTTGTTTCATAGACCTTGAGCAGGGCCTTTTCAATCAACCGCTTGTGCGCATTCGTTAAGATTTCATCGGAATGACCCTTAACGAGTTTCTCGGTGATCAACCCAAGATAAGCCAAGCTGTCGTTATTGATTTCTCCGTTAGAAATGACCGCATTTTTAGGAAGCAAAGGATTGATGGCGTAGTTCTCTCCCAGGTCGATGTCAAAGTAGGCGCCTTTGAAGAAAGAAGCCAGCCGCCGGTATGAATTTCCGACATCAATAATCACAAGCTGGTTGTATCTGTTTTCCAAAAGATAATTCATCAGCAAGTAATTCGTTGCGAATGATTTCCCTGATCCGGTCGCACCCATAATGACCCCATGTTTCGCCGGAAGAGAATTCTCAAACAGATCGAGCTTTAATAATTCCTGCTTGCGGGATTTCAGCAGGAATCCCGCTTTTTCCGTGCCGCGCCAGTCGCTCTGGATAGGCAAAAGATTTACAAGGGCATCGCTCTGAATGAGATATCGCCTGGGGTTCATCCATGCCTGCCCCGGCAAGAAAGACAGAAACAGCCGGTCATGATTCATGTGATCCGCTATTCCTTCAGCGCTGCCCAGAGCCGGGAAAGCGTCAACAATTTGATCCTGTTTCCGCTTGAGAAAGTAAAAATTTCGGTCTCGGACAAGAAACGAAAGCGAGTAATACGCGAGCTTCTGGGAAGACGACTTAATTTCAGTAATCAGCGAATCAATGTCGTGATACTTCTGTGCCGAATCGTAATTCTTTGAACCTCCAAAGAAACTAAAAGTCTTAGAGACATTAGCCCGCGTCTTCAAGGCTTCGATTTCCAGCTCGTTGTCAGGAACATAGATTGAAAGCATGAGATCGTAGGGAACGCTGATTCTTTCCAGCATTTTGCCCAAGCCTTGAATCTCGGTATGCTCCGGCGGGAGAAGTAAATTGATCCCCTGAAAGAAATAGCCGTCCTGATAAATGTGCTCACGTTCTACAACCGGCGGAGAGAAGAGCAGAGATGCACGAAGCGTAATGTTTTGAGCCGGGTTTTCCTCTGAATTCACCAAGGGAGATTTGCTCGCCCGCGCCGGATTGAGGTGAAAGTAAAAGAATGATTTATATTCTTTTTCTTTCAAGGGCGTCATCTTTACCTTGAGATTGCCGAAGGCATTTTCAAGGTAGGTTTTTGCAGAAAGCAGCTCCTGCTTTCTGGCAAGGAAGGCTTCTTTGTTTGCCTCGATGGTTTTTTTTCGAAAAACATCAAGCCCAGAAGTCAGCTTGTGTTTTTCATCGTAAAACTTGGTGATAAAGAGGTAAAGCTCACTGTTAAATAAGGCATCCTTCCGCAAAGTGGTTTCTTTGGATTCAATCAACGCCGTAGAAAAGGCGTCTGCCGTCCTTATGGACCGGCGGTAATCAAAAAGCGCCCGACCAGGGCCGGGCCTGTGTTTCAGAATAAACTGAAACTGAGTCTTTTCAGGCAAATGCCCAAGCGCTTGCCGGAGAAACTCCACCACGGAAATAATTTCTTGCTTGGACTTAAACATCAGATTGATGCCTTCAAGCACAAAACCAAGGGTGAGGTTTCCGGTCGCACCAATCAGAATGTCATCTTCAATCGCAAGAAGATCAATCTGATTGTAAAAAGGGACTTCCCGGCGAGCCTGAAGAGTGTCCCGAATGCGAAGCGGCGCAATCATTTCTTTTCTCTCCCTGTTAAGGTGTAAAACCTAGGTGTAAAAAGAAACCGGACCAGCATGGTTGTGTATTTGGGCGGTTTGCCTTTTTTATAGAGTCTCAAAGCGAAATAAACCGCTGTGACGATTGCCAAATTCAGAAAAATGTTTGTAGAAAGCATGAAGACCACCGCATACACGACTGCGATAACAAGAAAGTCCAAAACCTCAAGGCCGAAAACCTTCTCGTTTTTTTCAAGAGACGTATGCGTTTTCACTGGTTTCATTTCAAAACCCCGTAAGCCGTTGAATGAGATCCAGAATCGCCCGAGCCATCATGATCAGGGCACCGCCAAGCGCCGCAAAAATGCCTCTGCGCAGACCCATTTCGTTGCCGGTTGCCATGCTAATGCCGCCTATGCAAACCCCGATGACAAGAATCCCGGGGCCGATGACTCGGATAAGAAAATCCGCCACTCCCTCCAAAAACTGTCCAAGCTGCGTCTCTGAATTAGAAAAAGCCAACGCATAGGTTGCCCTTAACAGGACAAAGCAAATAATCAAAAGCCAGGTTTTCTTGCGCATCATCGAAAACTCCTCTCGTATATAAAGGTGCACTTTCAGGGGTTTTTATAGCCGTCACTCAAAAAATTCCTTAATTTCTTCTTTCCAGATTGAATGTGCTGAAAAACGGTAGGCTGACTCAGACTGAACATGGATGAAATTTCGGTTTCTGAATAGCCGTCAATATGCTTTAGTGAAAAACAAAGCCGCTGCCTTTCGGTCAGAGTGCTTAAAGCCTCGTCCATATCAATCCAAAAAAATAAGGCGTCCCAATTCCGGCATGTAAGCAGTCTTTCGCGGATAGAAGCCTCGAATCGAGATAAGTGTTTGCCGTTCTCGATGTTTAGAAAATCAACGCTGATAAGTTTTTTTCGTATTTTCTTCATAGCCTTCCTCTCCTAAAAATAAAAAGGCCCGAAAGAGTGGACTCCTTCGGGCCTCTATGGGTCTCTGGTTGTAAAAAGTGTGACTACATGATTTCTACCTGGGGGATATGGCCTCTGTAATCAAGCTGGAGCACATCAATCACAAAGGGCTGCTTGATAATGACAGCGGCTTCACCTCGGCCAAGCTCACGGATGAGATTAGGATTCAGCCGGAATTCTTCAACTTCTCTTACGCTCACCATTCCGGTGGGACTTTTGTCGATCCAATCCTCCTGCGTTTGCATCGTGTCTTTGAAAGTCTTTTCCGTTCCTGAAATCCTTGAATACATTTCAATGGATGCCGGATCATCCTGGCGCATCACGACCTTAATGTTGCAGTTTTCGAGCACTTGCTTGAGAAAGTGATCCCCAGCTTTTTGAAGGTCTCCTAAGGACTGATGGGCAATCGTAATAGCCAGATGCGCTCCGCGTGCTTTATTCAGGAACTCAACAAATTGCTCGTAGGCAAAATTGGAAAATTCATCCACGAAGATCGGGAAAAAGAATCTTTTGTCCTCGGGAAGATAAGCCTGAATATAGTTTGAGATCGTTTTTAAGTCCTGAAGGACGATTCTGCCAAATCGTCTCGCCGTTTCCTCGTACCCTTGGGCATTGAGCTGAAAATAGACGATTTTCCGCTTTAAATAGGCATCCAGAAGATCAATTTGAGGTTTTTCGTCTCTGAGAAGGCCCGAAAACTCGCTTTCTGAAATCATCCCAAGGTCGGCGGTCATGCCGGACAGGTCTTTCTGAAAGACTGTGTATTTCTTGAGGATATTCATGACCATTTCTTTGAGGTGAGCGTCCGTAAGCTGCTTCGCCAGTTCCGCGAGCTTGCGTTCGTTTGACAAAAGGTCATAGAGTTTTTCAAAAGTAACAACCTGCTTTGCTTCGCAAAGACTTTTCATCAGAAGAAGCAGAGTTTCTTCCGCTTTCTTTTTGTAAAACTCCTCCGTCCAAATGTTGGCGCTTATGATCTTGTCCTTAAGCTCAGTCGGATTTCCCCTTAGAAGCGGATTATAGGTATTGGATTTTTCTGGGTACGCGAGAGAGAAGAAGAGGAAATCTTTTTCCCGGCCAAGTTCTTTGACGTAATAATAAATTTTATTCAGCGTTTCTCGGTCTCCTTTCGCGTCCATGATCAGAGCGCCGGTCCCGCGTGCGATGTCCTGAGCAAAGAGCGGAAGAACGAGAGACTCTGTTTTTCCCGCGCCGGTAGATCCCACAACATGGGTGTGCATCTTGCGCATCTCGCGGTTCAAGTAAATGTTTTTCCTGGTCTTCATGCTGCGGCCTAGAAAAACTTCTTCCTCCGCAGCTCTCTCCCGAAACACTGCCATGCTTTCAGCCGAGAACCTAAATTTCTTGCCTGGTTTCAGCCCTTTGGTGAAGTGTTCCTGCTTCAAGTACGTGAAGGTCAGAAAAACCGGAGAAGTTATCCCGATATAGGCCCCATAGAAAATTAAGATCAGCCACAACGCATCATAAGAATTCTTGATTTTGTCCCAATGCGTGCCTGTTTCCGCCATTCTGTTTAAGACAGTCAGGATGACTCCTACGAGTAGGCAAGAACCGGCTAAAACCCAATAGAATCCCGATTTGAAACTGCTCACGATGACTCTGCTCAGGGTAATAGGCATCTGGATAAACAAATTTTCAAAGATTTCCAGCAAGAGCATCATCCTTGTGTCTCCAGAAGTTCATGGACAGAAGCTTTTTCAAAAACCCCTTGAAGATGAGCGTTCATTTGATTCGTCTTTAATTCATGAAGCGTCACAAAGTGAAGCTTCCCGCAGGTTGCAGCTTCGTCCTTCAGCTTTTCCACAAGCGACGGGGTATCCGCGACATAGATAACCTGGCTGATATGATCATCCAGCTCATAGTTGAAGAAAATATCCCGGTAGCGCTCCTTTGATTTCTGAGACGCCTCATACTCAACCGCGACATACTTCCCCCGGTTGTAAATCATCCCGTCCGGCAGCCTGCGAAGCTGATAGAGCTTTGATAGAACCCTTTCAGACAGCCAGTCCGTATAGCCCCAGCTATTAAAAATAATCCGAATGTCCGTCACCGCCACATCATGCTTGTAATGCGAATAATCCACGTTCGCCAATTCACACAATCCACGATGCCTTCCGAATGCTTTCAATTCCCTCAGTCCGTTTGCCGTCACCATATAGAGCACATGCTTATAAAAACCGTACTTGCTTCTCTTTAAAAACCCTGCTTTCATCAATTCATAAAGACGTCTGTAATCTTCCGTACTTTTCCCCGAAATATCTTTCCAGAACACTTTTCTCACTTGTTCTCTTGTCATAAATTTTTGTTCCAACATCCATCCCATTAATTCAATATCCCTTGTCATAATTTTCATTTTCTTTTCTCCCTGTTCACGCTTTCCTCCCGTTTACCTGACCACGATCTCACACACTCGTAGAGAGAGCGTGGTCAGGCAATGCGCGCACTGTAAGCGCAAGGGAGGAAAGCGGTTGTGAACA
>OBEQ012090916.1_pt1 | contig 34104 bp, 36 predicted proteins | sample 1670901 | NCBI WGS metagenome assembly OBEQ01 (sample SAMEA104232315, study PRJEB22302) | groundwater metagenome | biome: forest; feature: aquifer; material: groundwater | place: USA | collected 2011-08-07 | depth 5.4 m | reverse complement strand
CGAGCGTCGTGAGACAGGTCGGTCCCTTTCCTATGTGGGCGAAGGATATTTGAGGGAAGTTGCTCCTAGTACGAGAGGACCAGAGTAAACGGACCTACGGTGTACCTGTTGTCACGCCAGTGGCAAACGCAGGGTAGCCACGTCCGGTCGGGATAAGCGCTGAAAGCATCTAAGTGCGAAACCCATCCCAAGATTAGATATCCCAGCTATTTATAGCTCTAAAGACCCGTAGAAGATGACTACGTTGATAGGCCACAGATGTAAAGGCAGTAATGTCTGAGTCAAGTGGTACTAATAGGTCGTGTGGCTTAACCATTAATTATTATTGGTACATAAGAATTCACCCGCTCCCAAAGAAATACTGTTGATAGCGTTTATGCATCAGCATACGATTGAATATGTGATTGTTTAGTAGCCCTCGCTGTAAGGCGGGGACTGACTCTTATTAGAGTTTTTCTGGCGACTATGCCGCGGGTGTCACCCCTCTTCCCATCCCGAACAGAGCAGTTAAGCCCCGCAGGGCCGATGGTACTTTGCTTGTAAGGGCATGGGAGAGTAGGTCGTTGCCAGGAATTTAGTTTAGAAAGCCCCTCTTTGATTTAGTTTGAAGTGGGGTTTTCTTTTTTTATACAACATAGCTATACATTTAATAAACCCTATCTTGAGTTTTTCGGGATGGGGTTTTTTGTTTTAAAAGGCACAACAGTTTTAAAGATACAATTAACTTCTACTATTAAGGAAGGACAACGCTATGGTTACATCAGAATTGATATTTTCAATTAATAATTTGCTTCAAGCCTCTATGATAAAAAATAATACACAGAGTGTATCACTTGAAGAGGCAATTACTATCGTTTATCAACATAAAACAATAGATCGCGTTTTAGATTCAATCATTACAGAAGAATTTACACTCAAGCAGATTGTGAACGACATTCGTAAGCGATATGATTATCCTGTGTTAAAGCAGTTGTTAGGCGTGGAGCAAAAGGATAATAAGCCAAGGGGAAAATATACATTTTACAAGTTTGATCCACCGAGCGAGGAACGTATTCGTGCCCTGTTTAGTATTGCACCCGTACAACACAAAGAAGAAGAGTCTGCACCAAGCATTGAAACTATTATTGATTATTTGAGCAAGGGATTGGATATAGTTTTTGTCGGGACTTCGGTTGGAGAGGAATCGGCTAAACGAGATGGATACTATGCGCATGCTAAAAACCGGTTTTGGGATTTGGTGAATACTTCTAAATTAGTGACCGATTGGATTGGCTCGGAGAATTGCCGTTTTGTGTTGGAAGAACATTGCGGATTGACAGATTTGGTGAAGGAGAAATTTTCAAAATCGGATGCCACTGTACGTAATAATGATTTTGATGTTGCCGGATTTCTTGAAAAAATTAAAATGTATAAACCACGGGTTGTTGCCTTTAACGGCAGAGAGGCTTTTAAGGAAGTTTTTAATTGTACTACGAAGGATTACGGATTGACAGAGAAGCACATCGGTGACTCGAAGGTGTTTGTTCTTCCTTCAAGTAATGGAACGGATACGAGTTTAACGTTTAATGAAAAACTAGAATGGTATAAGAATTTGAAATCGTTGATATAGGTTATGTTTGCAGTAAATGATTTTATAAAAGCCTGATTTTGAGAAGAATCGGGCTTTTTTGTTTAATAGGTAACATTAGCAATTCTTTCTTTTCCCCCCAACTTTTCCTACCTTTAGAATATGATGAACAATCAAGATATCCGTTGGCAACAACGATTTAGCAACTATAGAAAAGCATTATTGCAGCTCCAAAAATTTATTGAGAAAAAAAATCTCAATGAGATGGAAAAGCAGGGATTGATAAAGTCGTTTGAATATACTTTTGAGCTTTCCTGGAATGTCATCAAAGATTATTATGAATTTCAAGGGACAGAAGGGATTCAGGGTAGTCGAGATGCGTTTCGTTTGGCATATAAAAGAGGATTAATTGCTGACGGTGAGTTGTGGTTAGACATGGTCGAAAGTCGTATTAAAACTTCTCATACCTACGATGAAGCTATAGCCAATGAAATTGCAGAAGCAATCATCCAGACATATTACAAATTGTTTGTTTCGTTACTGCGTACGATGGAAGATATACTTGGAGGCATACCAACAGGCGTGATGGGTGATAAGCAATGAAATTTGGGTTAAATGAACAAGTCGTTGAACAGATTATTGAAACGCTTGCGGGATTCCCTCAGATAGAGGAAGCTATTATTTACGGCTCACGCGCTAAGGGAAATTACAAGCCTGGCTCCGATATTGATCTTACATTGAAAGGTAACTCTATCAATCTTCGCGTAATGAATGGTATTAGCCGCAAGTTACATGGTTTGCTGATACCATACACAGTTGATCTTTCTATTTACCATCACATTGATGATCGTGATTTACTTGAACACATTAACCGTGTAGGCGTAGTGTTTTATCAAGCGTCTAAAGTGCGGATTAGAACCGCTGATGAAAATACCCTTGCGAAAGTTTCATTCTAATTCCAATAGCGGTATTTATTATTTATTCGTGACGACCTTTAGCTTTAGATTCTCAGCCATAGGATCAAAATCTTTATCAGTGTGAAGTAATGTGAAGCCTTGTTCTCATTGCTTTGATATCACCCTCCCATTTAAGCTTGCCACGCAATCGTTTCAGTTTGCTTTGGCTCTTAATATTGATATACAATTCGAGCGCTTCTTCAACAACAGCCTTCTTGGTATTTAATCCGCTTACCCGTAACGCCTTGTTTATTAAGGTATCATCGATAACTATATTTATTCTCATGGCATCTTCATGTAGTGTGTATGATTATACTAAAACTTACACATACTAATAATTTGACGCAAAAAATGCAGGAATAACAACTCTTAGCAGTTATGTTCATCCATCGGTGTATGTCCCCATCCACACCTATCTCTCCATTCTTGTTTGAATTTTTCGCGTTCTTCGGGTGTCATGGCGGCGAGTTTTTCTTCGAAGCGGTGTCGCCATTTATCGTGACGCCAGCCGCCGGCGTGACGCCAGGGAGCCCAGCCACGTAAGAGTATGTGGGATAGTAGTAATAAGCCTATCGCTTGCCAGAATGTCAGATAGGGCCCTTTGAATAATTCAGGGATGAGCGCGTTCCATAGGAACATGACGACAAATCCGAAGAATATCATTCCGATAATAATGATGGCTAAAAATTTAAATCCTTTAAGTATCCATTTGGTTTTCATGGAGTGTTCCTTGTGTTGTTGAATAAAATGTTGTTCGTGTTGGATAAAGTGATAACACAGCCCCGCCCCCTCTCCAGAGGGGAATTTGGATTTTGCTATTTTAAGAGAATGCATAGCTTTACGGCATGGCACTATAGTACTCACTTAACCTAATAGCATTGTCCCCTCAGCCAGAGGCTGACAAGCTACGCCCTCTTCCGCCATAGGCGGATCTTTGACGAGAGGGGAATATTATTATTGTGACGGAGGCGCTTTGTGTTATAGTTAAAACTCATCGTATAATTGTTGTAGCCGTTCTCTTAGTTGGAGGACTGCGTATCGTTTTCGGGAGAGGAGCGTGTTGATTGATTCTCCGGTTATCTCTGCAATTTCTTTGAAACTTTTCCCGTCAAGTTCGTGCATGACAAATACTTCGCGTTGTTTTTCAGGGAGATCGTCCAAGGCATCGGCGAGTTCTGTCCATACGAGTGAACGGTTAAAGACTTCGTCGGGGCTTTGAGACTTATCGTACAATATGTCTTCAAGATTTATGGGTCCGTCTTCATCAGAAGGAGGAGGGACGGTTTTCTTTTTCCGATACCAATCAATGATTTTATTGCGCGCGACAGTGAAGAGCCACGAAGTCATCTTTTCAATCGGCTCTGTGACGCTGTAACTGGCAAGCAGTTGGTAAAATACATCCTGAAGTATATCCTCGGCATCCTCTTCTGTGCGAACTCTTCTTCTGATAAAATCGAAGAGGCGTTTTCGTTCAGTTTTAACGGCTGAATGTGCAACAGAATAGGATGTTTGAGGGTGTATCGGTAAATCGGTCAAACACAATCCTTTTTAGTATAAGACGTATAAACGTAGGTAATATTGTAAGGTTTCGAGAGTGTTGAAAAAGGCATTAAACGATGGGTATTCCGCCAGGCGGATGCGATAAAGATGCAAAAACCCATCGCTTGAACATGAAAAATGATACTCAAAATAACCGTTATTAAAAGGATAATCTTGGAAACCGATAAATCGGTTTCAATTTCATGTTCAACCCATAGCCCACGACTGAAGTCGTGGGCTGTAAAATCAATTCTATGATCCATTTGAACGATTTCAAAAAAAAGATCAATCCGAGTAATGTCATTGCCACAATTTCAAAAGACGTGTTTTATTCATTTTAAGGCAATGATACGCACTTTTTGAGATTTTTGTGACTGCTCAGTGAGACCGTAAATCATTCATCTATTTTAAATTCGGGGTCTCCGGGACGTAATGAGGCGTAAAGTTCTTTTAATGCGTTATATGCTGTTTCGCTTCCACGACGCGCGGCTTCGCGGTAGTAATAGACCGATTTGGGGATATCTAAAGTAACACCAATTCCTTTCTGGTAACAATAGCCGAGCATTGCTTCTGCAAGAACTGAGCCTGCGTCTGTAGAGTGTTTGAGGCTATCAACGAGTGAAGAGCTTGCCGTAGCGTGGTTCTCGTTGAGTTCAATCATCCAGAGGCGAATTTGCGCCTCAGCGTTCCCTGCATCTGCCGCTTGTTTGAGAAACATTTTTCCATGTTCACGATCTTGTATGAGTAATGTGCCTGAACATAGCCGTATGCCCAGCTCTACGGTGGCTTCAGCGTATCCTTCTTTGGATGCGTCTTCAAGGAATTGAACAGCTTGTTGTTCTGTGAGTTGATGATCAAAACCTGATAATATTAGTTCAGCCCAGACAAATTTTGCGGCAGGGTCGTTCGAGTCAATTTTTCTCTTTAATTTTGCAAAGTAGTCTTTGGTGTGGGTAAGGTTCCAAAGAAGCACGGGCGACCAGCGTGATGAACAGCGTGTTGCTCTAAGATAATATGTTGAGGCTAATACTTCATCCTGTGGGAGGATTTTTCCTTGCTCATACCAGAGACCGACAAGTGTGAGCGCCTCGGGACTATTGGCATTTGCATCATCGAGTATTGTTTGGATTTCACTTGAGTCAGGTTCAGCCGATAATGAGTTTTCATCCAACACATCTTTACCGTTATCTTTTCGCGAACGGTGTTCGGAACGTAGTTCGCGTAACAATGTTTCACTACCGGGTGTGTGTGTTGAATCGGCAGAAAAATCTATAAAGACAGGTTTAATCGGTGAGGATGTGGAACTTGTAGTTTTATGAGATGTTTTGTTTTTATTCTTGTATGATTTAACCGGAGTAGTATCTACAACGGGTTTTGAGATGCCGAGCCGTTTGAATTCTTTCATGACATCTTTTGCAGGTACATAGCCGGAATCAGCCGACATGGTAATCCATTTGTAAGCTTCCGAATAATTTCGCGTTACAATAAGATTATCGGTAAACATCAGTCCGTAGATATATTCGGCTTCAAGCATCCCGTGCGGAGCTGCATATTGGAAATGGCGGAATGCTTCAAAGGGATTCCACTGGATTCCCACGCCATTGTGGAGTAAGATTCCTAAGTTATATCGGGCAGGTATAAGGTTTTGTTCTGCCGCTTTTTTGATCCAATAAACGGCTTTTGCCGTATCGGCAAAAAAACGTTGCCCCGTGAGATAACAAAGTCCGAGTTCATGTTGGGCAAAGGCTTCTCCGGCGTTTGCTTTTCGGACAAGCATAAAATTATCCCAATCTTCGGTAGCATGATCCTCTTTAAGATAGTAGAAAAAGTTTTGGGTTGGTTCCTTGATCGCTACGCTTTTTTTGTGTTTCGTCGTATCCTGACATCGAACAGCATCAAAGAACATCAACCCCAACATTATTTGGGAAAGAGCAAGAAAAGTGAAAACGCGAATCATTTCAGCTTAAACATTGCCGATAATGTGAACCATAATGAATCCTTGACAGGAATCATGAGAAGAGACGGTCTATCAATGTTAAACTCAGTTAACGTAGTAGTTAGTTTTCCTTGAATTTTTAGTGTATCGGTAGCCCAATCTGAAAGAGCGTACAGAGTTACTTCTTTTGTAACGCCATGAAAGAGTAGTTTGCCTGTTATGGTTAGGCTATCGTGTGATTGTTGAATGTTTGTACTGGTGAAATCTGCTTCAGGATATGTGAGAGCGTCTATTACCTCCATAGCGTGTGAATCGCGATTTGAATTACCGCTATTGAACGTCATCACATCAATAACAGTTGAGACGCTTTTTATTTCTTTTTTCTCTACGTCTGCTTCTATTTTGGCATACACTTCGCTGCTTGTCGCTTCGATTTCGTGAAGAGGGTGAACAATTTTATAGGTGATCGAAGTTTTATCTTTGATGTTTTCGATCGCTTTTATTTGTGTTGAAGGCTCGCCACCGGGGAGCATCATAAGAAAGAGCATTGATACAAGATGAGTGATCATGATTGTTCCTTAGAACGTCATTACAATCATGGAGGTAGCAAACACCGCTGTGGTTATATACGCGGAGTATTGATGGAAACGAGCCGCATTATCATAGTTGGAGCTATGCTCGATCATACTGCCGATAATTGGAGTTAGAATCATTCCTGCAAAATGAACCCATGCAAGTGTTTTATGGATTGTTGTTGTACTGCTTTCATCACGCCGAATAAGCGGAGGGGGCGCAAGTACAGAAAGCATTGCCGTTGCTCCGTACGCAATGATTGTTGCCGTAACAAAGTTTTCGTGGTTATTTCTTAATCTCCTATATTCTGCAGGATCTGAACTTCCATTGAGAGTTTTTTGACCGTAATACACCGTAGCGCCCATTAATGCAAGTGTTATATATCCGCCAATTTGATGTGCTGTAAGCATTGTACGACGAACAGCGAGTTCTGATTTTCTTGATTCGGGTGTGAGTGGTGAAGCGATACCGATACTTCGAAATATTCCTTTTTCGCCCCAAAGCGTTCGTTCCATGAAGCTAATATTATCCGGAAGGAGTTTTTTTTGAGCGATATGCGGTAATGAATCGTCACCGAGTTTGGGTGAATACAGAGCTAAACTTTGATGAAATTCAGCCGGAGATAAAAAGCTTTGTGCAGATGTGATTTGTCCGAGGGACAACATAGCAAATACGAACGATACTATGAGCTTATATGAAACGTGTTTCATTTTAATTTCTAGCGAGTATACAGAATGAGAAAACTAAACATGATGTAACGAGTAGAATACGTCTGACATCATAAATATCGAAAGAACAAATCATTCTCACGATGTGGAACGATGAATAATTGATTGATAAAAATATTTCTAAAATACCTCAAGTGAAAAGAACTACGAGTTCTTCGGTGTTTGAGAGCAGTGTCTTTTTCGAAAATATGCTTTCGACAGGATACAGAACTCGGAGTTCTCTATTCGGTCTAAGGTTTATGAATAGACTCTCAGCAAATTTCCGGTGAGCGTGGTATTATAATGTTTTAGTGATGAGGTTGCAGGACTTTGCGTAACAGTTCCATCGGTTGCAAATGAGGACCCATGCGATGGACAATAAAAATCGTTTGAAGAGGGACGGTAATACACTGTTGTTCCTTGATGTGTACATGCGGCGCTAACAGCTGTGTATGCACCACCGGAAGTTTTCACAACAACGATCCCATTCGTGTTTACACCCGTATCTGTCAACCCACTATTCGCGGGGTCATTAATATCTAATGTGAAATCAACATTGGCGGGTGGTTCAACTCCGTTATCCTCTTTTGCGCAACCGCCAAAACATGCCGTGCATGCAACAGCCGCCGCACCGATTCCCATCATTGAAAGAAATTCTTTTCTTTTCATATTCTCTTTTCCCTACTTGGTTTGTAATGAACAAGGTTAATTGATTTACCGGTTGATATTACTTCGTCTATGGTTTAGCAAAAATCCGTCGATCGGCTACTACAAACGAACTTTTTGAAAAAACTCTAATTCTTAAATGAATATTTGAATATATTGTTATTCCGCTTTTCCATCAGATAATTGAACTTTTGTCCAGAAATTTAGAGGTTCAGTTCTCTTCTCCATTGTTGGGCGTTCACCGTCACTACCAATTCCACCTCTGCCACCACGTCTTCCTCCTCCTGCGCCCATACCGATGCCACCACCAGTCCCATCACTTTGTTCATCGCCCATTTTCATTTTTGGGCGGGCTTCGAGCGAAGCGGTTTCAAATCCTATTCCGATTGTGGAGCCTATGGAGGTTCCAATTGCATACGGTTGCGGTCCGTTATCGGTTAATGGGACTCGGATGTTATATTGAACGCGGTCATCGGACATAAAAATCTTTACAGCAACCTGTTTCAGATCGTGAACCTTTACCCGTTCATGTTCACCTAATTTAGGTCCTAATATATCAGCTTCCAGTGTGTCTAAAGGAGGCAAAAAAGAAGATCTAGAATCTTCTGTCGGTCGCTCATTTTCTTTATTCCACATCTCGCGCATCCGTTGGAAATCACCGGGTTGCATGCCGAGCGGGAAACGAACGCCGAATTGTTTGGTATCTCCTCCTGCGCGATCAAACCATATTGTGAATCCTCTTGCCAATATTTGTCGTTGGATGGAGCGATCGTTGGTGACTAATGCTATGTAGAGATAATTGCTATCATTGAGAATTCCAATCATTGCCGGTTTATCCTCAACGGGTGTAAGCACGTTTTGAAGATCAGATGTTATGCTGGTGATATCAATAGGAGTAGTAGTCCACCGGCTTTTCATCTGGATTGCACCGCACCCGGCGACAACAATGAAAAGGATGAGTGCAAAGGCTGAATATTGAATAGCACGTGTTGAGAATATGTGGTTGATGGTTTGTTTCATAAGACAATACTAATAGAAATGCTTAAAAGTTTATTAATGATCAATTAATGAAAATCTCGTTCTTCGCGACGGGGACCATCGGGTCGTCCTTCGCCAAATTGTCTAAGGTTGTATGTAAAGGTAAGCAAGAAAAATCGTTTTAAGGGTTGTGTCTGGGAATCTTCAATGTACGTTTCAGTTACAGTTCGGCTGATGCTCTTGTTTTGATTGAGCAAATCAGAAACACTGAGAGTAATTTCGCCCTGATTGTTGGCAAATAATTTCTTACCGATGCTCATATTCCATAGCCAAAGTTGTTGGTTCAACCCGGTTGAAAGCCCGCTATATAGGGTATTGTTGAGATCTGTTCTGAAAACGACACCATCCCAAACAGTCCATGTGCACCGTACGCCGGCAGAATGACTGAAATACGAGTTATCGAGATTGGTTTGGACAGAATTTGTTGTTCTGTTGAAATTTGCATTGTATGAAAGGGTAAAATCTAGGTTTTCGCTGATGTTGCTACCGAGTACAAATCCGGGATTAAATGCGTACCCATTAGAAATGTTTTCGTTGCCACTTATTAAGCCTGGTGTGCGACTATAGGAGACACCGGCAATAAGATTCAGATTGCTTTTGAAGAAATCAATCGGGAAACCATAAGTGAGGAATGTGCGTGCATTCCAATTGCCATTTAAATTGACGGGCATGGTGAATTGTGTGCCCTGGTTGACAAAGACATTGTTGGGCAATGTTGTATCATGCTGTGCAACAAAAGTCGAATTGCCGATATAATCCTGAGTAACACCAAGCGTTACAAAGAGCATTGTTGTTTGAGTATTTTCTGCACTTGATAACGATAAGCGCGTCATCAATGTATGTGAATATGATTGTTTTAAATCAGGATTCCCGGAAGAAAGAAATAATGCGTTGGAATTATCTACAACATTTTGTAACTGCGAAATTGATGGGGATGTTGTTGATGCACGATAAAATAATCTTAAGCTCTGGTGTGAGGATCCATCATACGTTATCATTAAATTTGGTAAGACAGAATAAAATGTTTTTGATAACGTCGTGATATAGGGATATGTTTGGTCGTTGTATAAGTCGGCAATTTGATAAGAGGCGCCGATAGACATATTGAACGCATCTTTATGATACCGCAAACTTAGACCGGCATTGTGAGTTGTGTATTTGTTTTCATAGGAATTGGAGAGCGCTGTAACAAGAGAATCGGCTCCGCCGGAACCATTGAGTTCGTGGGTGGTTTTATCGGAAGTGGTGCGCGAAAACGATGGAGAATAATTTACCTGTAATTGCATAGAAGAACCGATGGGTTCGGTGTAGGCAATATTAGGTGCGAATGTTGTCCCGTTTGTTATGCCATTCGATTTTTGATTTGATGAATCGGTGCGTACTCCACCTGTGAGATAGTAACGGCTTTCGGAGGTAAGGCTACCATCGCTAGATTTTCTGTTCCCGCTAAAACCCAAATCTAAGGAGACCGTTCTTCCCGGTGTGGGGAATCTATGTCTGTACACAAGGTGATTATCCGAGGAATACCCGGTAGTATGTATCTCGCTATTATTTAGGGTTTGACTGATAATTTGACTTTCCGAGATAGAATTTGTTCCGTTAACAGAGCTGGTTGAAGTATTGTTCTGAAAATTGATTTGCGGTGAAGCAATTATTGAGTTCGCTGTGTCAATAGCGTATTCCAGACGGAAATTTAAACGGTGGTTATAGTTTTTTCGTTCCGCACCAGACTGTTCATTGTAATAACTGCTGGAATCACCCGTTATCATGTACTGTCTGTTCAGGGTTTGAGGGTTTTGGTTGTTCGTCAAGTTAAAGAAATAGCTCCCCGTTGCATAGAGATTTTTTGCAAGACTATCGGAGTAATTTGTACCGAGCGAGTGTACTACCGATGTTCCGCTCGATTGTCCGACAAGAAAATTGCTTGTTGCTCCACCGCCAAATTGTCCGCCACCACCACCGGGTCTTCTACCACCGCCTCCGCCCATTCCTCCAACCGGACCACGGAAATTACCGCGTGGACCGCCACCACCACCGCCACCCATAACGCCAAGTAAATCTTGCTGAGAAAAATTTTGTTGGTTGACATTATTAGAAAGTCCGAGAACTGAAAGCCGCATGTTCCCTTTAAAGTTATTGATGTTTCCTGTTGCAATGTATCGGTCATCTGTGCCGTACCCTGCATTGAATCTACCGAATTGTCCCTGTCTTCTATCCTGTCTTGTAACAATGTTCATTGTTTTAACGGAACGCCCGTCATCGAAGCCGGTAAATTGCGCTTGATCGCTCATCTTATCAAACACCTGAATTTTATCAATAATTTCAGCAGGCATATTACGCAATGCAACTGATGGGTCGCTTCCGAAAAATTGTTTTCCGTCAACAAGTACTTGTTGCACATTTTCTCCTTGTGCTGTGACTGTTCCGTTATCAACAGTAACGCCGGGCATTTTTGTCACAAGGTCTTCTACGTTAGCATCTTTGTTGACTTTGAACGCTTGTGCCGAATACTCAGTGGTATCATGTTTTTGTGTTGCACGCGGACTTTGTTCTTCAATATTAACACCCTTCATCGGGATAGCCCTCTCGGAAAGCGCAATGATACCAAGGTTGGCGGAAGAAGTTCCGATGGTGACAGTTTTCTTTAACGTTTCGTATCCGAGGTAAAATGCCTGAAATGTATATGTGCCTGTTTTGGGGCTTGCAAACTGAAAGTGTCCGCTTGAATCGGTTTTGGTAACATAGGAAATGCTTGTATCCGATTGGTTTACGAGGCTGACGCGTGCGCCGATAAGTGGCTTATTTTTCGTTTTTTCAACGATCGTGCCCTCGAGACGGGCGGTTTGAGCCAACATGGATGAGAGAAAGAGGATGCTAAGGAGGATGATGAGAGACAGTATTTTCATGGGTTTTATATTGTGTTTTGTAATATACTTAGACTTATTTTAGGGAAAAAAGTTTAAAGATTTGGTAGAAAGGGCAGGAAATTATTGGGAATTGCGGAGTAAATAATGATGCCGATCAGGTGATTGGCTACTACAACTGAACCTTTTGAACAAACCCTACGTTTCTTTTCTTTTATCCTGTTGTTCGTTATTTTGTGTTATCTATGGAACTTATTTTAACAACATGTATCTTGCGCGATTGGAAAGAAGGAGATGAAGAATCTCTTGTCTATTACGCGAACAATAAAAAGATTTGGGATAATGTACGAGATATATTTCCTCATCCTTATACTATGGAACATGCAACATGGTGGGTGAAAGAAGGCTGGCAAAAACCCGGCACTCTCAGTCTTGCTATTGAGGTTGATGGGAAAGCTGTTGGTGGGATTGGATTTCTTTTTAAGGAAGATATTTATCGTCGGTCTGTTGAAATAGGGTACTGGCTAGGTGAGGAATATTGGGGAAGAGGAATAACCACTGAAGCAGTAAACGCAATGAAGGAATATGCGTTTGCCAATTTCGATGTGTGCCGTGTGTATGCGTGTGTCTTTGAGTGGAATCATGCTTCGATGCGGGTGCTGGATAAAGCAGGTTTTGAATGCGAGGCGCGCCTGAAAAAAGAAATCACAAAAAACGGAGTTGATATAGATGAATACATTTATAGTGTTGTTAGGTAAGAGTCGTATTCGACTGGAAATGTATTAACCGCTAAGCACGCAAAGAGCGCAGAGATTTTTTTGTACAGTAGTGCCTTTCGGTAACAATTTATCATATTTTCCGTACCTTATCTTAGTTAATACAAATACTATTATGAATGCAATTGTTACAACATCACTTTCGAAAACTTACACGGGAGGGTTTACCCGCCGTGAACGCGTTAACGCCCTTAGCGATTTTTCCATTACCGTAGAACAGGGGCAGGTTTTTGGCTTATTAGGACCTAATGGAGCGGGAAAAACTACTTTTATCAAGATTATCCTTTCGATTGTGGGTGCGACTTCCGGCAATGCTTCCATGCTGGGTGTTGATCTTCCCAATGTCGCAGTTAGAAAAAATATAGGATACTTGCCTGAAAATCACCGTTTTCCCGGCTATTTAACAGGAGAGCAGGTACTGAGATTTTTCGGGCAGTTAAGCGAAGTTACAAAATCGGAGTTAGATTCACGGATTCCCACACTTCTTTCTATGGTTGGGATGAGCGAATGGAAGAATATGAAGGTGCGTAAATATTCCAAAGGAATGATGCAACGACTTGGGTTAGCACAAGCCCTTATCAACGATCCCCAAATTCTTTTCTTGGATGAACCAACCGATGGTGTTGACCCCGTAGGGAGGAAAGAAATTCGCGATATGCTCAAGCATCTCAAACAGCAAGGGAAAACAATTTTTCTCAATTCACATTTATTATCAGAAGTTGAATTAATTTCCGATCAGGTTGCTATCCTTGACAAAGGTAAATTATTAAAGGTAGGAACAGTTGACGAACTGACAACGACAGGTTCGATTTATCGTATAGGTTTTGCAGGAGTTCTCTCTGATGATTTCCGGCTTGAGGCAAATGCAAAGGCGTTTAAATGGAAAGAGCAACAAGCGTTCATTATGCTTGAGACAACATCATCGGCAGAACTCAACAAAATGATTGATACGTTGAGAAAGCATAATGTTGAACTATCTTCAGTGGCACGCGAAAGAAACAGTCTGGAAGAATCTTTCATCAATCTCATTAAGAGAGAGGTTGCCCAATGAAATTAACTGCTCTCATCGTACACACGTTTCGCGAATTGTTTGCAAAAACAATTTTATACATTCTGCTCGGCATTTCTACGTTAGTTATATTGGTAATGCTACTTGGTTTATCGTCATCGCAAAGTGATATGGGAGTTTCAGTGACGATGTTTGGAGGAAGAATGGGTGCGCCAATACCCGCCGATAAATTCGCCGAGTTTGTCCTTATGCTACAAACAGCGTTAGCCAACGGATTGTATTCGGGGATTGTTCTCTTCGGTGTATTCGCAACGGCAAGTGTTATTCCCGATATGCTGGAAAAAGGGACAGTTGATCTCTATGTATCCAAACCAATTTCTCGCTTTGAGCTACTCTTCGGGAAATATCTCGGAGCCATTGCTGTCATGTTTGCAAACGCATTGTATTTTATAGGAGCGCTCTGGTTGATAATCGGCATAAAGCTCGGCGTTTGGAATATTTATTTTCTTCTCTCCGTCTTGACGCTGACGTTTATTTTTCTCTGTCTGTATGCCATTGTTGTTTTTCTTGGAGTGTGGACGCGAAATACAGCGGTTTCGATTATCGGCGCGTTTTCTTATATGTTTGTGGTTGGTCCGTTACTACAGAACAGGGAACAAACACTTTTCCTTCTTTCGAAGAATGAAGTCTATCAAAAAATCATCAACGGTTTGTATTATCTTCTGCCACAAATTTCAGGGATTCAGGAAAACCTGAAAGCACAAATAACAGGAGAGGGTATTACATGGCGACCTGTTATTCAGGCGTTTCTTTGTGCAGTCGCAATGTTCCTTGGAGCTACCGAGGTGTTGAAGAGGAAGGATTTTTAGGGGGAGGGGTTAAATTGAATATTTCTATGAAAAGAGTTATTAAAAAAGAAAAAGCGATTGACGTAATCAGCAAAAATGTTGTAACAAACTCCGACCTACGCATTAGAACGGTAAAAGAGGTACGACAAAGAAAATTGTTTGAGAGATTTTCAAAAATGAGTTTTTCTATCTCAAAAGCAGATTGGAATGACATTATGGAAGAAGATGTATTCGAGCAATGAAGATTTTCTTACAAGTTACCCCCTATACTACAGCCATTCTATACCCTATACTCGATTCGGTAAGAAACAGGTGTGGGTGTGCGGGATCGTCTTCTAATTTTTTTCGTAACTGTGCTATAAACACCCGAAGATACTGTGATTCTTCCGTATATGCCGGACCCCATACTTGCTGAAGGATGTAGTTTTGTGTTAACACCTTTCCTGCGTTTTGAATAAAGAGAAGTAGCAATGAATATTCTGTTGGTGTAAGTTTAATTATTTCATCATTCTTTTTTACTGTACGCGATGTGGTGTCAACGGAAAGTGTTCCTGATGTGAAGACATTACTTTCGCTTGGAGCGCTCCTGTGTCGAAGCAATGCTCTTACCCGTGCAAGTAGTTCACCTGTTCTAAATGGTTTTGAAAGATAATCGTCTGCACCAGCGTCCAACGCTTCGATGACGATTTCCTCGGAATTGCGTACAGAGAGAATTAATACGGGAAGCGCAGTCCACTCGCGTAATTTTTTTAATACTGCAATACCATCCATATCCGGTAAGCCAAGGTCAAGAATGACGAGTTCGGGTCTGTTTGTACCCGCCTGAACAAGAGCATCGTTTCCGGATTCTGCAAGATATGCTTTGTAACCGTTTTGCTCAAGAATGCGTTTTAAGAGCCGCCTGAGCTGTAATTCATCATCAACGACAAGGATGTGCGGCTGGTATTGAGGAGTATTACTTTCCATCAGTTGTAGAATCTATCGGTAAACGAATAGTAAATTGTGCGCCGCCTTCTTTTCGATTTTCAAATGTAAGCGTTCCGCCATGAACTTCAACAAATCCGCGTGCGATGGAAAGACCAAGTCCCGTTCCCCCCGTTGTACTTCCTGCGGCGCGGTAAAATTTTTCAAAGACGCGATTCACATTTTCTGCTAAAATTCCAGGTCCGGTGTCACTGACGATAATAAAACATTCTTTCCCTTGCGTTTGAGCGTTGATAAATATTTTTGTTCCGCGCGGAGTATGAACGGTTGCATTATGGATAAGATTAGTCAATGCTTGTTCAATCAATCCCCAATCTAATTTGACTAAAGGAAGAGAATCGGCAACGACAATTTCCGTAGGATGTTCGGATAATTCTTCTTCAAGTTTATGCACTGTTGAGGAAATAAGATCGGGAATATCGCACCATTTGAGATTTGGTTTTAGTAAACCGGATTCAAGGCGTGTCATATCAAGCATATTGGCAACAAGGCGATTTAATCGCGAGGCGGCGTATTGTATTTCTTCAACAACCGGATTGTCTTCCGATTTTTTTATTAATTGGTTATTTTGAAGATGTTCTACCGAGCCAAGAATTGCTGCTATTGGGGTTTTAAATTCGTGAGAAATAGAATCAAATAAATTTCTGTATAACCGTTCAGACTCTGCAACAACAAGCGACTTACGATTGAGATCGTTTAATTGCTCACGTTCAAGGTTAGAAGAAATCTGATGAATAAAATTTTCGAGAAGCGTTTCCTGATCGAGCGTAAGTCGTTCTTGATTGGTAAACCGTACGCCAAGAACACCAAGCGGGTATCGAGGTCCGGAGAGAGGATAATAGGTTGCATGTGCAGAAGGAAGTGTATCGGTGAATTTTCCTGCACGTTGTTCGTTCCAGTACGTCCATGCCGCAACGCCGAATTCTTTTTCATCAACTGCCATTGTGCTGGAGGCGTGGGGTTGCGAGAGGAGATCGCCATCGCTTTCACTTAAGCATACAACAACATCGGCATTGAAAAACTTATTAATGTTTTCTACTCCCGCTTTTATAACCCCATCAAGTGACGTGGCGGTGGAAAGATCCTTCGTTAATGAATATAACGCAACAGCGCGTTCTTCGCGTGAACGCACGGCTTTTTCGCGAGCTCTGACTCGTGTGGTTAATACTCCGGTTACCGCTGCAATGACAAAATATGCCCCAAACATGAGAATATCTTGAGGTTCTTTGATAGTGAAGGTGAATTGGGGAGGTATGAAGAAATAATTCCATGCGAGCGCGCTTAACGTTGCCGCTGTAATGACGGGGCCCATTCCCAGTTTAAGGGGGAAGACTGCCACCATGAACAAGAGAATGAGTGAAATGGTTTGATACCCGATAAATGGGCGCAACGGATAACAGAGGCAAACGAGCGCAACAACAATTAACACGGCAGTCGCGTATTGGGGCAATCCCGAATGAATTTCAGGTAATTGCCAAAAACGCTTTTTTCCAGTTTCATCTATTCCACCGACGACATAAATATCGAGGTCGCCGCTACGCTCAATGAGACGATCTAATAAACTTTTTTTGAACGGGAAAATACGGAAAGATTTTCCTACAAGAATTTGTGTCGCGTTTTGCTGGCGCGCAATACGAAGAATCCCTTGCACAATATCCTCGTCCGATGTTGTAATAATCTCTGCGCCAAGTTCTCGCGCAAGCGCGAGATTTTTTGCAAGTTGTTCCTTGCCTGCATCACTTAAGGGTTTTGATGATTCGACATACACGACAATCCATGAGGCATCCATGGTGTATGCCATTCTGCGCGCCCAACGGATAAGAGAGATGCTCTCTGCTTTTGCCGAGATACCCACAAGCAATCGCTGGATAGATTTCCACGTGCCTTTGATTTGCTGGGTATCCATGAATTCGCGAAGCTGGTGGTCAACACGTTCCGCAGTCATACGCAATGACATTTCGCGCAGAGCGGTGAGGTTTCCTTTGCGGAAGAAATTTTGAATTGCTTGTTGTGAACGTTCCGGCGTATAAACTTTGCCTTCGTTGAGGCGTTTTAATAACTCGTCAGGGGGGATGTCAATGATTTCAATTTCGTTGGCATGTGCGAAGATGGAATCGGGGACAGTTTCGCGAACGATAGTTCCTGTAATTTGCGCAACGGTATCTGCACGGCTTTCAAGATGCTGAACGTTGAGTGTGGTATAAACATCAATTCCGTTTTCGAGAAGTTCCTGTACGTCTTGATACCGCTTTGCATGGCGGCTCCCGGGCGCGTTGGTGTGGGCAAGCTCATCCACAAGAACAAGTTTGGGGTTACGTGCAAGGATAGCATCAATATCCATTTCTTCGAGCGTGGAGCCACGATAATCGACATTCTTACGCGGTAATACGGTCAATCCTTCAAGGAGGGCTTGGGTCTCCTGCCGTTTGTGGGTCTCAACATACCCGATGACGACATCTGTCCCTTTGGATTTAACTTCGTGTGCGGATTTCAACATCTCGTATGTTTTGCCGACACCGGCGCACATACCGAAGAAAATCTTTAATTTTCCCTTAATTTCCTTCTCTTCTTCCTTTTTTAGGGCACTGAGAAGTACATCCGGGTCGGGGCGAGATTGATCCATGTTGGACATGGTATAATATACGAAAAGGCGGGGAAATGCTTTTAAGAAGGGTGATTTAGTGAGTTGTTCTACGTGAAAATAACATATTTATTGCAAGAATGGTTTTAAAAGAATTCTTTTCAAAGTCCGAATGAACATGAAATACCGTTTTACCAAGGTATTGTCTGTTTTATTGCCATACCCTGTTTTTTATTTGAATCTCCGAAGATTCTGTTTTGTTATGGCTTACGCTCGGTTGTTATTCCTCTACGTTTCTTTTTTCGTTTCGGTTGTTGTGCATATCCAAACCCAAAATTTGTTTTACGAAGGATAATGGCGGTTAACCATCCTATGACGAGCATACCGATGAGAAACAAACTGTATGAAACCCGCCAATCAATATGCTGTGTCATCATACTGAATTCCGACATGCCCCCGATGCTTGCAAGAAGGTTTAAAGGGAGAAAGACAATGTTGATAATCGTTAGATTCTTGAGGAGTAAACTCATATTATTATTGACAAGACTTCCCCTCGCATCCATAAGTCCGGAAAAGACAGTCGAATAAATTTCAGCTTGTTTATAGCACTGGTTGTTTTCGATAATGAGGTCGTCAAGAAACGCGAGTGTTTTTTCCGGGTACGCCGTTTTCTCAGCATGGTTACGCAGTCGTGTGAGTACGACCCCGTTACTATTGATAGCATTGAGGTAATAAATCAAACTTTCGCTCAAGTTAAACATCTGGATAAGATGTTTATTCTCCATCGAGGTATTAATTTTTTCTTGGAGGTTTCTGGCAATCATCTTGATAACTTTAAGATGCTCAAGGTAATGGTGGATAGTTGTAAATAACAGAATCAGCATGTAATCCATCGGTGTTTGGAGCGAAGGAGCTTGTCGTCCTCCTCCTCCGGGGAGCTGAATGTCTTCGTTTACAATAATGAGAAGACGTTCCCGGAAAAGGAACATCCCTAATGATGCCACATTAAAGTAAAAATTATCTTCACCAGAGTAATTAGTAGGTTGTTTCCAAATGAGCAAGGTGTTGTCAGGACTAAACTCTATTCGTGAAACTTCATCCGGGTCGAGAGTAGATGAGATGGTGTGGTCATCAATGTTCAACACATTACGAAAATATTCCCGTTCTGATGAATCAGGGTTGATATAAAGTTGGATGGAGCAATCATCCGACTCTACCGGGACAAGACAACCATTTTCCAAGTTGAATCTCTTTTTCATAGTTTCCTGACTTGTTGTTGTCTCCGATGAATCAAACAGACCTCTCGTCAAACAAAGAACGCCGGAGGACAGGTACAGTGCCGGAGGTAATGCACCCATAACGTATTAACTATATGCGAATATTAATTCATCGGATTGTTCGTAGTATAGCAATAATGAAAATGGGAAACAATAGCATACAATACGATTTTTATCTTTAAATCGTTGTTTTATTGTTCGATGTATATACTATCCACACGATATATGTTTAAAAAAATCCCCTCTTCAAAAACGAAGAGGGGGGATTTAAAAAAATACCTGTTATCTATATTGCTTTACATCCCATTATTCGCAGCAGACTCTACAAACATCAAACTCAATTGCGGGACGTATGTTATCAATAATAGCACAGCCAGAACGAGAATGAAAAACGGTATCACCGATTTATATACTTTCGTTAAAGGTTGTTTAAACCTGTTACTCGCAAGGAATAAATTTAAACCAACGGGCGGGGTCATGTAACCGAGTTCGAGATTGAGCAGGAAGATGACGCCGAGATGGATCGGGTCAACGCCGTATTGTAATGCGATGGGGACGATAATGGGTACAACAATAATAATTGCAGAAAAAATTTCAATCATATTCATAATGAGAATGAAGATGTTGAGAATAATGAGGAAGGTTATTTTACTGCTTACATATTGACTGATGAATTCGAAAAACAGTTTAGGAATTTCCTGATCAATAAGATAGTTTGTTAATCCCATCGCCGTGCCGAGCATGACAAAGATTGAACCGACAAGCACCATGCTATCGCGAATTACGCGTGGAATATCTCCAAAGAGTTTTAAGTCTTTTCGGATAAAGACTTCAACAATGAGAGCATAAAATGCTGTAACAGCTGATGCTTCTGTTGCTGTGAAGATGCCACCATAAATACCGCCAATGACAAGTAAGGGCAGTGGGAGTTCCCAGCTTGCTCCTTTCAAGGTACTCCAAACATTACCCCATGAAAAGGGAATGCGTTCCACTTTTGCTTTAACGCCAACCCTAAAACTATAAATAGAAAGCACGACGATGAGAAGAACGCCCGGAACAAGTCCTGCAAGAAACAATGAATCGAGGCTGACCTTTGCTACAAGGGCGTATAGAATAATCGGGAGGGAGGGTGGAAACAACAAACCGAGACTGCCTGAGGTTGTCATCAACCCTAATGAAAATTTTTCAGGGTATCCGTGTCGGATAAGTGAGGGATATAACAAACCGCCCAAGGCAATAATGGTTACACCGGACGCGCCTGTAAATGCCGTAAATAACGCTGCAGTACAAAGTGAAACAACCGCCACTCCTCCGGGCATCCAACCAAATAAAGCGGAGACAAAATTCATCAACCGCTGAGGAGCCTTACTTTCTGCCAGAACATAGCCGGCAAACGTAAATAGGGGTATTGCAATCAGCGCAGGAAAATCGGCAAGTCTGTATAACTCAACAATGATTGCCGCAGAATCTATGTCGGCAGAATGAAACGCGAACAATGCAATCGTCGCAATGATTGCAAAGAGCGGTACACCGCAAACAGATAGCAGAAGGAGAGCAATACCAACAATAATAAATACCATTGTTTATGCCTCCGTTTGAATCGTTGTAGATACGTGTTCAGTTCTTCCCATGATGTTGCCTATGGTTCGTAAGGCGAACTGTACCATCATAATATAAAAACTGACCGGGATAATGATCTCCACATACGTGGCGGGGATTTCCAAAAATGTTTTGGACTCAGTATCGGAGAGGACAAATGTTGTACTGGCTTGCGCAAGGAAATAGCAAACACCGGAGGCAAAGAGGTTTGAAAAACTTTGAAGCCATCGTTGCATGCCGGGCTTGATAAACCTGTTAAGAATTTCAATCTGGAAATGTTTGTTTTCCCGTGTTGCCATTGCCGCACCGAGGAAGCCGACCCAGATGACAAGGTGACGCGCTGCTACATCGCCCCAGAGTAAACTGCCGTTAAAAAAATATCTGAGGAAAACCTGAACCACAGCCAACGTTAACATAACTGTGAACAGCAATACCATTGAACCATTGACAATGGAGGATAAAAATTTTTCTATTGTTTGAAGGACTTTCATTACATGTCTGTTATTATTGAATGTACATACTGAAGTGTTAAATATACGAAATGGATTTGTAAAAACAGCTTATGGTTGAAATGGCGGGGAAAAGGACTGATACTACACGCTCTTTCCCCTTCTTAAGAGGGGAATACAAAGTAGTGCGACAGAATCAATTCAATCATTGGTGGGGTGAACTGTTGTATGGTCTAACTTGAAATTGAACGTAATTCTTCCGGATTGAAATTTCTGATCGTTTGCGGGAGGTAGGGGGTCGAAACGCCATGATTCAAGCGCACCGATTGCTTCGCGTTCCAAAAGTTCATCACCTTTTGTAAGAGGTATTACCTTTGATACAGAACCATCAGGTAAAACTGTAAACTGTAACGTCACAGGCATTTCTTTATCGGTACCTTTCGGGTACAGCGGGATTCTTCCGCTTATGAGTCTTCGATTTCCTGTGCCACCCCAATCTATAGAGTAACCCGAACCTTTGCCGATGCCTCCCCCTCTTCCTCCACCCGAACCACCACCTGAGCCGGGTCCGTTACCACGAATGTGCTGTCTGGGAGGAAAGTTTTTTGCAAGAGAAGAGCCCATGTGTGACTTTTCTTTTTTGTCTTTCTTCTTTTTTTCTTTTACTTCGGCAATGACCGGTGTACCCTGTGTTTCAGGGCGAACGATTCGTAAGCGTATAATTCTTACTTTTTCGGGTTTGAATTTTTCTTCTTCTGTAGCTTCTTCATCACCTGGTGAGGGGCCAAACTCAACAACACGTTCTTTGGAGTTGCCGCCACCGCCGCCTGAACCGCCCACAATTAGATCATCTTTTGTTGGGGGAATACTGCTGAATGTGGGCATATAGGTACGAACAAGGAACCAAATAATCGTAATGCCGGCAATATGTAATAAAAGCCCGGTAATGAGCGAGAGTAAACGGATGTTTTTATCATCGTACTCGTCGAAGGGTTTAGTCCAGAGTTCGTGTAGGAGTTTTTTCATGTTGTAACTTTAAATATCAGCATACAAAGTTAAAAACGCAACTCTTGCGGTTTTTGTTCCGGTATCGTTGGAACTTCTTATTTTTTCATTGGATTAGGCGTTTTAGTTAATGAAGGTTGTTATGAGATTGGGTGTTGAGTATTATTCTCAACTATGTGCAAGAAGCTATTTTGGAACAGTAACGTAGGTGTAAAGTGGGAAGAAGGAGGCGTGAAGCGAGAAGAAGGAGGCGTGAAGCGGGAAGAATGTAGCGTGAAGTGGGAAGAAGGTTCGTCAAGTAGGAAGGAGGTAGGGTCAAGTGGGAAGATCAAGGTGTCAAGTAGGTACAAAAGTTAGCATAAAGGATTGTCGGTGATTCTTGAGTGAAATGGATTACATTACTTGAATAAGAATAATTCCAATACACACCAGTTCGATGATCCCTAATGTTAAGAGGAGACCGGCACAGATGATGAATGCGGCACGGGCAATAACGATGCTACCTTTTTCAGGCAGTTTCAAGAATGGTGAACGGCTCTCGTATTTGTCGAAAACATTTTCTTCCATTGTTTTACCCGTGCTTGTTAGTCACAATTCATTTTAAAATATTACGCCACGCAAAAGATTATGGATTAGATGGTGCGTTTTTTATTCTCTCATTAAAAACGAACGATGAGAGAGCCGATGATTCGGTTTTCACTTGTTACGAGATCGGCGACATATCCTGAAGAGTTGCCGATCGGAGGATTCCATCCGTTTGGTGATGTAAGTCCACCGTGTCCTGCAAAATATGGAACAGATGCTTCGCGATGAACGTACTCTAATCCCCAGGTAACGTGTTCGCTCGGCATAAATTGAAATCCTGTAGAAAAATCCCATGAGTCAAACTGGTCACCCGGGTTTTGGGTAAGCACACCGGAACCGGTAGGAAGAAGAGCTAAATATCGTCCCGGATTGTGAAGTTGACCTCCGCCGGTTGTCCATGCAAAATGTCCCTCTTTGCCAAGCCAGAGACGGTTGTACAACATCCAGCTTAGGAAATTTTGTGCCGGAGTTGTAGAGTCTCCCCCAAAAGCAACAACGCCACTGCCGGTTTCAAATCCAAGATCTCCCGTAAGTGAAAATGCCGCTTTTGGAATGAAACTATCCGGCTGATTGCGGTAACGTACGAGCAAGCTGTTGTCGGTATGGAAACGAAAACGTCCCGGTGCATTAGGCGTGTCCCATCCGCCGTAAGCGCTTGCGAGAATAGATATCCATTCTTCCGGGCGATAAATGCTTTGAATACCAAAGCCGGGCTGTTCATTGAACATTCCGTATGTTTGCCAGCCATTGATAAGCCAGTATTCAATTTTGAGTCGGTCTGTCGGAAAGGTTTGAACTCTTACGCCTGTAAAAAACCAAGGAGTATTATCGGAAGTGAAGGATGGCTGATAGTTCCAATTTTCAAAATTGTTGTACGAGCACAACCCGACATAGGACTTGAAAATACCGACATCAACATTAATTCCGTGCATAGTATTAAAGTGCATTCCCACATATCCTTCCGTTACGAACCGATATGCTGTATATAAGTCAAACTGACCACGTAACGGGGTATTGTCGTTACGAGGAATTCCGGTTGCACGCGTGCCGAATTGTAACATAAGTCTTGCGCGTGCACCGCTTTCCGGATCATGAAAGTCGCCACCTACTTCAATGTATGAGAGATTAAATTCGTCTGAGCGAAAGGTTGCTGTAGAGCCGGAATTGGTATGGTCAATCGGATGGTTGAAATTAAGATTGTAATTTATGTCCATCGTCATATCACCGGTAAAATATTTGGAGTCAAGCACCTGTTTATGAAGACGGCTGTTTCCTTGAAGCCATGTAAAATCGCCCCAGGCGAACGGCTCGCTTGCAACAGTTGATGTATCAGCAGTTTTTGCAACTGAGGTAGAATCCTGCATTGCGAAAATGAGAGATGGAAGAAGAACGAGAATAAGAGATAAAATGTATTTCATATTATTTTTAATGTTGATGATAACAGTGTTTTCGCGTTTTAAAATTTAATTATTGATGTTAGCCCTAATGGACTAAAGTCCATTTTTTTTGGAGATACATATACCACGACCTAAAGGTCGTGGCTATTGTTTTTTTGCTTGTTGCTTAGAAATATTAAATTGCCACGAGCTTTAGCTCGTGGGTAGAGATATAACCTTTTTTGTGGCTTTAGCCACAGACTGTACGAGGCCATGTTCAGACCCATCCTAATGCGACAAGAAGCATATCAACGAGCTTAATGCCGAAAAATGGAGCGATCAATCCGCCAAAGCCATAGATGAACAGATGCCGGCGGAGAAGTAAAGCGGCTTTCATGGGGCGGTACGCAACACCACGGAGCGATAATGGAATAAGTGCAACGATGATAAGGGCATTGAAAATAACAGCAGATAAAATCGCACTTTGTGGAGTTGCAAGGTGCATAATATTCAATGTGCCAAGCACAGGATATGTTGTGACAAACGCTGCCGGGATAATAGCAAAGTATTTCGCCACATCGTTCGAGATGCTGAACGTTGTTAATGCACCGCGCGTCATTAATAATTGTTTTCCTATTTCAACAATTTCCAAAAGCTTGGTAGGATTGCTATCGAGATCAACCATGTTCGCGGCTTCGCGTGCAGATTGTGTTCCGGTATTCATTGCAACGGCAACATCGGCTTGCGCAAGAGCCGGGGCATCATTTGTTCCATCTCCACTCATTGCAACGAGACGACCGCCTTTTTGATATTCGCGAATCAAGGCTAATTTATCTTCGGGTTTTGCTTCAGCAAGGAAATCATCCACACCGGCTTCTGCGGCAATTGCAGTAGCGGTGAGAGCATTATCTCCGGTAATCATTATGGTTTTAATTCCCATTGCACGTAAACGAGCAAAGCGTTCTTTAATACCACCCTTGACGACATCCTTAAGATGAATAACGCCAAGCACTTCTTTATCTTCAGCAACGACAAGCGGTGTACCGCCACGCTTGCTGATATCATCTACAATAGTTTGCACGGCAGAATGAAACAAGCCGCCTTGTTCTTCCACAAATGCTTTGATGGCAGAAGAGGCGCCTTTTCGTATGCGTTTGGGAGCTTGTCCCTCCTGCGAGGGTATATCAGCGCCGCTCATTCTTGTTTGAGCGGTGAACGGAATAAATTGAGTATGCGCGCCGGTCATCTCGCGACCTCGCAATCCGAATTTTTCTTTTGCAAGAACAACGATAGATCTGCCTTCAGGTGTTTCATCGGCAAGAGAGGAGAGTTGAGCGGCATCGGCAAGCCGTTCTTGAGTAATTCCCGGCGCAGGGATAAATTCCGATGCCATACGGTTGCCAAGCGTGATAGTTCCCGTTTTATCTAATAAGAGCACATCTACATCGCCTGCGGCTTCAACTGCACGACCGGATGTTGCTATGATATTATGCCGAATCATGCGATCCATGCCTGCAATCCCGATTGCTGAAAGAAGTCCGCCGATGGTGGTTGGAATCAAGCAGACAAGTAATGCTACTAATACGGTGACGGTAATTGGTGTTCCAATCCCTGCTGTACTAACGCTATATAACGAGAAGGGGAGCAAGGTCATGCACACGATGAGAAATATAATTGTGAATGCCGCTAATAAAATGTTTAAAGCGATTTCGTTGGGAGTTTTCTGGCGTTTCGCGCCTTCGATTAATTTGATCATTCGGTCAATGAATCCGCCACCCGGCTCATTAATAATCCGTACAATCAGCCAATCGGATAATACTTTTGTTCCGCCTGTAACAGCGCTTCTGTCTCCGCCCGATTCACGAATGACGGGAGCGCTTTCACCGGTGATTGCACTTTCATCAACCGATGCGACTCCATCAATGACTTCTGCATCGGCGGGAATGGTATCGCCTGCTTCTACAAGGACAATGTCTCCTTTTTTCAAGTCCGTTGAAATGATGCTTGTCCAAGGAGCATTTTTGTTCGGTTCTTCAAGGAGTTTTGCCGGTGTATTTTTCCTTGCTTTTCGTAACGCTTGCGCTTGCGCCTTACCGCGACCCTCGGCAATTGCTTCTGCAAAGTTTGCAAATAATACCGTAAACCATAACCATAATGTTACGGCACCAATGAACCATGTAGGAGCTTCGCCGTGCCCTGCAAGAGCCTGAATCCAAAGCGCGGTTGTGAGTACGCTTCCCACTTCGACAACAAACATTACGGGGTTGCGCGACATCGTACGAGGGTTCAGTTTCCTGAATGAATCGAAGAACGCACGGCGTACCATTTCAAGATTGATGCCGGATGGTTTTTCTTTACTAATAGATTGAGTTGACATACGTGTAATTCGTATTATTAATGAGCAAGCATAAGATGTTCAACGATAGGACCCAGCGCTAACGCGGGGAGGAAATTTAATGCACCAACAACAATAACAATCGCTATCAGCCAAAAAATAAATAATGGGGTATGAGTCGGCAATGTTCCTTCACCGGCAGGAATATTTTTCTTTGATGCTAATGAGCCTGCAAGTGCAAGTGTTGGCACTGCAAGCCAATAGCGACTGATGAGCATAGCAATTCCCCCTGTGATGTTATAGAATGGTGTATTTGCATTCAGTCCGCCGAACGCACTTCCATTATTATTCCCTGTTGAGGTGAATGTGTAGAGAATTTCGCTAAATCCGTGAATGCCGGGATTCAGTATAGAAGATTTTCCCACGTCGGTGACTACGGCTATTGCAGTAAGAACAAGAACGGTGATAGGCATAATCAGAATGAGAAGAGAAGCCATTTTGATTTCATACGCTTCAATTTTGTGACCCAGATATTCGGGAGTTCTTCCAACCAATAATCCCGCAACGAAGACAGCGACAATGACAAACACCAGCATACCATACAGCCCCGAACCGACACCTCCAAAAACAACTTCTCCGAGATGCATCATAAACATTTCTGCTCCGCCGGAGAGGGGCATGAATGAATCGTGCATGGAGTTTACCGAACCGTTAGAAGCGGCAGTCGTGATGATTGCCCATTCGGCAGAGTTGGTAATTCCGAGGCGTACTTCTTTTCCTTCCATGTTTCCGCCTGACTGAGTGATGCTTGCAGTTTGGTTAACGCCTAACTTCGTCAGTACAGGGTTACCGCTTTGTTCAGCCCATACTGTTGGAGCTAATAACGCAATGAGAATAACAGCCATAGCCGCAAACAATGCCCAACCTTGTCGTTTATCTTTTACCATGTTTCCGTAGGTAAAGCACAACGCCGACGCTATTAAGAGGATGCTCAACATTTCGAGGAAGTTTGATAACGGCGTCGGATTTTCAAACGGGTGCGCAGAGTTTGTATTGAAAAATCCACCGCCGTTTGTGCCAAGCTGCTTGATTGCAATTTGGGAAGCTGCAGGACCCATCGGGAGTACTTGCTCGGTTACTTTCGCGCCACTTGCATCAATTGTAGATTCGACAAGTGTTGCAGTTTTATAGGGAGAAAAATTTTGTACAACTCCTTGCGAAACGAGCACAAGCGCGAGTACAAGCGAGAGAGGTAATAATATGTAGAGCGTACTTCTCGTAAGATCAACCCAAAAATTGCCAAGAGTTTTTGATGAGTGGCGTACAATGCCGCGAATAAATAGGACGAGAACAGCCATACCGCTTGCCGCAGAGACGAAGTTCTGAACCGTTAATCCTACCATTTGAGTTAGATAACTCATTGTTGTTTCACCGCTATAACCTTGCCAATTCGTATTTGAAGCAAAGCTTATTGCCGTGTTGAAGGATGAATCCGGTGAAACCGGTCCCATTCCCTGTGGGTTGAACGGAAGGAGATGTTGTAACCGTTGTAATCCATACACGATAAGAAAGCCTGCAATATTGAGCAGAAGCATGGCGATTGCATTCTTTTTCCAATCCATTTCTTCGTCAGGGTTGATACCTGAGAGGCGGTAGAATATTTTTTCAACGGGACGAAGGATGGGATCAAGAAACGTACGTTCGCGTTTATAGACACGCGCCATGAATGCGCCAAGCGGTACACCAAGCCCGACAAGCGCAACCAAATAGATAATAATTTGCAACACTGCATTCGATGTCATTCAAATTTCTCCGGTTTTAATAGTGCAACAAACAAATAGACAAGCAAGGCGAGGGAAATGAATCCCGAAATACCATAAAGGAAATTCATTAGCGGCCTCCTTGATTTGTGTTTCCAAGATGTTCGCACAGTTTCAACAATCCCCAAGTTGCGATAAAAAATACGGCTACAATTCCGATATACAGAATATCCATTAGTGTGTTCCTTCCGACGACGATGACATATCATCTAATGCGATATTTAATTTTAGTACATTGATGCGCGCTTCGCCAAGCATGGTCAAATCACGATGTTCAATAAGTTTGTTGACTACTATTGTGACATTATCAGTTGAGAGATTTCGTTCACGGGCAACGCGTGGAACCTGATAGAGCGCTGCTGCAACGCTGATGTGCGGATCAAGTCCGCTCCCTGATGCTGTGACAAGATCAATAGGAATGGGCTGAGTGTTGGTAGAATCTGCTTGATGCAGTTGATCAATTCGACTTTGAACGGCGGCTTTAAGCGCCGGGTTTAATGGACCAAAGTTTGAACCGGAAGATGCGCCTGCATTGTAGGGGAATGGTCCTGTAGCAGAAAGACGGCTCCAAAAATATTTAGGTGAGGTAAATTGTTGCCCAATTAATTCAGAGCCGATGGGTTTACTATTATGCTCAATGATACTTCCATTTGCCTGATGGGGAAAAATCGCTTGAGAAAGTAAGGTTACCGCCAGCGGATACAATACCCCTGTGAGAATTGTAAATAATACAATCATCACAAGTGATGCACGAAGAGCCTGTTTCATAGTATTCTCCCTTGAGTCTTACAAATTATATTGTTGGTATAGAGCATAATAAATTCCATAAAATGAGTACGCCGCTAATATATCTCTTGTATAAGGAAGATTGAATCAAATAACTGTAAAGATAGAGGCGGGATGTATAAAGATTTTATAAAGAAGCGAGAAAAATGGTGATTGGGGCTTGTTTTAATAAATATACTTTTGTCATGTCAATTAGATACTGTCTTACCTTTTCTACCCAAATTGAGGTAGGGTCGGGTGCGGAGATTCTTCATTTCGCTTCGCTCCATTCAGAATGACAGTTTTGCGGTTTTTCAACATGTACTGTTTTTGTTATTTTCAAAATAGGTAAAGTAATAAGGTGAAAACGCTTTAATGTGGGTTAAGGCGAAAGTAAATCTTAATGCAAGGAAGTAAGTAGAATCTTCAAAAGAATTGCTATATTTATCAGTTATTATTTGATCACGAAAAAAGAAACGTATGCCAACCACATTGAAACGAATAGGAATTCTCACAGGCGGCGGAGATTGTCCCGGATTAAACGCCGTCATCAGAAGCATTGCAAAACCGGCATTGTCAATTTTTAATTCAAAAGTCATTGGTGTTGTTGATGGCTTTGAAGGACTCGTCGAAGGAAAAATGCGCGAGCTTACGAAACTCGATGTTTCGGGCATTATTAATCTTGGGGGAACAATACTCGGCACCTCCAATAAAGGAGACCCCTACCATTACCCTGTTGAAGGACCGAAAGGGATTACCATTCTTGATTACTCAGAACAAGCGCACATCAATTACCAGAAATGGGGATTAGATGTACTGTTTGCAATCGGCGGCGATGGAACGATGCATATTGCCAATAAATTTTCTAAGCTGGGAATGAACGTTATCGGTGTTCCCAAAACAATTGATAACGACCTTGATGCAACGGATGTTACATTCGGTTACGACTCTGCTCTTACAATTGCAACCGAAGCAATTGACAGACTGAATACGACCGCCTCCGCTCATCATCGCGTTATGGTTGTTGAAGTGATGGGGCGTTACGCCGGATGGATTGCGCTTGGCGCCGGACTTGCGGGTGGAGCAGATATTATTTTGATTCCTGAAATACCGTTTAAGTGGAGTTCGATATTTGAAACGGTATTGAAACGAAGCAGAGGTGCGCGGTTCAGTATTGTGTGTGTAGCCGAAGGAGCCAAACCGTTAGATGGCGAATTAATTGTTCGCGAGCAAGATGCCAAGCGCACAGATCCGATTCGACTTGGCGGTATTGGAGACCTTGTCGCAAGGCGAATCACTGACGAAACGGGATTGGAAACACGTACTACTGTGTTAGGTCACACACAGCGAGGCGGAAGCCCGACTGCATTTGATAGAATCCTTGCAACGAAGTTCGGTTCGATGGCATTACAAGCGGCATCGGAAGGGCACTTTGGGACTATGGTAAGTTTACAGGGGCGCGATGTTGTCCTTGTACCTATCGAAGATGCAATAAGTAAGCTACGTCTTGTCTCTCCCGATTCGCAAATGGTGTTTACTGCCCGGTCTGTTGGAACAAGTTTTGGCGATTAATATACCGTCAGTTAAAACTGACGGCAATAGATAAGGTAAGATAGAAATATAAAATTATTGATTAAAGATAGTGAGTACACCTCCTCATAAAAAAAACGCCATCATAGATCCCGAGATATTGTTGAATGCGTATGCATCGGGATATTTTCCTATGGCGGATTCGCGCGAGGGGGAAATAGGATGGTACTCGCCTGACCCAAGAGCTATTATTCCTTTGGATACATTTCATATTCCCAGAAGTCTGCAACTTGTCATTAAAAAACATCCATTTGAAATTAAAATCACTACTGTATTTGAGCAGGTGATGCGCGCCTGTGCAGAACGTGAGGATACGTGGATTTCGGAGGAGATTATTAGTAGTTATGTGTTTCTTCAAAACCTTGGGTATGCTCATAGTGTTGAATGCTGGAATAATAATACGTTGGTTGGCGGGTTGTATGGAGTCGCGATAGGTGGGGCGTTTTTTGGGGAATCAATGTTTAGCCGGGAGCGGGATGCTTCTAAAGTGGCGCTTGTGTATCTTGTGGAACGATTGCGGGAGCGAGGATTTACCTTGTTAGACACACAATTTATGACACCACATTTAGCGCGGTTTGGTACGATTGAAATTCCGCGTGCAAGATATCTTACCATGTTACAAAAAGCAGTTTCAAAGAAATGTAAGTTTACGGAATGATTACTTTCAAAATATAAAGGATTTTTCCTATGGTTAAAATTATTATTATAATTTTCATTACTCCATTTTTTTGTTTTGCTCAGTCGTCTGATTCGTCGAAGCAAGTTCAAGGTATTATGGCAACACTGAACTCACAGGTTACGGCATGGAATAACGGCGATATTGACGGATTCATGAACGGGTACTGGAAATCTGATAGTCTTATATTTACAAGTGGCGGGAATATTCAGCGGGGATGGAAAACAACGCTTGAGAAGTATAAAAAATCGTACGATACAAAAGCGAAGATGGGTACGTTGAAATTTTCTCAGCTTGAGTTTACAATTCTTTCTAAGTCTTCGGCATGGGTGTTGGGGCATTGGGAATTAACAAGGGAGAAGGATCATCCTGAAGGAGTGTTTACGCTTATTGTGAGAAAATTTGCAGACGGGTGGAAGGTTGTTCATGACCATACTTCTGTGATTGAAAAGAAGAAGTGATGTATGGTTAAAAAACTGATGTTTGTGTGAACGATTGATTTTTTTTATTTTGGTATCCCGAGGGTGGCTCTTTGTGTTTTTATTCCCAATTTATCAAAATAAAGGTTCTTATGGCTTCCGTTTATAAAACTGATTTTTCTACACTTCATTTCCTCAAAAGCGGGAAAGTACGCGATATGTATGATATGGGTGAGTACCTACTCATCGTCGCGAGTGATAGGCTTTCCGCATTTGACGTGGTGATGCCTCAACCCATACCATTAAAGGGAAAAGTGCTCAATCAAATCTCGAATTTTTGGTTTGAGCAGGTGCGTGATATTGTTCCCAATCATCTTGTTGCAACCCGTGTGGAAGATTTCCCCAAAGAGTGCAAGCCTTATTACGAAGAATTACGCGGACGAAGCATACTTGTGAAAAAGGCAACACCGCTTCCCGTTGAGTGTATAGTTCGCGGTTATCTTGCAGGGTCGGGATGGAACGAGTATAAACGTACAAAAACAGTATGTGGCATTTCACTGCCTGACGGATTGGTAGAATCATCGCGCTTGCCGGAACCGATTTTTACACCTTCTACAAAAGCGGATGTCGGTCACGATGAGAATATTAGTTTTGAACAAGCGGTTTCAATTCTGGGTGAAGATGTTGCCCATAAGGTTAGAGATATTTCCATAAGCGTGTATAAAAAAGCATGTGAGGTTGCAGAAGAAAAAGGGATCATTATTGCAGATACAAAAATGGAGTTTGGTATCTACGAAGGGAAATTACTATTAATTGATGAATTACTTACACCTGATTCATCAAGGTTTTGGCCTAAAGATTCTTACGTTCCGGGTAAATCGCAGGAGAGTTACGATAAGCAGTTTGTGCGCGATTATCTTCTTTCGATTAATTTTAATAAACAGCCTCCCGGACCAACACTGCCAGAAGAAATTATCCAAAAAACTTCTGCATTGTACCGTGAAGCCTTGAAACGGTTAACAGGAAACGATGTAGAATAACCGGAATGAAAAATCAGTATTTCGGAGATATCAACGATTACAGGAAATACGGGCTTCTTCGCGTCCTATCAAAGAACGGCGCAATTAAAACAATGGTGTGCTGGATGTTGACGGAAAACGATGCCCGGACAGATGGAAAGCATGTTTCTTATTTGCAGAAAACAGATTCATGGAGAACCTACGACCCCGAATTGTATGATTTTCTTCAGGACTGCTTAAAAAAGAATAACCGGAATGTAAAGAACATTGAGAAAACATCTTTCCTGCCTTCGTCCAAATTTTATTCTACTATTGTAACCGATTCACGAGAGCCACGGGAGAAATATTTTTCGCGATTGCATGCTTTAGCGCGCAACTGTAACCTAATTTTTTTCGATCCCGATAATGGGATTGAAGTAAAGTCAATAAAGTATGGAGCGAAAAATTCTTGTAAGTATGTTTACTGGCATGAACTTAAGGTATCGTTTGAGACAGGGTGGTCACTTCTTGTTTACCAGCATTTTCCGCGTATAGAACACCGTAGATATGTTTCAATGATTGCTAAAAAAATGCAATCTATTCTAAATGTGCGAACAGTAGTTGCAATGGCTACTGCACATGTAGTATATTTTCTTGTTCCTCAACCTGATGCGATAGAGTATTACCGGAAGAGAGTCGAAGTGTTACAGAGTGTTTGGGGAGAGAAATTTGGGATTGAATGGTTTGGAATGTAATGGTTTTATTGGTAATGTTGCACAGTCTGTGGCTAAAGCTATTGCAAAAGTTTTTTCCACTTTAGGGAAAACCTATGTCACCTCTATCGGGGTTGATTTATGTTCGTTTGATTATAGCTATAATAATGTCATCCCTTCGGGATTGTTATTCACAAGAACCCCGACGAGTAAAATGATTGTAGTAGAAAAACATACGATAACTTCGCAGGGCGAAAAATTGTATTGATAATTCAAAGTTGAAACTAATTTTGCAATGACTATAAGCGTGATGTGGCAATTAACCGCCATGATGATAACCTTTGGAGATTGCTTCGTCATCTCGCCGTGAACCATGAAGGCGAAATTCCTACTAATGAACACACCCGTTTAGTGAAACGATAAAGTGCGATAGTACTTCGTGGTTGGGGATTG
>OBEQ011210468.1_pt1 | contig 34110 bp, 36 predicted proteins | sample 1670901 | NCBI WGS metagenome assembly OBEQ01 (sample SAMEA104232315, study PRJEB22302) | groundwater metagenome | biome: forest; feature: aquifer; material: groundwater | place: USA | collected 2011-08-07 | depth 5.4 m | reverse complement strand
CAAAAAATAAAACTTGAAAGTCAGCATCATATTCTTGAAGAGCTGGATCATGCAAACGGGCCTGACCCTAAAAAAATTGTAGCTGAACATGGTTCTTATTCTTCTTTGCAGGGAATGACAAAAACTCTGCTAGATTTAGTAGATATCGAACCGGGATACGAACTTGCTGCTGAAGCCGCGTTAGCGGAATCATTAAGAGCGGTTGTCGCTGAAAACACAGAAACAGCTGTAAGTCTTTTCAACCATTTAAAGCAGGCTGGCTCGCATCGCGCTACCATCTTTATTAAAGACCGCGCAATTCTCAATGGCTCTCTTGCGAAAGATGTTGAAGCCGAAGCTCACCCATTGATCAAAAAAAGATTATGGGATGTCATCCGTGTTCAAAAAGGCTACGACGGAGTTTTCGGGAATTTGTTGGGGAAGGTATATGTCATTGATGAAATTACCTCAGATAGTATTTCGCAACTTGCCGGTTTAGCTCAGCGCATTAAATTGGTATCTAAAACTGGCGCTATTTTTGGCCCTGAATTTCAAATCACGCTTAGAAACGGGGGGTATACTCCGGAACGAAGTGCGCTCGCACGTAAAAAAGAATTAGCCCGCTTAAAAATCGAACTTACAAACCTAGCTCTTAAAGAAAATTCCCTCAGCGCCATTTTATTCGACAAAGAGCAAGCAAACGGCAAGATGCAACAACAGGAAAAGGAATTAAGCCAGCAGCTCGTTGACCGACAAGCTGTGCTGGAACGAGTTGACATCGGAATTTCTGGATTATCGGAACATTTGAAACGAGTCGAGGAAGAACTTCTTCTGATCGAGCAAGAAGAAAAAGAAGGTCATGCCGAAACAGATCTCTTAGAAATTGAGAAGCAAAAACTGACCGAAAAATTAGATACGCTTCAAACTCAACAAACTCAAACAGAAGTCTTCTTAGACATATTACAAAAAAAGATGAACTCTGCAACAAGTGAAAAAGAAAACATTCAACGGGAATTAGAACATTTCATCTCAAAGCTTGATGTTCAAACTGAAAAAGAAAGAGACGCTGAGCAAGCCATTTCATTTTTGAACGAACAATCTACTGATGTCTTGAATAGAACAAAGTTGCTTTGCTCGGAACGCGAAGAAGCATTTCGCCAAATTAAGCACCTTGAAGTTGAATTAGAAACATTTGGCAGTAAAAAAGAAAAGGTCAGTGAACTTTTAATACAACGCACCGTAGAGGTCGAACAGGTAAAACAAAAGAGAAATGAACTTATCCTAGAGAGAAACCAGGTAATCGAAAAAACTCAGGAATCTGTAAAAATGCTTGAGCAAGTGAAACAAAAATTTCACGATTACAACTTAAAACAAATGGAACTGAACCACCAAAAGAACTCAATTCGCCAAGAACTGATCAGCCGCTACAAGGTTAATCTTTCTGAATTAAACCCTTCGGATTATGTTTTACCTCAAGAACAACTTGAAGAGGTTAAATTAGAAATTGACCATTTACGTGAAAAACTAGACTCAATCGGAACTGTCAATCTGCTTGCTATCGACGAGTATCAGGAATTGAAGGGCCGCTACGATTTCCTGTTAAACCAAAAGCGGGACCTCACAGAAGCAAAAGACTCTCTTCTGGAAGCGATACGAAAAATCAACAGAACCACTAAAAAACTTTTTGAAGAAACTTTGGTACGGGTCAGGGAAGCTTTCCGCGAATATTTTCGTATATTATTTAAGGGAGGACAGGCTGATCTTGTGCTGCTTGATGAAATCAATCCGATAGAATCAGGGCTCGATATTGTTGCAAGACCCCCGGGGAAAAAATTACAACACATCAGTTTACTTTCCGGGGGAGAAAAAGCCTTAACGGCTGTTGCTCTTCTTCTTGCACTTTTTTCAGTGAAACCATCACCCTTCTGCGTTTTAGATGAGGTAGATGCTCCTTTAGATGAGGCGAACAACGAACGATTTTTGAATGTGCTCAAGCCCTTTTTAGATTCGACACAATTCATTATTGTTACTCATAGCCGCAAGACCATTGCTATGGGAGATGCGCTCTATGGAGTTACGATGCAAGAACCCGGAATTTCGAAAATTGTTTCGGTTCGCCTATCTTCAGCCCACAACAGCATTGAGCACACCGACAAAAAGCTGGCAAGTGAATTGAACCAGGTATTAAATTAAGCATTGAATCTTCCGAATTACATCACGCTATTCCGAATTTTTTTAGTTCCAGCCTTTTTTAGTTTTTTGATCTACTACAATGCCGAACATCCAGCGTATAGACTTGTTGCACTTATTTTATTTTTAATTGCGGTTGCTAGTGATGCTTTTGATGGTATTGTTGCCAGGACCTTTCACAAGCAAACAGAACTTGGAACCTTTTTAGACCCCCTAGCTGACAAACTGCTGTTACTTTCTGGATTCTTTGGCTTTACGCTTTCCGCAAGCTTCAGCATTAAACCTCCGGTCTGGGTGATTATTGTGATTGTTTTTCGTGATTTATTTATCATTTGCGGGCTTGCCATTATATTTTTAACCACACGACAGTTACGGATCCGACCCAACATCCTCGGCAAACTAACCACTTTCTTTCAAATGCTCACGATCATTTTCGTGTTAGCCGAATGGGAATTCTCATCTTTCATATGGTGTGCGACAGTAGCTTTCACGATCGCATCGGCAATTGCTTATTTAATTCGCGGCATTAAACTCATTAACACTGTCTAAGTTGATCATGTTAATTTTAGCTTGACAAATTTCGTAATATAACTAATAATCATAATCAAGTTTAATAATTATTATCCTGCCTTCCCACGCAACCCTGGTGCTTAAATGGAAGATCAAATCCTGTATCAATTTTCACGCAACCAAGATGAAACCGTATACTTTACCCTCAGAGACTATAAAGACCGAAAATATCTAGACTTACGAGTTTTTTATCAGCCTAAAGATGGCGATGAAATGCGTCCCACCAAGAAGGGGATCACTCTTCCGCTCGATCTTCTCCCGGAACTAAAACGTGGGGTTTTCGCCTGTGAAAAGAAACTAGCAAATGGTGTCAAATTGTCACGATAATCCAATTTTTGCTTTACAAAAAGTGGCTAAGTCTGTATAATTACAAGTCTTAGAAAAAGGAGCTAGCCATGGCGGGAAAAAAGCGAATAGAGGCGAAACAAGAACACAAAGAAACTCAGAAAGAAACTCACGTGGAAAAGATTTCGCAAGAAAAGCAGAAAGCCTTAAAGCTTACGCTCAGCCAAATTGAAAAACAGTTTGGGAAGGGCGCCATCATGACGCTTGACCAAGGAAAATTAGCTGACATTATAGCCATTCCCACTGGGGCCATTACGTTAGACATTGCTACTGGTATTGGTGGAGTTCCGCGCGGTCGAGTAATTGAAATTTACGGGCCAGAAGGAAGCGGAAAAACGACCCTCACATTAAGCATTGCGGCACAAGTCCAAAAAACAGGCGGTGTAGCAGCATTTATTGATGCAGAACATGCGCTTGATCCCGCTTATTCTAAAAAACTGGGTGTGAAACTAGAAGATCTCCTTATCTCTCAGCCCGATTCTGGTGAACAAGCACTCCAAATCGTGGAAATGCTTGTCCGTTCTAATGCGATTGATTTGATTGTGATCGATTCGGTAGCAGCGCTGACTCCAAAATCAGAAATCGAAGGCGATATGGGGGATGCACAAATGGGTTTGCAGGCGAGACTCATGTCTCAAGCGCTTAGAAAACTGACTGCAATCATCAACCGATCTAAAACCTGTATTATTTTTATTAACCAGCTGCGTCAAAAAATCGGTGTCATGTTCGGAAACCCCGAAACGACGCCTGGCGGGAAAGCGCTCAAATTTTATGCATCAATGCGTTTTGATATTAGACGTATCGGATCCATTAAAAAGGGCGACGAAGTCACCGGAAATCGCGTCAGAGTAAAAATTGTGAAAAATAAGTGCGCAGCTCCATTCAAAGCGGCAGAATTCGACATCATGTTCGACGAAGGAATTTCCCGCTCATCAAGCATCATTGATCTTGCAGTTGAACATGGCGTACTGGAAAAATCGGGATCATGGCTTGCCTATAACCACGAAAAGCTAGGTCAGGGCCGTGAAGCAGGTCGTTATTTCCTCAAGGATAACCCAAAGCTCCTTGATGAAATTGAAGTTAAATTAAAAGAGAAAATCCTAGCAGGTGGTTCAGCAGAAAGCCATTCGGCCGTTAACGAACCTGCGGTCCCCTCTGAGTCAGAAGCATAACAAGTTTTCCTCAAAAAAACCCTAGAAGGGCAGGCAATCTGATACGGCGGACCGTTCATCCGCCGTATTTTTTTCTTTATGGTTTTGAAGGATAAAAATAATCCACAATTTAAGCAAGGTTATATTTATGCTGTCAGGCTTTTGGCGGCAAGTAAAAAAAGTGAGCGAGAATTACTCAGACGTCTTTCTGATAAAGGCTATCCCGTAGAGATTGCAGAACAAGTGATCGATGAACTTAAAACTCAAGGAATTTTAAGCGATCAAAAATTAGCACAAGAAACAGTACATTGGGCTATCCAGGCAAAGCGATATGGGCGAAATAGAATTGCGCTTCAACTTAGAAAAAAGGGCGTTCAGGCTAGTGAAATTACAAAAGAGCTTGAACAATATCCTAAAGCAATTGAACGTGAAACAGCACTTGCGCTTGCCGAAGAGCGTTGGATAAAACTCAAAAAAGTGGAACCGCAAAAAAGAAAAAAGCGTCTTTATGACTTTTTAGTGAGCCGAGGGTTTGATTTTGAAATATCACGGGAGATTGTAACGCAAATACAAGATAAACCTGATGAAAACTTCTGAAATTAGAAAACATTTTCTGGGCTTCTTTAAGACAAAGAATCATACGCTGGTCAAAAGCGATTCTTTAATTCCAAAGAATGACCCGACGCTTTTATTTACCGGTGCCGGAATGAACCAATTCAAGGATTACTTCTTGGGCTTAAGAACGGATTTAAAACGAGCGACTTCGTCTCAAAAATGCTTGAGGACCGGTGATTTGGATCAAGTCGGTAAAACACCCTATCATCATTCATTCTTTGAGATGCTTGGAAACTTTTCATTTGGAGATTATTTCAAAGAAGAAGCGATTGCATGGGCTTGGGAATTTCTGACCAAAGAAATGAAACTTTCTAAAGAACGCCTCTTTGTCAGCGTTCATGAAAAAGATGAGGAAGCTTTTGAGATTTGGCGTAAAAAAATTGGCATCCCAAAACAACTGATCGCAAGACTTGGAGATCACAGCAACTTCTGGCCGGCGGATGCACCAAAAGCCGGGCCGAATGGTCCGTGCGGGCCATGTTCTGAAATTTTTTTTGATCAAGGAGCCGACTATCCCGGAGCTTTAAAAAATAAATTTTGGGCTGACGATGAATCAGGCCGTTTCGCCGAAATTTGGAATTTGGTTTTCACTCAATTTGAACGGCAAGATAACGGAAAATTAACTGCGCTAAAAGCTAAAAATATAGATACTGGAATGGGGTTGGAGCGGCTTGCATGTGTACTGCAAAACAAAAAAACAAACTATGAAATCGATATATTTGAGCCCGTAAACAAGGGGGTTAAACAGAACCTTGATTTCAACCAGAAAGATACCGTTCCTTTAGAACATCTATACGCGATCAGCGATCACCTCCGTGCAATTGTTTTTTCTGTCACCGATGGCGTTATGCCGTCAAACGAAGGGCGAGGTTACGTGATTCGAAAATTGATTCGGAGGGCATTGTGGCGGGGGCATGAAATTCTAAACTCTCCACAAATAACATCTCATCGGTCGCTTGAAAAACCATTTCTTTATAAAGTGGTTCCGACAGTGATTGAGGTGATGAAAGACGCTTATCCTGAACTCGTTAATTCAGAATCAAGTGTTAGCGGAATTTTACAAACTGAAGAAGAGCGATTTTTGAACACGCTTCAAACGGGCTTAAGAATTCTGAAAGATAAACTGGTTCTCTTGAAAGGAAAAAAGACTTTGTCCGGAGAAATTGTTTTCGAGCTTTATGACACGTATGGTTTTCCGGATGAGCTGACACGGACTATCGCTAAAAAATCAGGGATGGAGATTGACGAAAAAGGTTTCGAAAAGTTGCTTGAGGAACAACGAAAACGGGCAAAAGCAGCAACTAAATTAGCGGATACCATTTTCTCTGTTTCTGATATTGATCAAGATCTTGTCAAACTTCCGGAAACTAAGTTTTTAGGCTATCAAACGCTGGAAGCCCAAGGGGAAATTTTATGGAACAATTTTTCCAATGAAAGAGGTGCCGTTGTTTTAGATCAAACTCCCTTTTATCCGGAAGGCGGGGGGCAGGTAGGTGACGCGGGAGTTTTAGAAGGAAAGGATTTTAAATTTGAAGTGACGGACACGCAAAAAAAAGAAAAAGTTATCTTACACTACGGAAAACTTTTAAAAGGGAAACCGAAGGCAGGAGATTCTTGTAAAGTTTCCGTCAACAAAGAACTCCGTGAAGCGACAAAACGGAATCACACAGCGACTCATTTGCTTCAGGCTGCCTTGCGGTCTATTCTAGGCACGCATATTCGACAAGTGGGATCACTCGTGAATCCCGAAAAGCTTCGGTTTGATTTTACGCATGGAAAGGCTTTGACCGATCAGGAAATCCGAAAAGTGGAAGAATGGGTCAACCAAGCCGTGCTTGAAAGTTCCGATGTACAGTCGAATCAACAAAGCTACGATACTGCTATGCGAAGCGGCGTACTTGCTTTCTTCGGAGACAAATATGGAGATGAGGTTCGCGTCATTGAAGTCCCAGGCCGGAGCAAGGAACTCTGTGGCGGCACGCATTGTCATCGAACGGGAGAAATTGGCGCTTTTGTGATTACGAGTGAAACGTCGGTCGGGAGCGGTACCAGACGAATCGAAGCGCTCACAGGAATGAATGCTGTAAATTACTTAAAGGAATTCCAACAGGCGATCGAAAAAATTTCTGAAACGTTGAAAGTAAATCCCGATCAAATCATAGAGCGCGTCGAAAAACTCCAAAAAAAAGTGAAAGAACTGGAGCGTTCGGGAGGATCATCAGGCGCAAATGCATCTGAAAAAATTGACATTGAAAACTTAATTCAGTCAGCAGAAACCATCGGGCCGGTTAAATTTATTACGAAAACGATTCCAGAAGAAGAAATTGCGTTTTTGCGCCAGACGGTTGACCAAATTCGGAACAAGGCAAAGCAAAGTGTGATTGCTCTCTTTTCAATTAAGGGTTCGAAAATCAATATGATTATAGGAATTACAAAGGATCTTTCAGATTCAAAATTGGATGCTAAAAACATGGCGCAAGCAGTCGCTCCTTTAATCGAAGGAAGTGCCGGGGGACGGAAAGAGTTGGCTCAAGGCGGGGGACGGAACATCAATGGAATTGAGCAAGCACTTAAAACGCTCACGAAATTGATTCGCGAGGAAACTAAAAAGTCATGATTATCAATTGGGATAAACAGGCACCAAAACGCTTGAACCGGACATTTACTTACGATTTGGACAAAGATTTGTTCAAAAAGGTAAATAAAATCCTTCAAGAGGTAAAACTGCGCGGCGATCGCGCGCTCCTGCGCTACACCAAGGAGTTTGATGGAATCGAACTTCCTCTAAAACGCCTTGCCGTAAGCCAGGGAGACATTAACCGAGCCTATGAGAAAATTAAGTTTGAGTTTGTGCCATTGCTCAAACAAGTCCGAGACAATGTAACCGCTTATTACGAAGCCGAGTTAAAAAAATCATTCTCAATAAAAGGAAAGGACGGAATTTATCTCGGTAAAGAATATCGGCCGGTTGAGCGAGTTGGTATATACATTCCTGGCGGAACTGCGCCTCTTGTTTCAACGGTTTACATGACAGTCATTCCTGCGAAAGTGGCCGGGGTTAAAGAAATATCAATCATGACGCCTCCGAATCATGAGACGGGTGATATTGATCCTCATATTTTGGCGGTTGCAGATCTTTTGGGTGTCAAAAAAATTTACAGAGCGGGAGGCGCTCAGGCCATCGCAGCGCTTGCTTTTGGAACCCGCACCGTCCAAAAAGTGGACAAAATAGTAGGTCCTGGAAATCAATACGTCACGGAAGCAAAGCGTCAAGTATATGGGTTTGTTGATATTGATATGGTAGCAGGCCCAAGCGAAGTCGCCATCTTAGCGGATTCGGAGGCTAATCCTAATTACGTTACATGCGATTTGTTGGCGCAGGCAGAGCATTTTGGAGGAACTTCTTACTTGGTGACTAATTCAAAAAAATTAGCTGAACTCATACGAAAGCGAGTTGAAGACTGCGTCATTATTTTGGTAAAAAACTTAAGAGAAGGATGTGATGCTGTTAATGAAATCGCACCGGAACATCTTGAAATAATGACTCACGAGCCGGAACAGTGGTTGAAACACATTTCACATGCCGGAGCCATTTTTCTAGGCGCTTATTCTCCCGCAGTGATCGGAGACTATATCGCTGGACCAAGCCATGTGCTTCCGACGAGTGGTACAGCACGCTATTTTTCACCGCTTAGCGCAGCTTCGTTTATCAAAAGCACGCAAGTCATTAGTTACACGAAAGAAGCTCTAGCCAAAGTAAGGGAACCGATTCGAAAACTAACAGAAATGGAAGGTTTGATTCTTCACAGAATTTCTATTGAGTCACGTTTTATTGATTCTTCACAAAAAATGGAAAAAGCAGAGGACGGAAAGGAAAAAACAAATGCCTAGCAAAAAACGCGCTGCAACTGTTTCGCGGAATACACAAGAAACGCAGATTCGAATATCGCTTATCATAGGCGGAGAAGGAAAATCCCATATTCAAACAGGGCTTCCATTCTTAAATCACATGTTAACCAGTCTTTCTAAGCATGGTTTGCTTAACTTAACCGTTAGCGCCAAAGGAGATTTGGATGTTGACATTCATCACACCAATGAAGATGTTGGAATTGTTTTGGGCCAAGCTTTTGCAAAAGCCTTAGGGAAAAAAGAAGGACTCCGTCGATTTGGTTTCTTCAGTATTCCAATGGACGAAGCGCTTGTACGGTCCAGCCTTGACTTTTCGGGAAGACCGTCATTTCTGGTTTTGAAAAGCAAAGGCGTTAAATTTTCAAGGCTTGAAACTTACTCATTCCACGATGCGACCGAATTCTTAAGAGCTTTCGCGCAGCACGCTGGCATTAATCTCACAATTGAAATTGTAAGCGGTGAGGATTCGCACCACATCATTGAAGCTATGTTCAAAGCAACAGCTAAAGCACTAGACATGGCTACTCAGCGCGATGTTCGAGTGAAGGGAATCCCTTCAACAAAGGGAGCTTTATAAGCTACAGAAAATGAAAACTAACGAAACAATCGGGATCATTGATTATGGCATGGGCAATCTCCGAAGTGTCAGCAAGGCGATAGAACACTTAGGGGGAACCGTCTACGTTGGAAGTGAGCGCAAAAAACTGGAAAGAGCCCGAAAATTGATTGTGCCCGGCGTAGGCGCTTTCGGTGACGCAATTGGCGAACTAAAAAAACGCGGATTAATCAAGTTGATTCAGGAAGCCGCGAAAAGCGGGAAGTTTGTTTTGGGAATTTGCTTGGGACTACAACTTTTTTTTGAACGAAGTGCAGAAAGTCCAGACGTCAAAGGACTTGGGATTTGGAAAGGGGCTGTCAAACGCTTTCGAATTTCAAAACGAAGCAACCTTAAAATCCCTCATATGGGATGGAACCAAGTAAGATTTCAAAAATATTCACCGCTCGTTTCGCGTGTTAAAGATGATTCATATTTTTATTTTGTTCATTCTTACTATGCCGTTCCAAAAGATGAAAATCTTATTTTAGGAGAAACAGCCTACGGGGTCCCTTTTCCTGCCATGTTATCGGCAGGCAATATTTTTGCGGTTCAGTTTCATCCGGAAAAAAGTCAAAACGCAGGGCTTCAAATTCTCAAAAATTTTATTCGTCTTTAACCATGTTGATTATTCCCGCGATCGATCTTCGAGAAGGAAAAGTTGTAAGATTAACCAAAGGTGCTTTTGATGCCGAGACCGTTTATTCGGCTTCACCACCGGCCGTCATGCAAAAATGGCAGCGTGAGGGCGCTCAATTAGTTCATGTCGTGGATCTAGATGGTGCTCGGGATGGCGTGCGACGTAATTTGGGTTCACTTAAAAATATTTTGGCTGTTGCAAAAGCCCATGTCCAATTCGGGGGCGGTTTACGGACACATGAAGCAGTCCAAGAAGTTTTAGCAACTGGCGTTTGGCGAGCAGTAGTGGGAACCAAAGCGCTCGATATCACTTTTGTTAAAAAGTTGATTCAAAAATTCAAAGAACGCGTTGCAATTGGAATTGACATACGAGATGGTTTGATTCAAACGGAAGGGTGGCAGGCAAGCGAATCAAAATACACGCCTGAAAAATTTTGTAAAGAACTTGAAACGATTGGCGTTAAAACCATCATTTGTACCGATATCACTCGTGACGGCACTTTAAAAGGACCCAATGTGGAACTCATTAAAAAGTTACTCCAAACAACAAAAATGAACGTGATCGCTTCGGGAGGGATTTCAAATCTGGCAGATCTAAAGCAACTTGCTGACATACAAACCAAAAATTTTGAGGGAGTGATCGTTGGTAAAGCGCTTTATGAGCAAAAATTCACACTCCCCGAAGCAATTGATCAATTTGGAGATCGAAAATAAGAATGACAAAGTCTATTTTTCATTCCATCGTAGAAGGAAGAGAATGGTCCTGGTCCGTTATTGGACTTATCGTCATATTGATAGGACTTATTATTCGCAGTGCGCTATTGAGAGATATTTTGTTGGGAATGAAAATTAGAAATCAGAATTGGTATCGTAGAACACAGGAGCACTATCAAGGGCGAGCCATCATAGGCTGGATTTTTTTTATTCTTTTCGCCGTTGGAACGATGCTACTTTGGCGGTTTGAAACATTTTTTCTGCGCTATTTTACCATTGTTCAATGGGTATCGATCTTGGCTGCTTTGTTTGTATTGTCTTTATTTTGCCATTTAAGAGCTTACGCTAAAGCCATTGTAGAAGCGGTTCAAGAAAATGTTGCAATGGATAAGGACATTTAGGACGTGCTTACGCGTCGAATCATCCCATGTTTGGATGTTAAAGAAGGAAGGGTGGTAAAGGGGGTCAAATTTGTCAACTTGCAAGACGCGGGAGATCCGGTTGAATGTGCAAAAGCTTACGACCGGGCAGGGGCTGATGAACTTATATTTTTAGACATTACAGCCTCCTATGAGGCGCGGCCAATAACGCTTCACATGGTAGAACAAGTTGCAGAGTCCATTTATATTCCTTTCACGGTTGGGGGTGGAATAAAAACGATTGCGGATATACGCGCTCTTTTAAAAGCTGGGTGCGACAAAGTTTCGCTCAATACAAGTGCAGTTCAAAATCCTCGTTTGGTTCGCGAAGCAAGCAAACGTTTTGGGAGTCAGTGCATTGTGGTAGCCATTGACGCGAAACAAGAATCCAAAAACAAATGGCGCGTCTATACCCATGGAGGGCGCAATACAACGAAGTGGGATGTTATCAAATGGGCGAAACACGTAACGCAACTGGGCGCGGGTGAAATTCTTTTAACCAGTATGGATCGCGACGGAACAAAAAGCGGTTATGATGTTGAATTGACAAAACGAGTCTCTGATGCCGTTACGGTTCCGGTAATTGCTTCCGGAGGCGCAGGGTCACTTCAAGATTTTTATGACGTATGCAAAAAAGGGAAAGCAAACGCTGTTCTAGCAGCTTCTATTTTCCATTTCGGTCAATATTCGGTACAAGAAGTAAAACGTTACTTATCACGGAAAGGAGTGAAAGTCAGACTTAAGGACTAAATAAAATGACCAAATTTAAATTCGATCAAAATGGATTAATGCCAGCTATCGTACAAGATTATAAAACGCATGAGGTACTCATGCTGGCTTACGTAAATCAAACCGCTCTCAAAAAGATGCTTTCGATCGGGAAGACCTGTTTTTACTCCAGATCTCGTAAAACATATTGGATTAAAGGAGAAACCTCAGGCCACATTCAAAAAGTCAAACAAATTACAACCGATTGTGATCGGGATACTTTGCTCATTCAGGTCAAACAAATAGGTGGGGCTTGCCACTTAGGTTACCGAACCTGTTTCGTACATTTATTAGACAAAAAAGGAAAAATTAAAAAAGTAACACAAAAAAAAGTATTTGACCCAAAAAGCATTTACTAATCATGACAAACGTTTATCCAGATTATTCTGAATTTCGAAAACATTTAAAACGGGGAAATATGATTCCCGTATCAATGGAGCTTCCTGCCGATTTAGAAACGCCTGTTTCTGTTTTTTTAAAATTAGCTCAAAAAAAACAAAGCGCTTTTCTATTAGAATCAGTCGAGCTGGAAGAAAAATTGGGGCGGTTTTCTTTAATCGGTATGGACCCAGATGCTACTTTAGAATATAAAAATGACACATGCATATTTTCAAATACTAGTTCTCGAAATAGAAAACAAAAAGTTAAACTTCTCGATGCCATTCAAACGACCCTTAAACATTATCAATTTATACCGGACCCATCCTTGCCGCCGCTTGTCGGAGGATTGGTCGGCTACATCGGCTATGAACTTGTTCAACAATTTGAGGATGTGAAATTCAAAAATAAAAAAGGTTTGGCGGTCCCTGATGCCGTTTTGTTTTTTCCGACCAATCTCGTTGTCTTTGACCACATCAAACATCAGCTTAAATTGATTCATTTAGCAATCGTCCGCGGATCCCCTGAACGCGCTTATCGAAAAGCGCTATGTGAATTGAGAGCCATGCAAACAAAACTAAATCAGACCATTCGAAATAACACGCAAGTTAAAAAGTATCAAAATAAACCGGCAGAGTTAAAGTCTAATGTCGGACAAAAACAGTTTGAACATATTGTCCAAAAAGCCAAACAACATATTCGTGCTGGAGATTGCATTCAAATCGTTCTCTCACAGCGTTTCAGTTTAGGATATGTTGTAGACGACTTTAAACTCTATCGTGCCTTACGCTCGTTAAATCCTTCGCCGTACATGTTCTATTTTCATCATCGCAACTTCTCGCTTGTGGGTTCTTCTCCGGAAATGTTAGCAAAAAAAACAGGCCGTTCCGCAGAAGTTAGACCTATCGCCGGCACACGGCCGCGTGGCGAGACAGAAAAAGAAGATCTTGCTTATGAAATAGCCCTTCGCGCTTCACGAAAAGAAATGGCAGAGCATTTAATGCTTGTAGATTTAGGTAGAAACGACTTAGGCCGTGTTTGTGATCCTAAGAGCGTTAAAGTCAACAATTTCGCTCGCATAGAGCGCTATTCCCATGTCATGCATTTGGTGAGCGATATCGTCGCAACTTTAAAACAGGGAAAGAATGCATTCGATCTCCTGCGTGCTTCATTCCCGGCCGGAACTGTAACGGGCGCTCCTAAAATTCGTGCTATGCAGATTATTGACGAGCTTGAAAATGAAAAACGGGGTCCTTATGCGGGTTCGTTGGGTTATTTCAGTCTGACAGGAGATATGGATATGTGCATTACCATTCGAACGATTGTTATCTACCAAAAACAAGCTTATGTACAAGCAGGCGCCGGAATTGTAAATGACTCAGTTCCGCATCGAGAGTACCAAGAAACAATCAACAAAGCAAAAGCCTTGCTTCAGGCTGTCAGAAAAAGCAGGGGAGTTTAAATTATGCTTCTCATGATTGATAACTATGATTCTTTTACCTATAACCTCGTTCAATACTTGAGCGAATTAGGTGAGAAAGTCGTCGTTTATCGAAACGACAAAATCACTCTCAACGGAATCAAAAAGCTTAAGCCAAAAAAAATTGTCATCTCGCCGGGCCCAGGAACACCGCTTGAAGCCGGCGTTTCCAACGATGTGATTCGAGAATTAAGCGGAAAAGTCCCAATTCTGGGTGTCTGCTTGGGACATCAATGTATCGGACATACATTCGGGGGGAAAGTGGTGCGGGCCAAGAAAATTATGCACGGAAAAACTTCTGAAATCTATCATCGCAAAACAGGGATCTTTCGTGCCATCGAAAATCCTTTTCAAGCGACTCGATACCATTCACTTTTAGTTGAAAATAAATCATTTCCTTCAGTTTTAGAGATAACAGCCTGGACAAAAGACAAGGAAATTATGGGACTTCGCCATAAATCACATAAAACTTTTGGCGTTCAATTTCACCCAGAATCTATCTTAACGCCGTCTGGAAAAAAGATTCTTAAAAACTTTCTCACTATTTCCTAACATGATGCCAACCATTGATGAACTGCTTTTAGGGAAAGACTTAATGGTTTCACAGGCAGAACAAATCTTTCATCACCTTTTTTTAAAAAAGCCGTTAGACCAAGAATCTGCAAAAATGATTTTGGTCCTTTTACGAAAAAAGGGGGAAAGTGCAAGCGAGCTGACCGGGTTAGTGCGTGCGGTCAGAAAATTAGAAAAACCCCTCTCAAGGCCACGGTATTCTAATTTAGTGGACGGCTGCGGCACCGGAGGGGATGGAACTAACACCTTCAACATTTCCACCATTGCAAGTATTGTGGCTGCGGGGGCAGGAGCATATGTCGCCAAACATGGGAATCGAAGCATTTCATCCAAATGCGGCAGTGCTGATCTTTTGGAAGCCTTGGGTGTAAAAATTAACGCTCCACGCAAGCGAATGTTAAAAGCACTCAAAAAATGTAATTTTGCCTATTTTCATGCTCCACTATACCATCACGCCTTTGAAGTGCTTCAAACAATTCGCAAAAATTTAAAATTAGGTCGTCTTAGAATGAGAACGATTTTCAACATGGTTGGCCCCCTTGTTAATCCGTTACGTCCGCGCCGGCAAGCAATCGGAGTTTTTCAAAAAGACTTAATACCCATTGTTGCTGAAGCAACCAAAAAACTTAATTTTGAACGGGCACTTATTTTCAGAAGTCGAGACGGCATGGACGAACTCAGCACAATTAAAAAATCTCTAGTTATGGAAATAAACAATGGGCAGGCAAAACGCTACGAAATTTCCGCTCAACAACTGGGGTTCAGACGGGGAAAACGAAAAGAACTTGATGGTGGAAATCCGACACTCAACTCCAAGATTGCCACTGAAATTCTGAATGGTAAGAAACGCGGTACGGCGCGAGACGTGGTTTTTTTAAATGCTGCTGCGATTTTATATACAAGCGGAAAAGCAAGAAGTATTAAGGAAGGGATCGCTTTGGCTCGTAAGTCCATTGATTCGAAATCTGCACAACACGTTCTAAAACAATTGATTAGGATTAGCCGTGGTCTTGAATGAAATCATAGAACATAAACGGAGAGAAATCGAAGAACTTAAACGGAGGCTTCCGATTTCGAAAGTGATCCAAATGGCTGAAAAACTAAATCAGCCAAAAAGATCGCTCTTTAAAAGTTTGACACAAAAGAAAAATGTTCATTTGATTTGCGAATTAAAAAAAGCATCCCCTTCTGAAGGTGTCTTACGTGAAAATTTTAAGCCGAAAGCATTGGCTCAAGAATTCGAGGCGGCAGGCGCGAGCGCCATTTCCGTTTTAACTGAAAGACATTATTTCAAGGGCGACCCGAAAACACTTAAACTCATACGACCCGTAACCACAATTCCGTTAATTCAGAAAGATTTTATTTTGGATCCCTATCAAATTTATGAAGCGGCTCTTTTAGGAGCTGACGCTTTTCTTTTAATTGCTCTTTTGCTGACTGATTCCGAATTGACACAAATGCTTGAACTTGCCAGAAATCTCAAACTGGAGACTCTCGTTGAAGTCCACACAAAAGAAGAATTAAACCGAGCTCTTTCTGCAGGAAGTGAAATTATCGGTATCAATAACAGGAATCTTCAGACACTTACTATCAATCCTTCTATTTCAGAAAATTTGATTCGATTTATTCCAAAAGACAGAGTTGCTGTTGTCGAAAGTGGGATCAACACACGGAAAGAGATTGAACGTTATCAATCCCTGGGAATTCATTGTTTTCTGATCGGTACGACCTTAATGAAAACAAAAAACGTAAAACAAAAAATATTGGAATTACGCGGTCAATCGAACGGAGTGCTTTAATGGCAAAAGTTAAAGTTTGTGGCAATACAAATGCAATTGATGCGTTGAAAGCAAAAGAATTAGGCGCTGACTTTTTGGGATTTATTTTTTGTGAAAGTAAACGTAAGATTTCAGTAGACCAAGCAAAAGAAATTATTCAAGCAACAGGCCCTTTTAATCATTTTGTCGGAGTCTTTGCTAATCAACCAAAAGAAGAGGTAGAAGAAACCGCTAAAAAATTGGGGCTTAAATGGCTTCAATTTCATGGAGAGGAAACATCTCGCTATTGCAAATATTTTTCAGAGCGCCAGTTCGATGTCATTAAAACATTTCGAATTAAAGACGCGCTGAGTTTAAAAAGAATTGATGAATATGATGTAAGCGCTTTTCTCTTTGACACTTTTTCACGTAATAAATTAGGTGGAACTGGAACCACATTCGATTGGTCTATGATTGAAGACACACCCTACGTTCATGAAAAACTGTTCCTTTCCGGAGGTCTGACCATACACAATTTGGAAGCCGCTTTGCAACGGGTGAAACCTTATGCTATTGATGTTGCTAGCGGAGTTGAAAAAAGTCCTGGGATCAAAGATCATCAGCTCTTAGAACAGTTCATCCAGATCGCAAAAGGGGAAAAACATAGCGGAGCATCTAAATAAATTATGCCTGCCACTGAATTTTCAGATCGAATTGCCAGCCGAATCAACCGAATTGATCGAAAAAATCTAGAGGACTACGCCTTAGATTTAGCGAAACAAACAAAATTCCTGGCCAACTTATTTGACCAGGTTCCGGAAGGAATCATGGTCTTGTCTCAAAAGATGGAAATCTTATTTCTGAATCGCCGGATGATACAGCTTTTTAATATTCAAGAGTCGGCGGCTAGAAAGAGGGACTTAAAAGAAGCAATTCCTGATGAACCTCTTCTGGACTTAATTGTAAAAACAATCGAACAAAAAAAAGAGCTTTTTCAAAAGGAATTTGAGGTTCTTCTTCCGCGACCCATGATACTTAGGATCAACTTGATTCTTGAGAAAAACGAAACTCAGCCCATATTCATCCTTTCGATCGCTAATTTAACTCAAGTAGAAATAAGTATTCGCGAACGATTTAAACTAGAAAATTGGGAGTCGATGTTAGGTCTTGCAGCGGGAATTGCCCATGAAATCGGAAATCCTTTAAATTCCCTTACTATTCATTTGAAGCTAATCGAAAAAGCACTTCCGAAATTGCCTCTTCAAGATCGAACAAAAATCGAAAACTCTCTCCGATCTGCTCAAGATGAGACGGCTCGACTAGATCAAATTGTTCGTAATTTTCTTAAAGTCACAAGACGGAAGCCGCTTAAGTTTGAACTTGCTCAAATCAATGACTTAGTTTCAAAAACTGTAACATTTTTAAAACCGGAATTAAAAACTGCTAAAATTCGTGTGCAAGAAGAACTTGATAAACGCATACCATTTTTTCTGCTTGACCCAGAACGCATACACCAAGTTTTTCTTAATATTATCAAGAATGCAGTTCATGCGATGCCCAAAGGCGGAACGCTTAAAATTCAAACGCAGCTAAAAGAAAAAATTTGTTTTATTCGATTTCAAGATACAGGCATAGGAATTTCAGATGAGTCGATACCAAAAATCTTTGACGCTTACTACACAACGAAAGAAGAGGGGAGCGGCTTGGGACTCATGATTGTTTATCAAATTATTCGGGAGCATGGCGGGCGAATTGAAGTCGCAAGCAAAAAGGGTTTGGGCACTACGTTTACCATCATTCTTCCGTTGCGAAAAGAAAAGCTGGGTTTACCGGAACCCAAAAGGACATCCACGTGAGTTTTGGTTCAACCATACTGATTGTAGATGACGAAAAAAACACAAGGGAAGGCTTAAAGCAGTTTTTGAGCGGTCTTGACTATGATGTATTTCTTGCAGCAAATGGTAAAGAAGCCCTACCCTTAATCAAAAAAGAGAAGCCTGATGTGGTACTCTCGGACCTTAAAATGCCGGAAATGAATGGCATGGATCTTCTCCATGAAATCAAACGTATAAAACCCGATACCGCTGTAATTATGTTCACCGCTTATGGAACCGTTGAAAGCGCAGTTCAAGCGATGAAAGCAGGCGCTTATTATTATTTGATAAAACCAATCAATTTTGATGAACTGGAATTGATTCTAAAAAAAGCACTCAATCAAAAAGCGCTTGAACGTGAAAATATCAGTCTAAGGGAAGAATTGATCCGTGAACGACACGAATCTGGAAAAATCATTGGCGAATCACCGGCAATCAAAAAATTAATCTCATTGTGTAAGCAGGTTGCTCAATCCGATTCAGCAGTCTTGATTCAAGGCGAAAGTGGAACAGGAAAGGAGCTTTTTGCTCATTTGATTCATTCAGAAAGTCCGCGAGCTAACCAGCCCTTTATCATAATTCACATTGCTGCTCTTACTGAAACTCTGCTCGCAAGCGAATTGTTTGGCCATGAACGCGGTGCTTTCACGGGAGCTACCGAACGAAAAATCGGCAGGTTTGAACGCGCCAATGACGGAACTTTGTTTTTGGATGAAGTGAGTGACATTCCAGAATCTATGCAAACTAAATTGCTGCGGGTTCTTCAGTCAGGCGAATTTGAACGGGTAGGGGGAACCAAAACCATACAAACAAATGTGCGGCTTGTTTGTGCAACCAACAAAAATCTTAAAGAAGAAGTTGCGGCAGGACGATTCCGCGAAGATTTATTCTATCGGATGAACGTAATCCTTTTAGACGTTCCACCGCTGAGAGAGCGAACGGGCGATATTCCACTTTTACTCACTCATTATTTAAAATATTTTTCAGAACGGAATCGCAAAACAATTGAACAAATAACACCGGAGGCACTTAAACTTTTAAGTCAATACGATTGGCCCGGAAATATCCGAGAGCTTAAGAATATTACTGAGCGAATGGTCGTTTTATCGCGTTCCAGCATAATCGACATAGATCAAATACCTGAAGATATCCGGGGTGGCGCTCAACCGCTTATAACAAAACCGCCGATGATAGAAAAGGAAACAAAAACTCTACAAGGGATGGAAGAAGAAATGATTCGCAAAACTCTTTTGGAAGTAAACCGGAACAAAAGTATGGCAGCCAAAAAACTTGGAATCTCTCGACGAACCCTTTATCGAAAGATGGCTGAGTATAAAATTAACGAATAGTTTTGACACAGATAGTGTATCGTTTTGACGCGAGTTTAAACTTAAAAAAATACTAACTTAATCCCTTACTCTAAAGGCTTATAAACAAACGGGTTAAGAGTTAACCGTTATTTCGTTTTTGGCATACATCTTGAAGCATTCATATCAGAATGAAAAAGTTATATTCACATTTAAAGGAGGAAATATAAAATGGGAAAAGTGTTAGGAATTGATTTAGGGACCACAAATTCATGCATGGCCATTATGGAAGGTGGCGAACCAAAAGTAATTCCAAATCAAGAAGGGAATCGTACCACGCCTTCTGTCGTTGGGTTTTCAAAAACCAACGAGCGTTTGGTAGGGCAAGCCGGAAAACGGCAATCCATTACAAATCCGGAGCGTACTGTATTCAGTGCAAAGCGATTCATCGGAAGACGCTTTAACGAAGTCCAAAGCGAAATTAAGCTCGTACCGTTTAAAGTTAAAGAAGGAAGAAACGGCGCCGCTGTCATTTCAGTGGACGGTCGTGATTATACCCCGCCTGAAATTTCGGCAATGGTACTTCAAAAACTGAAAGCCGATGCCGAAGCATTTTTAGGGGAACCCATCAAGCAAGCTGTGATCACCGTTCCCGCTTACTTTAATGATTCCCAGCGCCAGGCTACAAAAGACGCGGGGCAAATTGCAGGCTTAGAAGTTCTCCGAATCATCAACGAACCCACGGCAGCCTCTCTCGCGTATGGTCTTGATAAAAAGAAAGATGAACGAATTGCTGTCTACGACCTTGGTGGCGGAACGTTCGATATCTCTATCCTTGAAATTGGGGAAGGAGTTTTTGAAGTTAAGGCAACCAATGGAGACACGCATCTTGGCGGAGATGACTTTGATCAAAGAATTATGGAGTGGTTGGCGAGTGAATTTAAGAAAACAGAAGGGGTTGATCTCAGTAAGGACCGCATGGCTTTGCAGCGTTTGAGAGAAGCTGCGGAAAAAGCGAAGTGCGAACTTTCGTCTTCTGAGACCACCGAAATTAATCTTCCGTTCATCACCGCTGATGCTTCAGGACCGAAACATTTGGTGATGACATTAACACGATCAAAATTAGAACAATTAGTTCATGACCTGATCGAACGAACGCTTGCTCCATGCCGGCAATGCATAAAAGATGCTGGAATCGACGCAAGCAAGATCGACGAAGTGATTTTGGTGGGCGGGCAAACAAGAATGCCTGCTGTTCAGGAACTTGTTCGAAAATTATTCGGAAAAGAACCGCACAAAGGCGTTAACCCTGATGAAGTCGTTGCTGTCGGCGCTGCCATCCAAGGCGGAGTTCTTTCCGGAGAAGTGCATGACATTCTACTATTAGATGTCACACCTTTGTCCTTAGGGATTGAAACCTTAGGTGGGGTCATGACAAAATTGATTGAACGAAACACAACTATTCCGACACGGAAGTCAGAAATTTTTTCAACCGCTGCGGACAATCAAACTGCCGTAACAGTAAAAGTCTTGCAAGGAGAGCGGCCGATGGCTTCTGACAACCGTACGCTCGGTCTCTTTAATTTAGAAGGAATTCCGCCAGCATCCAGAGGGGTTCCACAAATCGAAGTCACCTTCGATATTGATGCCAATGGTATTGTGCACGTTTCAGCGAAGGATTTAGGAACAGGAAAAGAGCAAAAAATCAGAATCGAATCGTCTTCTGGACTTTCAAAAACTGATGTTGAAAAGTTAGTCCGAGAAGGTGAAGCACATGCTGACGAAGACAAGAAAAAACAAGAATTGGTACAAACCAGAAATAGCTTAGACAATCTTGTTTATTCGGTTGAAAAAAGCGTGAAGGACTACGGAGATAAGATTGACTCGGACGAAAAAAGTCGGATTGAAGAAGCTTTGAAAAATGCTAAAGAAGCCCTTAAGTCGGATAATACCGAAACGCTAAAGCAAGCAACTGAAAAATTGACAAGCGTATCTCATAGCCTTGCTCAAAAAATGTATGAGGCAGCAGCAAAGCAAAAAGGATCTCCATCTGAAAAACAAACTTCTGAATCAAGTGGCGACAAAAAGGCAGAAGAAAAATCAAATGTCGTTGACGCTGATTATGAAGTGGTGGATGGAGATGAGGGAGAAAAAAGGAAAAAGTAAATTCGCTCCTTTTTACTCTACATGCTGCGCGCACGATACTGGGCGACTGTAATTGGTTTTGCGATCTTCTTGGCTTCCGGAACAGCTAAGGCCGAAATTCCTTTGGATAATTCCATCCAAACCGCGCCTCAACCACCGCCCATTTCGCCACAATTGGAAAAACTCGAGCAACCTACAAAAACGTACCGACCCGGAGAAACGATTGCTTACCGGATTTTTGTGCGTTGGCCCAGCCAAGAAATTGATGATTTCCGCTTAAGCCCGCCGGACTTAAACCTAGAAAACCTAGAACTTCTGGGTGTGAGTCAGGAAACTGTTTCTAAACCAGAAGGAGCGGATCAAAACAAAGGGTTGGTGCAAGTCTTAACCTTTCGCTTCACTGCTCAAAAACCGGGAAAGGCCTCAGCGAATCGATTCTTACTGCGCTGGATTCAAGGAGGTGGAACTTTTACAAACGAGCTTGTCATTCCAGAGTTAGAACTGACCATTGCAAAACCACCGCTTCCTTGGCTGCGAATCGGCATCATTGGCGGAGGTGCGCTAGTCATAATAAGTATTCCACTCCTGTTGGTTTCTTTTTTAAAAAAGAAAAAACCTTTGCAAGAAGCACCTGTTTTATCTCCCGAAGATCGCTCTTTAGAACAATTGCGGGAGAGTCGCGCTCAATGGGAAACGAACACGAAACATCAAGAATTCTTGAGTGAACTGACCCGGTTTCTGCAGCAATATTCCAGTCAAAAATTAGATTGGAATCCCTCTCAGGACGGTTATAATGCTCTTCAAAAAAAAGCAGGGGAGAAATGGTCAAAAAAGGACGCGCAGGAGTTGACTGATTTGCTTCAAAATATCGACAGTCAACGCTTCTCCGGTGCGAGTTTGCAACAAGAAAAATTGATAGAGCTTTATCAAGGCATTTATTCATTCATTGAGAAAAAGAAAATTGTTTAAACCTATTTAGGAGGAATCATGGAAGCAACGGTCAAACAAGTGGGCGAACAAGTTAAAGCATCGCAAGAAACCATTGAGCACCTATACCGCGAAATTGGAAAAGTCATTGTTGGGCAACATTATCTCGTCGAACGGCTATTAATTGGCTTGCTGGCTGATGGCCATGTCTTATTAGAAGGCGTGCCGGGTTTGGCGAAAACCATGTCAGTTCGAACCTTAGCTCAAGCTGTCAGTGTTAAGTTTCAACGGATCCAATTTACACCGGATTTACTTCCAGCTGACCTTATTGGAACCTTGGTATATAGCCCAAAAGATGGCACTTTTACCACTAAAAAAGGACCTATTTTCGCAAACATCATTCTGGCTGATGAAATCAACCGTGCCCCCTCTAAGGTCCAAAGCGCCTTATTAGAGGCCATGCAAGAACACCAAGTAACGGTAGGGGAAACCACGTTTCCGTTACCTGAGCCCTTTCTCGTGCTAGCCACCCAAAATCCGATTGAGCAAGAGGGAACCTACCCACTTCCAGAAGCCCAGGTAGATCGATTTATGATGAAGCTTGTGGTGACCTATCCCAGCAAGAAAGAAGAAAAAGAAATACTGGAACGGATGTCTACGGGCCAAAAGATTGAGGTATCGTCGGTTTTAGATGCTCCAACTATTTTTAAGCTCAGGAAAATTGTGAATCAAGTTTATATCGATGAAAAAGTAAAGGACTATATCCTTGATATTGTCTTTGCAACTCGGTTTCCAGAACAATACAAATTGGAACAACTGAAACCTTTAATTGCTTATGGGGCATCTCCAAGAGCTAGTATTATGCTCACTATGGCTGCAAAAGCACACGCCTTCCTAAAAGGTAGAGGGTATGCCACCCCAGAAGATGTGAAACAAATTGGTTTGGATGTTCTGCGTCATCGCGTGATCGTAACTTATGAAGCGGAGGCAGAAGAAATGAGTTCTGAACGTATCGTCACACAGATCTTCGATCGAATTGAAGTTCCTTAATACTCTCCATGATTCCCAAGGAGATTCTCAAGCAAGTCAAGCATATCGAAATTAGTGCGACGCGCCTAGTCAATGACTTGTTCGGCGGAGAATACGAATCTGTTTTTAAAGGCCGTGGAATGGAGTTTTCAGAAGTTAGGGAATACGTTCCTGGCGATGACATCCGAACCATCGACTGGAACGTCACTGCAAGATCGCAACATCCTTTCATTAAAAAATTTACTGAAGAACGAGAACTGACGGTTGTATTTGTTGTGGACGGATCTCGCTCTCTTCAATTCGGCTCCACTGGAAAGTTAAAATCGACCGTTGCCGCGGAAATTGCAGGACTTCTTGCATTTTCGGCAGTGAAAAATAATGACAAGGTAGGACTTTTAATCAATACCGACCGCATTGAGAAGTACGTTCCTCCAAAAAAAGGAAAGAGTCATGTCCTTCGCGTGGTACGCGAAATTCTTTTCTATCAGCCATCGGCAAAGCGGACAAATCTCCGAGTCGGTTTAGAACATTTGTACCGGATTTTAACACGGAGTGCGGTCATTTTTGTTATCTCTGATTTTTTGGATTCGGGTTATGAAAAAGCTTTAAAGATTTTACATCAAAAGCACGACCTAGTTGCAATTCAGATTACGGACAATCGGGAAGAAGCAATTCCATCTTGCGGTTTAATGGAACTGGAAGATGCTGAAACCGGCGAAATGATTCTTGTCGACACGGGTAGTAAAAAATTTCGGGATTCATACGCCAAAGAAACCAGACGTCGCCAGGAACAATTGGATCTTTTGTTTAAATTGACCGGAATTGACGCTGTTAAAATTACAGCTGGAACTTCATATATAAAACCACTCATTAAATTTTTCAAGTCAAGAGAGCAACGCCACTAATGCGTCTCGGCCGAACATTTACAATCTTATTTTTATTTTTTTCTGCTTTTGCTTTTTCAAAAAATGCATCTGCGGATCAAGATATTTCTATCAAAGTAGAGGTAGACCGGGCGTTTGCCACCATTGGCGATCCAATCAATTTCCGAGCGACTGTCACCCATACACCTGATACCGTCATACTGGAACTTGACGCAAAAGAAGTGTTGAGCGATTTTGAAATTAAAGAGGTAAAAAGTTTTACCACTCAAGAAAATGGAAAAACTTTAGAGGGAAAAAACTACGTCATTACGAACTACACCTTAGGGGAATATGTCATCAAGCCTTTTACGATTCAATATCGAAAAGGTCAGGGTGGCGTGGAGCAACTCAAAACCAATAGCCTCTACATCACGATTCAAAGCATCGAAAAAAACAAAGATCCTAACGGTGACATTCGCGGTGTTAAAGGGGTCCGCAAAATTAAAGGACCTGGTTGGCCTTGGTTTGTCCTACTTGGCCTTGGTGCGGTAGCGGCAGGTGGGTGGTTATTCTATTGGAGAAGAAAGCGGAAGGCTCAAGGAGCTTCGGATGAGCCCCCCCTTACGCCTCATGATGAAGCATATCAAGCGCTCAGCCGACTTCAGCATTCTGATTTCCTTCAAAGAGGTCAGATCAAACTTTATTTCTTTCAAATGTCCGAAATCTTAAGGCGTTACTTCGAGCGGCGTTATGAAATCCGAGCCTTAGAATCAACGACTTACGAATTAATGGGTGAACTGAAGGAAAAAATAAATCCTGAGAATTTGAATCTTATTACAGACGTTTTGACGTTATGTGATTTGGTAAAATTCGCGAAATACGAACCGCCTCCGGTTGACATTTTGCGTCAGAACAATCAAGCTAAAACAATTATCGATCGAACCAAAGAAGAAGTTCAAGAAATCAGTCTGGAAGCGGTTAAAAATTAGAGTGACTTATGATTCGTTTTGAATCTCCGCAATGTTTCTTAATTCTGCTGATTGTCCCAATTATCTATTTCCTGATAAAAAAACGGAAGCAGAGCGTTATACGATTTTCATCCTTAAATGAAATTAAAAAACTGAACGCTTACGGCGCAGTCCGCACACGCTGGTTAGTATACGCACTTAGATGTGTGGCGTTTAGTTTGATGATTACCGCTCTCGCACGGCCTCAGGCTGTTGAAGCGGAACGTGAATTTGAAACAAAAGGAATAGACATTGTGATTGCTCTTGATATCTCAGGTTCAATGCTCGCCGAAGACTACAAGCCGGGAAATCGAATCACCGTTGCAATAGAAGAAGCTAAAAAATTTATAAAAACACGGGAAAATGATCGAATCGGACTGGTCGTTTTTGCAAGAAAAGGTTATACCCAATGCCCTTTAACTTTAGATTATCAAGTTTTAATCCAGCTTTTAGACCAAGTTGAAATTGGTATGATTAAAGACGGAACTGCGATCGGTTTAGGGATCGGCACCGCCGTCAATCGTCTAAGAGATAGTAAAGCAAAAAGCAAAGTCATTATTTTAATAACAGATGGTGAAAATAACGCCGGAAACGTTGACCCGATTACCGCCGCTGAACTAGCCAAAAGCTTTGGGATTCGGATTTACACGATTTGCATTGGAAAGGGAGGACTTGTTCCGTTTCCGATTGAAGACCCTATTTTTGGGAAGCGTTATGTACAAGCTGAGGTCAAAATTGATGAAAAAACTTTAAAACGTATCGCGGATATTGCCGATGGACATTATTTTCCCGCTGGAGATGCGGAAGCTCTGGCGAAAGCGTATAAGGAAATCAATCAACTTGAACGAAGTGAGGTTAAAGTTAAAGAATATTCCAGCTATCGCGAGCTTTATCATTTATTTTTAATTCCCGGCGTTCTTTTATTGTTGCTTGAAACGGCCTTAACCAATACTATTTTTTTAAAACTCCCTTAGGAATAATATGCAATTCTTACACCCTGGATGGTTAAACGGTCTTTGGTTTATCCCGCTCCTTGTATTTTTTTTCGTGTGGACAGGCCGGAGAAAGCGGAAACTTTTAGAAAAGTTTGCCGAATGGCGGACGATGGAACTTCTTGGCGAATCTCATTCTCATACAAAGGAACGTCTCAAAAAGGGTTTATTGGTAACCGTATTAGCCCTACTGATGATCACCCTGGCACAACCTCAATGGGGTAATGAGAAAAAACAAATTCAACGCAAAGGAGTTGAGATTATTTTCTTGGTGGATAGCTCACTCAGCATGCTTGCTGAAGATGCAATTCCCAGCCGAATTGAAAAAGCGAAACTTGAAATGAAATCGTTTTTGCGACAACTAAAAGGCGACCGGGTTGGAATTGTCACTTTTGCCGGGTCTGGTTTCATCCAGTCACCTTTGACGCTTGATTATGACGCTTTTTTGCTATTTGTTAACTCGATACAGGTTGGCTATATTCCGGATGCGGGAACCTCGCTCAGCGAAGCCATACGCATGGCAATCAAAGCTTTTCCAAAAACAAAACAGAAAAACCAAGTAATTGTCCTTTTGAGCGACGGGGAAGATCTAGAAGGAAATGTAGAACCTGCGGTTAAAATGGCGAAAGAAGCCAATATTCGTATTTATTCGATTGGGATTGGAACCAAAGAAGGTGCGCCAATCCCGTTGCGTTCGGAACAAGGCAAAGTCAGCGGTTATAAAAAAGACCGATCCGGTGAAGTGGTGATCACTAAGTTAAATGAAGAACTGCTTACACAAATTTCAGAACAAACGGGGGGCCTTTATTCGCAGGCAACACCCAGCGAACGAGAAATTGAATGGATTTATCAACACACTCAAAATCTTGAAAAAAAAGACTTCAAGCAACGCCTTATCGTAGAACGTGAAAACCATTTTCAATTTTTTCTGGCCATCGCTCTTTTGGTGCTTTTTGCCGAAGCGATCATTAATGACATTAAAAATGACATTAAAAAACAAACTCAAAAACTTCATGCGTAAAAAATCATTAATAACGCTTTCTATTTATATTCCGATTTTTTTCATCTGTTGCGGTTTTTTGCAAACCACCTCGGGCCTAAATCAAAAGGGGAACAAACAATTTGAGGAAAAGCATTACGAGTCCGCATTAGAATCCTACCGAAAGGCCCAAATTAAAAACCCGGATAATCCTGAGGTTCGCTATAACCTTGGCACCACTTTATACCAATTGGATCAGTATCAGGAAGCGGAAACCCAATTGGAGCAAGCGCTGACAAACGCATCAACTAAAGAGTTGAAGGCAACGGCTTGGTACAACTTTGGAAATGCTCAATATCGTTTGGGCCAGTTTGATAAAGCCACTCAAGCTTATCGGGAAGCACTTAATTTGAACCCTAATGACAAAGATGCAAAATATAATTTAGAACTACTTCAAAAGAAAAAGAGTTTGTTTGACAAAAAGCAAGATAAGCGAGAGCAACAGAAAAAAGAAAATCCGAATCCATCCCAGCAACAAAAACAACAGCAACAGCAGGGGGGTGGTCAAGATCAGAAACAGAAGCAACAAAATCAGTCTCAAGGCCAAAAAAATCAGGACCAAGGACAGAATCAGCAAAACAAAAAACAGGATCAAGAACAAAAACCAAAGCCGGATAATCAAGAGCAAAAGGAAGAACAACAGCAGCCAGAAAAAAGCAATCAAAATCAGGAAGAAACTCCCAAAGAAGGCGAAGAAAATAAAGACCAATCAAATAAAAAAGACCAGCAGGACAAGCAAGGCGAAGGTCAGGAACAAGAAAAGCAGCCCATGAGCCCGGCGGAGCCTCAACAAAACCAAGAAGGTCAAAAACCTGAAGAAGGGCAAGGACAACAACCTAAACCGTTGCTTCAAGGACAAATGTCTCAAGAAAATGCCTTACGAATACTAAATGCCTTAAAGGAATCAGAACAGGAATTGCAAGTTTTAAGAAGGCCTCACAAGCAAACCGATCACGAACCTTTAAAAGACTGGTAAAACTAGGAGTGACACACAATGTTAATAGAACGAATTGAGCTAGATCTCAAAAACGCCATGAAGGAAAAAAATGAAGTTAAACTGGGGACGCTGCGGATGTTAAAAGCAGCTTTGAAGAATAAGGAAATTGAAAAAAAAGTTAAAACCTTAGCAGAACCAGAAATCTTAGAGGCCATCCAAAAACAGGTTAAGCAACGAAAAGACTCTATCGCTGACTTTCAAAAGGCTAATCGCGGAGACCTAGTTCAAAAGGAAACCGCAGAGATAGCTGTTCTCGAGCAATATCTTCCAAAGCCGCTCTCCGAAGCTGAGCTTAAAGCCATCATCCAAAAGGCCGTCCAAACCGTTGGTGCCAAAACCAAGGCTGATATGGGTAAAGTGATGAAGGAAGTAATGCCTCAAATCACAGGTAAAGCAGACGGGAAACAAGTAAATCAAATCCTTTCTACGTTGCTAACATAAGGCTTTATTCAAACCTCCGGGGAACCTAGCTATCTAGGAGTTTTACCTGTATTTACTTTACATAAGATACATTATAGGACCTTTAGAATTAACCCAATATCTAAAAACTAAGCTTTTAAGGAAAGGTCTTAGAGATAGCGTTTTCTGCGGAAAACATCGCTTTTAAGCGACGTGACGCGGTCGACAAACAAATGACCGTTTAAGTGGTCTATCTCGTGCTGAATGCATCTGGCTTCTAAATCCGAGGCAACCAATTCGCGTTCGTTAAAATCGAGATCATGCCACCAAACATGGATTTTATTAGCGCGTTTCACATTAGCGGTATAGTCCGGAAGACTCATACAACCCTCACGAAAGGTTTTCCAATCCTCCAGTTTAATGATTCGGGGGTTGATCAGGACAAGTAATTGAGCTCCGGGAACCTTTAAAGAAACATCCACAATAGCCACCTGCTTTAAGACTCCAATCTGTGGAGCTGCAATTCCAACTCCGCCGGGCTGTTTTTGCATGATTTCAATTAACCGCTCCGTCAAAGCCCTAATATGTCGATCAACCTTCTTCACAGGGTCCGAAACTTTCCGCAATACAGGATCTGGGAATTGGCGAATTAGTGAGGACATAACAAATTAAAAACTAGAGGATTCAATTGGATTAAACACAATCGTAACACTTAATTTTTTTTGAAGTGTTTCAAGGCTTCGTTTAAGCTTTTTAGCCACACCATCTCTTCTGGGAATGTCTACTTCTAAAACCAAAGCGTAGGTTGTCCTTTTTCCCTTCCCGATAATTTTTGAATTGAGATCCGTAATGTTTAAATCGGAACTTGCGAGAAGCTTAGACACTTGATAAACAATGCCCGCCCGATCTTTTCCTAATACGGAAATGACCCACGGAAGCGTCCCTGGACGATGTTTTTCACCTCTCACCAGACGCCGTTTAATTTTTTCTATCAATATCGCTAAGTTTAATTTCCGTCTCAGTTCAGAAAGCTGTTTCTGAAGTCTAGAAAAAGCAGATTCACTCTTTAAGGCCGCCAGAAAAATCATGGCAAACTCGCCTTCCAATATTGTCATACTTGCGTCTTCTAAGTTTCCGCCTGTTTTGTAAATAGCGCCTGTTAAGGCTGCTATAATTCCCGGACGGTCCTTCCCTGTAACGGTAATAATTGCACTAATCATAAAGCACCTCGTTTATATAGTCTTGTTCATAAAACTTTTTGATAATTTTTTTTAACCCAACGAATCGCTTGGTCTTTTGAAGTCATTTTACCTTCCAATTGAAGGACATACACTTCTTCTAAAATTTCTTTCATAATCGGACCCGGCTCAATTCCAGCTGCGATTAAATCATTTCCATTAATCAACCGTTTAGGCTTTAAATCTTCCCGTTTGAATTCTTTTACTTTGCGTTTAAGAAACCGGTGAAGTTCGAGCTTCCCATGGCTTGCCAAACAATCAATTTTATGCATTTCAAGTTCTGTGGGGAAATTTTCGCGCACAACAAATTGTTTTAGCTTTCCAATCCTCATTTCCTTTACACTGGCGAACTTCATGTGATTATTGACGCATGAAACGACATCCTCAATTTCCCGATTTGAAAATCGGAGACGGGTTAGCATTTCGCGTGCCATTTGGGCTCCAATATTGGGATGGTTATAAAAATGGATGCGCTCTCCTTCATCGGAAAATGTAGGCGGCTTGCCGACATCATGGAGAAGTGCTCCAAACGCCAACGTAACGGAAGGATTCTTGAGCTGATCCATTAGCATTTTGGTATGAACAAAGACATCCCCTTCCGGATGAAATTCAGGCGGCTGTTGGACTCCTTTCATTGCTTCAACTTCCGGAAGGATCTCTTTAAGCAACCCGCTTTCTGACAAAAGTTCGAGTCCGCGGCCTGCATTGGGCCGCGTAAACATTTTTACAAGTTCATCTCGAATACGTTCTTGGCTCACCGAATAAATTTCTTTTCGCAATCTTTTGATTGCTTGCCACGTTTTAGGTTCAATCTTAAAACCCAAATTCGCAGCAAATCGAATAGCACGGAGTAATCTCAGACGGTCCTCTTGGAACCTAGCCTCAGGATCTCCAATGGTGCAGATTAACTTCTGGCGAATATCCTTTTTGCCTTCTACATAATCAATAATGCTTTTCTTTAAGGGATCGTAAAAGAGCCCGTTGACTGTAAAATCACGTCGTTTTGCATCTTCCTGAGGAGTCGTAAATGCGACATGATCAGGATGACGACCGTCCCGGTAGGCTCCTTCCCTTCTAAAGGTAGCTACCTCAAAATGCTGCTTTTGCATAACGACTATCATAACGCCAAACTGCTTTCCTACCGGAACACATTTCGAGAAGAGCTTTTCAATATCGTCAGGCGTTGCCGTTGTTGCAATATCGTAGTCTTTTGGCTTTTCTTTCATGATTAAATCGCGTACGCAACCGCCGGCGAAATATGCGGTGAATCCGGCTTTATGAAGCGATTTTGCAATCTGTATTGCTATTTTTTTTTGTTCTGCTGGGTTCATAGTAATCAACGAATTTGAAAATAATTGAATTCTTGAATCGGTTGATTCCATTCAATTTCTATATCTTCAACCCTCGCTCCTGGAGGCCCTTTTCGGCACCAATCGATCATTCGACCAAGAAACTCCTCTTCCCCTACAGCCACTAATTCAACGGAACCGTTTGAAAGATTGCGGACAAATCCATTTAGTTTAAGTGAGCAGGCTATATTTGAAGCACTACTACGAAAAAGCACGCCTTGGACAACTCCTGAAATGATTAAGTGAACTTGCTTTCTCACAAACTCTTAAGCCGCGGAATCACCAGAAAAGCGGGTAATACTAAAAATGCCGTCAACACAATCAAAGCCTTAAGGCCGATCCATTCATAAAGTGCTCCGCCCCATGAACCGGCAACGGCCTGTCCCAAATTGAATACGCTCATTAAAATAGCGAAAAGAGACCCTTCCACCCCCGTTCCATGCGAAAGTCTCGCAGCTGAAGAGAATAAAGGAAGTAAAATCATGTAGCCAAAAACTCCCGAAACAAACGAGACAGCAAAGGCGCTTGGATAATTTTTAATGATTAAAATCAAAAGAATATCAAAAAAACCAACTCCGACAGCCCAATAAAGAGCGATGCGCAGTGAAGCGCCTTTAAAAAATTTAAGGAAGCAGAAACATCCGATGACGGCCCCAAACCACGTGATGCTGCTCAGCACACCCAGTGCGATTTCATCAAAACGTAATACTTCCCGCATATAGAAAAACAATGGCGTCCCAACCGCAACTGAATTTGAAATAATAAGAAGAAGCAATAAAAACCATTTCAGTTCTCCCTGAAGAATGCGCCGGATACTGTCCACAATTGGAATAAATACATTACCCAATTTGATTTTGTGATGGCGCGGTCTTTCATTTAAAAATAAAACTGCGACAAGTGAAATCAGCGGTAACATGCTTGTGATCAAGAAAATGCTTCGCGGTGCTATTCGGGCGGCTAAAACACCTCCTACATAGCCGCTCAATACCGCACCAAAACTGCGCGCTCCCCAAGAAATACTTTGGTAAACTTGAGCCGACTTTCTTGTGGAAAATTCTACAATCAGTCCATCGGTAATGACATCGGTCGCTGCCAAGCCGATATTAACAATGAACATGGACAAAATAAACCACTGTTCTGTAGGTGGTAAAATCCCTAAAAGCATCCAACCCACGCACGAAAGAATGGAACAAATAATCAGGTAGGGTTTACGTCTTAATTTCCAAAGCGGTATTGCATCCGAAATAGCGCCGTACACGATTTTGAAAAACCATGGGATTGAAGCAACGGAGGTGACAAATGTAATCTTAGCGACGCTAAAACCTTGAGCCCTTAAATAAAGCGGGAGTGCAATTCCAGCGATACCTAAAGCACCTTGGACAAAATAAACGAGGCCCGCAAGCCACGCTACTCTCTTAATGAGAATCATGAATAATTAGTCTGAAAAAAATTCTTTTGCCCGTTGCCGGCCTGTTATTTTTTTATAATCGTCATAATCAATCCACAGCAAATCATTTCGAATCTGACTCAAGCGTTTTACAATTTGAAACCGTTCACCTGGATTCGACTCGAATCTCCGGCATGTCACATATTCAAATGTGGCGTGGCAACTAGGGCACTCTTTGACCGTTTTGTAATCAAGCCCTAACTCTCTACATTGGGCGCAATCCCCTTGACTATCTCCAATGATCAGGAGATGTTTTTCGATTTCAGACAGTTCCTTTTCAGCCCATACCCTAAGCCAAGTTTTCATTTGACCTCAACTTGGCAACAAAACTAAATCATGCTCACGCACCCGATCTCTTACCTGAAGACCGATCTCATCCCCCTTCTTAGCTTTTTGAATAGGAACATGGTCAATCTGCATAGACTCAATTCGTTGTTTAAAATCTGTCGTGGTCCCCTTGATTAAAACGGTATCACCAACAGAAAGAGGTTTTTTTAATTTAACAACCGCAGCTTTAACATGCGGAAAATAATGAGTCACAACACCAAGAACTTGTGCTTTAGGTGTTTTTGGTTTAGAAGCACTCCTTTTCTTACTTTTCGACTTTTTCTTTGATGCTTTTTTAGATGGCTTCTTAGATTTTCGTTTTTTGACTACTTTTTTTCGAATCTTTTTCTTCTTTTTTGCGGCCATAAACCCTCCGTATGTTTGAAGAGCTTAAAAGTTTAGTTCATAAGCGGAACGAAACGAACGGGAATTAATTGACGCGTCACAAGCACTCCTCTGTCTTTTCGCCCCAAAACAAGGTCTTGTTCCTCCCGCCCGATTGGAATAATGATTTTGCCTCCCTCTTTCAACTGGTCCGTTAAAGCATTCGGAATTTTTTCAGCTGCTGCCGTAACCATAATTTTATCAAAGGGTGCGAAATCAGCCCATCCTTTTCGGCCGTCATCACATTTTAATTGGATATTTTGATAACCTAGCGTGCGCAAACGTATTTTTGCAGCCCCATGAAGGTCATCAATACATTCTACAGAATAAACTGTTTGAACCAACTCGGCGAGAATAGCGGTCTGATAGCCTGAACCTGTACCTATTTCTAAAGCTTTATCTGTCTCGGCAAGTTCTAAGTTTTCGCTCATCAAGGCTACAATGTAAGGTTGAGAAATAGTTTGATTGTAACCAATCGGGATTGGATGATCGTCATAAGCCTTAGCTTCAAATTCAGCCGATAGAAACTTTTCTCTGGATACCTTCCGAAAAACAGCTAAAATTCTAAGGTCTTTTATTCCGCGACCTTTCAACTGCTGCTCAATCATTATTTCCCGGTTTTTTTGAAGCTGCTCCGCTTGCCTCAATTTATCCACGAAACCTTATCAATCCAATCATTAAACCCAATCAGGTTTTGCTGTCCT
>OBEQ011115003.1_pt1 | contig 34138 bp, 41 predicted proteins | sample 1670901 | NCBI WGS metagenome assembly OBEQ01 (sample SAMEA104232315, study PRJEB22302) | groundwater metagenome | biome: forest; feature: aquifer; material: groundwater | place: USA | collected 2011-08-07 | depth 5.4 m | reverse complement strand
TCTGCAGAATTTAACAAGAGTGCTCTGATTTCTTCTGAAGATAGCAATTTGCTTGTTTTTTGATCTATCAAAACTATTGAACCAGTTACATGAGGAGCAGCAAAGCTTGTTCCAGTCCAAGAAGACATTGAGTCTAATCCTGTTGGGGTTTTGATTAATACACCAGGAGCAGTAATATCAGGTTTAATTCTTGTTTCAGCACTGTTGCAAATACCCACAGGACCCAAGCTGCTGCCTGACCAAATAGTATCATCAGATCGTAAAATATTTCCTTTATCATCAGATGCTCCAACTGCAAGAATATTGTATGCACCAGCAGGAAGTGTAACACCACTCGCACCATTATTACCAGCAGATTTTATCCAGTTAACATCAAATAAATCCACAATTTCATCAACATATTTCTCCTCTGTTGAATCTCCACAAAAAGGAGGAGCAACCCCTCCCCATGTTTTGCTCATGGTAACCATATCTGCTTGAACTTGCTGTGTAAAATTGGTAATACTCCATGCTACTGCTTGTTGTGCAGTGGCAAAACTATTTGTTTGTGCGTTGTATAGCATGTTTATTCCATAAGCAACACCTTTGTTCTGGAAGTCATCGCTACCGATAACGCCTGTAACAGCAGTATCATGCCCACTTCCAGCATTGATAGGGTTGCATCCAGTAAAGAAACAAGCACTCAAAAAAGTGATATGCACTAAGTTTGGATGATTAACATTGATGCCATCAGAGTTAATGAAAAGTGGCACAGAATCCGCACCAGTAAACCCGTTGCTATGCCAAGTATTCGCACCAATGGTAGGGATGCTTTGTGCAAGCTCTTGCGTATCTTCTTCTACACTATGGATTATAGTATAAACATTTGGCAGCAAAGAAATTTGGTTGACATCACTCGCCTTTAATTGCACAGTAACGGTATTAGTCAATAAATTTTGATAAACTACTTGAGCACTAGGAATGGTATGTAGTTCGGCAGTAAATTCATCTTGGATTGGCGTATACCGAGAATGTAATATTTCCAAAATTATTTTTGCCCTTTCATTGTTTAACAATTCAACATGCTTGCTTATCTTTTGCATTGATGTCTCGTCTAATGCGTATTTTTTATTTAAATCAGCAAGTCTTTGCATGAAATCAGGATCATTCTCAGCAAGAAGTTTCAATATCACTTTTTCGTTTTCATAATAACCAAGCTCTCTTTCCATTAACTGGTATCTTGTTTTGACGTCATCAGAAAGTTGTTCAATTGCATCGCGAATATTTCTTGTTTTTTCCCGTATCTCATCAAGCATGCCTTCATTGTTTGTCTGCAAGGAAACAACAACAATTATTTCTTCTTGTGGATTTTGGATAATGAAATCCCTCAATGAAGCTTCAATCGTTAGATCTTCATCAGCAAATACTGAAGAAAGAGAAGAGAAGAAAAAAATACAAATAATTGCTACGAGCCTCAATTTCAAGGTAGTATGTTGGATTGTCTTTTTCATGGCTTGGACTAAGTAATTATATACTATAATCTATATTATGAAGTATATAAAGATACTCATCCAAAGGTAAACGCATGGAACGTAAAGCCAGTCTGGATGCCTTGCAACGTCAATAAATGACCTCCATAGCTGCCTTTATAAACGTTATAGAGCCTTGGTGCATCAATAACAACAATGCCTTTTCCATCTTTGAAAGTTACATCATTGCCTGCTTGCTTCTCAGTTATGGGTTTGTCATCAATCAAAACTTCCATCATAACAGCATCTTCCAAAGCATCAGCAACAATGTTCACAGAGCCTGCAGTAAAGTCAAGTAATATCTTTGATTCATACTCATCCATCGCTTCAAGATTATCAGGATTGCTTTTCCATTTTCCTTCAAGATAAACAATATCAGCATCCATATCCTCAGATTTTTTATATTCAATGATCTTTCCAGGAATCAATCCACCATTGCCAACATTCTGCCCTCTTGGTAATGCAAAATCATAACCAGCATAAAGCTCAGGAGTGTTCTGAGATTTTGGAGTCATATCAGGAATCTCACTAATAGCAACATCAACATCTTCGCCAAGTTCTGCTAACAATTCTTGAATTTTTTTCTCAGTTTCTTCGTATCCGCCTTCACCAATGTGATCGTATCGTATCTTACCATCTTTGTCTACTAAAAATTTGTGAGGCCAGTATCTGTTTTTCCATGCATTCCATGTTGCATAATTATTATCTTGTGCAACAGGATACTTGATTCCATGAGTATCCATTGCAGCCTGAACGTTCTCAGGAACTTTCTCAAATTCAAACTCAGGTGTATGCACACCAATGATCACAAGGCCTTTATCTCGATATTTGCTGTCCCATTCAACAATGTGTGGCAAAGTTCTTATGCAATTAATACAAGAATACGTCCAGAAATCAATAAGGACGACCTTCCCTCTGAGACTTTCCATTGTCAAAGGTTCACTGTTAAGCCAATTACTGATGCCTGTAAACTCAGGCGCTTTGTTCACAAGAAATACCATTTTATTTTTCTCCGATTTTTCTTTTAGAGGTGCTTGATTGTTTCCTTCTTGAGGACTTTCTGTTGACGGCACATCAAGGTTCCCGCTTGTTTGCTGTATGATTTGATTGTCATCAAACTCAAGGTATATAATTGTTGCCACAACAATAACTAAAGCAATCACTGCAAGTAATGGTCTCTGTATTATTTTGTTCATGGCATGAAAAATGAAGCTAATGCTAAATTAGCTATAAGGCTTAATTTATTGGTGAAAACAAGTATTCCGACTATCAGCAAGAATATGCCGACAACAATATTAAAATACTTGAGGAATGTTGCTGATCTTCCAATGAACTTGATAGCTTGTGATGTAAATAATCCGACGAGTAAAAAAGGCATTCCTAATCCCAAAGAGTAGGCCATCAACAATCCAAAACTCGTGCTTGGTTGCGTTGCTGCCAAAGTCAAAACACTTCCAAGAATAGCACCAACACAGGGTGTCCATCCAACAGCAAAAGAAGCGCCAAAAAGGAATGAAGTAACATAACTCGTGCTGAATTTCTTTTTTGGTGTTAACTGATATTCCTTGTTCAGGAATGGTATGTTAATAATATGTAAAATATAAAGTGAAAATAAAATAATCATTACTCCGCCAATTCTTGAAAGCCATGTTAAAATCTGTTGAGAGGCAGATGCAAATGTTGTGTTAAGTAAAACTCCCAAAATTGCAAAGATAACAGAAAATCCAATGACATAGGCAACACTATTCATGAATATTTTGAGCCTAGCATGTTTCTCACCAATAGATGTTCCAGACAAATAAGCCAAGAAAGCAGGTACAAGAGGCAATACGCAAGGACTAAGAAAAGATGCTAGTCCAGCAATAAACGCAACATAAAAAGTAATTCCAAGCATTATATATTAAGCAAGTTCGCTTAGATACCTCTCTTTGTCCCAAGATTCAAGGGATTTAGTTATAACTTGTCCGTTATTTAATAAAACTTTTGTATGTTGGTAAGTAACGCCAAACGTGCTTGCCAATTGTTTTTCATAAGCATCCACATCAGCATCATTAAAGTTTACTCTAAATCCAACAAGGTTGGGGTCATTGAGACTATTGAATGCAGAAAAAGTTTCTATCTGCTCACTTTTGCAAATCGGACACCAACTAGCATAAAAGTAAAGGAGAATCTTTTTTCCATCAGTCAATGCTCTTTCATAATCCTCTTTATTAAAATCGATGTAGGGCGATGTTGAACCAGCCAGGACTGTACCAGAATAGCCTGATTTGACCATTAATGGCCCTTGTATTGCTTCCTTATCTGCAACAGGAGACTCTTGAACAATCTCTCCTTTTCCTGCAGTCTTTGTTGGTGAACATCCAGAAATAAGCAGAGCTGAAGTAAGCAATAAAGCAAAAATTGTTAGTATTTTCTTTTTCATGATTTTTCTCACTCCCAAGATATTTTTAGTAAAGTCAAAAATCCAAAAGCTTGGAGTAATGTTAAAATAAACACGTGTACTTCAACCTGCGGAACATAGTAATCCATCATAGTAGCATAATAATACAATGAAACAATGTTCTGAATTAAAAATAACACCACAAAAATAAGCAAGCCAATAGTAAATTTAGACTTAATTGATTTAAAATTTCTGTAATACACAACAAAAAGGCCAAGTAACGCAATAAGAGATACAATAGTCAAGACTGTAATGGTGCTCATTAAAAATGTCATGAATAAACACATTTTTTCTTGTTTATCTAGTTTTTCCCAAATCTAGCCCAAATTTCATGAAACAACGTCATATGTTGTTCCATAAATTCTGTAAGAAAATAAACTGCACCGTATTTTTCTTTGTTAATAGAGTAAATGATAGTATTCTTCTCAAGAACATCGAGATGATGTCGTATCGTTTTATAATCCAGAGTTAAGGCTTTTGCTATCTTATGGGCATTTGAAGGATTTTTCTCTATGAAATGTATGATTCTGCCTCTCGTTGGCCCACCTTTAGTCCCTGCAATAAGATACCATAAAAGGTTCTTCATTCGTTTAATCTATCAAGATTACTTTTAAGTTTTTTGATGGCTGAAGAAATGAACTATCCAGACACGCCCTTTCTCTGTCGTGGAGCGGTCATACATTCTTGAGAGCAAGTTTTGTTGTACATTACCCTGCATTTTTCGCAAGATATGACAAGGTTATCACAATCTAAATTATGACAATTAATGTAATCTTCACATTCTTCACCGCAATGCTCACACTCCGATATTGGTGTGTCTTCAGTCACATGGCTGACAATTCTGTCATCAAACACAAAACATCCGCCTTCAAAGTAAGTGTTTGGAAATTTATTGATAAAATTGATTATCCCACCTTCAAGTTGATAAACATCTTTGAACCCTTCTTCTTTCAGGAATGCTGAAGATTTTTCACATCGTACTCCGCCAGTACAATACATCACTATTTTTTTATCTTTTTTATCCTTCAGCTTTGCAATTTGCTTTGGAAATTCCCTGAACGTTTCAATGGGCAGTACTTGCGCACCTTTGAACTTTCCAACTTTAAATTCATAGTTGTTTCGTGCATCAAGCAGTACAATATCTTCTTTATTATCCAGCCATGCTTTCAATTGTTCAGGAGAAACATGTTCCGCCCTGTTCTTCATGTCCACCGGATAACCAAAAGCCACTATCTCTAGTTTTACCCGTACAACAAGTTTATGGTAAGTCTGTTGGTCTGTCTCTTGATCCTTAAATAGAACACCTTCAAATAATGCCTGTGACAAAACAAAATCCTTCAGTTTTTCTATTGCTACAACCTCCCCAGAAACAGCTGCATTTATACCCTCCTGAGCAATCAATATCCTACCAAAAATACCTTTTTCTCTACAGAAGCTTCGTATACTTTCAGATAAAGCTTCAGGTTGTTGTATATGCACGTATTTGTAAAAAGAGATTACTTTGAGATTCATTTTTTATTTTGTAGCGAATAAGAGATTTTTAAAGATTTCTTTTGTTTTTGGAGCAAGAGGATAATTGAGGACGTGCTCTTTGTTCACCCATATAGTTTCCTCACCTTGAAGCAAAATAAGCTCATCCATTCTTATGTTTGTTTTAATGTGATAAATGAAATTACCTATTTTTTCGATGCCAAGTATGTTTTTTCGATGCAGACCCATCTCGTTAGCAAGCTCTTTTATGACAACAGCTTCATTATCTGCACCATTTCCAATAAAGACTGACCACTCCCATATTCTCTCTGGTCGGGTAGTATCCTTCTTAATCAATAAAAATTCATTTTTCGTATTCTCTATTGCCGCATAAAATAGTTCTTTCATGTGCTGTAGGGCACATTAAAAAGCTTTTAAACATTTCTTTTTATTGGTGCAATTGCAAGAGGTTTTTAAGGGGCAAAGGGTACTTTCCTCCAAAACAACCACTACATATCCCTCGATCATAAGTCCTTTTCACAACGTTCTTCAACCCTTCAAAACTCAAGTAGATTAATTCATCGCTTCCTATCTTTCTTCGTATCTCATCAACAGAATTATTGTACGCAACAAGCTGTGCAGTATCCTGAAAATCCATGCCATAAGGACATATATTTACAATGGGTGGTGCACTCACACAATTCACAATATACGCAGCGCCTGCATCTCGCAATCTTTTGTTGATAATACTAATGGTCGTCGATCGCACAATAGAATCATCCACGGTAATGATTTTCTTTCCCATCACCGCTTCTTTGCGCAAGTGCAGTTTCATGTGCGCAGTTTTCTTTCTTTCAAGTGTTGTTGCAGAAGTGAATGATCTATCGTTTGCATTTGGAGGTGCATGTATCCTCAAAAAATATTCTTTGTAGGGAATGTTAGATGCTTCTGCGAGTCCCAACGCAGCATGCTTCCCAGAATCAAGGATGGGGACAATTGCATCTCCTTCCAAATAAGGATTCTCCTTGAACATTTCCTTGCCAAGTTCCATCCTGAAATCTTCGTTAAAAAATCCATTGTGCTTTGTTCTCGGATGAGAAAAATAAATGGACTCAAACACACAAAAATATTCCTGCTCATGTGCATAGTTCACACTCGTAAAATCCTTAACGTCTTTTTCAAAGACAACCATCTCACCAGCTTCTACATCCCGTAAATGCACGCATTCGGGATACTGGTCAAAAGTATAACTCTCAGAACAAATCAAATATCCTCCATTCAGTTTTCCAATGCTTAAAGGCCGCACGCCAAATCTGTCACGAATGGCGATTAATTTCGTGGGAGTTAATAACAAAAAAGAATACGCAGCTTTTATTTTTCCAGCAGCATCAATGACTGCTTCTTCAATGGTCTTTGCATTGGACTGTGCAATCAGATGTCCAAATAATTCAGAGTCAGTTGTTGACTGAAACACAACACCATTTTTTATCATTTGCTCTTTCAGGTTGTTCAGGTCAGCAAGTGTTCCATTATGTGCAATGGCAAATGGACCAAATTTAGAATCATGAAAAAATAAAGGCTGTATATTGGTCACAGAATCAGCTGCACCTTGTGTTGCATAGCGCGCATGTCCGATTGCAGTTTTTCCTGGTAATTTACTTTTGAAATCAAGACCATGAAAACTATTTCTTGGTCTGTCCATTGCTTTCGCATGATAAAAGACTCCATCAGAAACAGAAATAATTCCAGTGCTTTTCTCTCCTCTATGCTCTTGCAAGACTAAGCAATCATGAACCTGTCGAGAGGCATCTTCAACATTGACAGCTGCAACTAAAGCGCAAGATTCTGGAAATAATTCTCGTAAATTAAAATTCACCTCTTTCCCCAGAGGCCCTTTTAACGTAAGTATTTTAACCATTACGTTTAGATTATCAGGCACAGCAAGCATAAAAGCATTTAGAGTCTCTAACGTCTATTGCCTCGTATTTATAGTCTTAAAATCTATCTCAAAGAAGCACAATAATACTTAATAACTTCTTCAGGATATATATAATTATGCAGGAAGACAGGAACTATCTCAGGAACAGGATAAATAGAATATATAGAAATCACCTTATCCTCAATTATTACTCATCCAAACTTCTCAAGGATTCTCTGCCGACAGAAGAGAACTTAAAGAAAGTAGAAGACCTCAAGGCAAAAATAACTGTAGACTCCTACAATCCAGTGCAAGAAATTGCAAGGGTAGCATCAATCAATCCCCAATTAAAAGACTACATCGACCCTTTGAAGATATGTGCTGATATGTTAAATTCTGAATTCTTCTTTGACGTCCGTTCAATAGTAGAGTCTATCTTAAGTGTCTATGAAAAAAGCATGAGTAAATTGATTGAAGACTGTCGAATAAGCCCTTTTGATCAAATGAAAGTAAACAGAATTGATTTTGTTTAGCGTTTTGCAAATCCAACGATTCTTGTCACATTATCACGATTCTGAAGCAAAACATCAACATCAAGCCCTTGCAACTTGTGGGCAATTCCCAATTTATCTTTGAGATTCATGTCTGCCATTATCTCATCAATATTTTTACTGCCATTAAGGACAAACAAACCTTCATCTCGTGGTGCATCGATGCCACTAAGTGCAGGGTTTTTTAAATATTGAACGCGTAAAAATAATCTTTCGCAGTCACCTTCTCTCATAACATATTCTGCATGAACAATAACTCCTCTTCGAGCATCAACGGTCAAATCAGGTATATAACCTTCTACTGTATAATTCTTATGAGACACTATCAATACCATCCATTTTGATAGTAAGGACTTTGAGAGTATTTGTAGTTATAGAAAGTATATTGTTTCCCAGGATTGTAATCATTGCCATTGGAAGGAAACCCATATGGATAATTGTTGCCCTCTTTTACAAAGCTGTACGTCTTGTCCAATGTATGTTCAGCAAAGTTGTACATGTTTTTGTTGTTGAAATAGTTGTTTGCTATTGCAGCACCATAACCACTTCCATAGCTATAATAACCATAGTAAGGATAATTATATCCATAGCCGTTTCCATATGAACCATAGTAAGGAGAGTTGTAAGCATACGCTCCCATTGCTGTTGGATATCCCCAGCTTGACCAGTAAGAAGCCTGAGCTTGGGTAGTTGCTAGCACAAAGAATACAAACAATGCTCCAATGAAGATGAAGAGTTTTTTCATGGCAGCTATAACAAAAGTCATTTAATTTATAAATCTTTCCATTTGTAACCACCACAGAATAGTAAATAAAGTGGTTTAATCAACAACAATTATCCTAAAAAACTATTTAAACCTCGTTTACAGGTGCTATAAAAATATGAAAGAAAAAGAGATCAAAGACCACGAGCTCAAGCATAGTGCTGCCCACCTGTTAGCGTCTGCAGTTCTCAAAAAATTCCCAAAGGCAAAGAGAACCATAGGTCCAGCCATAGATGATGGGTTTTACTATGATTTTGATGACGTGGAAATCTCAGAAGAAGACTTCAAAGAACTAGAAAAATTAATGCAAAAAGAAGTAGAACAAAAATTACCATTCACACAAAAAGAAGTCACAGCACAAGAAGCAAAGAAATTATTCAAGGACAACAAATACAAGTTAGAATTAATTGATGAATTTTCAAAAGACGGAAAAAAACTAACAATTGTTTCTCATGGGGAGTATAGTGACCTCTGTAGAGGAGGGCATGTAAAAGATACGTTTGAAATCAAAGCTTTCAAATTAACGAAATTAGCAGGTGCATACTGGCGTGGAGATTCGAAGAACAAAATGCTCACAAGAATCTACGGCGTAGCATTCAAATCAGAAAAAGAGCTCAAAGAGTATCTACAAATGTTAGAAGAAGCAAAAAAACGCGATCATGTAGTGCTTGGAAAAAAATTGAAATTGTTTATGTTCCATGAAACTTCTCCAGGAAGTCCTTATTGGTTGCCAAAAGGTGTTATTTTATTGAATGAATTAATAAAATTCTGGCGAGAAGAACATGAAAAAAGAGGATACAAAGAGATCATAAGCCCAATTATCAACAAGAAAGAATTGTGGTTAAAATCTGGACATTGGGAGCATTACAAAGATGATATGTTTATTGCAGACATGGGAAAAAACGAAGTCTATGGCATCAAACCAATGAACTGTCCCAATGCAATGATTGTCTTTGGTTCTGAGCAAAGAAGCTATCGTGACCTTCCATTAAGACTTTCTGATACCGACATACTCCATCGTTATGAACTCTCAGGAACATTGCACGGACTATTGCGAGTGAGAGCATTCAGACAAGATGATGCACACAATTTTATCACCGAAGACGACATAGAATCAGAATACAAAGAAATTTTTAGTATTGTGAAGAAATTTTATGGAATATTTGGAATGGATTATAGCTATCGTCTCTGTACAAGACCAGAAAAATTCTTAGGAGATAAAGCAACATGGGACAAAGCAGAAAAAGCACTCACTACTCTTTTGACAAATACGGTTGGAAAAGAAAACTATACGCTTGCTGAAGGTGATGGAGCATTTTACGGTCCAAAAGTAGACATTATTATCAAAGATGCATTAGGAAGAGAGTGGCAAATGGGAACAATTCAATTAGACTTCCAAATACCAAAATGTTTTGATTTAGCATACACTGCAAAAGACGGTACGAAAAAAACACCTATCGTCGTACATCGTGTTATTTATGGTTCTTTAGAAAGATTCATTGGCATACTCATCGAGCACACAGCAGGAAACTTTCCCTTATGGTTAAACCCAGAGCAAGTCAGGATCATGACTGTAACGGACAGAAATAATAAATATGCAGAAGAAATTTACGAGAAATTAAAAGAAGCGGGCTTGCGTGTGCAGTTTGATAAAGATCCTAATTCCATCTCAAAAAAAGTCCGTGAAGCCCAGATTGAAAAGGTAACCTATATGGTCACTTTAGGTGATAAAGAGCATGAAAAGAAAACTCTTGCAGTTCGTACAAGAGACGGCAAAGTGCAGTTTGATGTTAAAATAGAAAACTTCATAAAAGATCTAAAGAAAGAAATAGAAGAAAAGAGATGATTCATCCACAAAAAGATTTCAAACGCTTGACGAACTCAAAAGAGTTCAAAGATTGGCAAAGTTCTCATAAAGATTCCTATCTCTCTGATTTTTTCTGTATTATAGATGAAGAGTCATCAGATGACAACCTCTGGCAGGTTGATTTTTACAATCCTGATGATGATACAATGACATCATTTGAACTGCCAGCAGACAAAAGAAAGAAATGTAAAATGAAAGAAAAGGAATCCAAGATATTCAAGCATGAAAATGAAAAAGTAGAAGAGTTATCATTAAAGAAAGTTAAAATGACAGATCACCAAGCAATAGAGCATGCGAGAAAGATTATGAAGGAACAGCACAAGCATGAAACTCCAACAAAAACAATATTGATTCTTCAAAACAACAAAGATCTCGGCAAAACAATATGGAACCTGACCTTTATGACAAGTTCTCTGAACATGTTCAATGCAAAAATGGAAGCATCTTCAGGAGATTTACTGGAATCTTCTTTGAAAACTGCAATGTCTTTGAAAAAGGAATTGTCGACAAAAGAGAAATAAATTAATCTTTACCTTTTATGTGTTCTTTCCTATAGTTACATAACTGTGTACCAATCGCAGCTAGTGTTCTTACCCTCCTTCCTTCATGATAAAGCTCGTTAATACGCGCTGTGAGTCTGGAGAGGCCAAGCTTTCTTTTATGCTGTCCTATCTGATAATGAAACTCAGAAGACTGCGTGAGCATGTAAGCAAATTCAATTTCTCCGAGAATACATCTGTCTTCAAGTATAGCTCTTTTTATCAGCGGAACTGATCGAAGAGGTTTTTGATAAGAAAGTCCAGTCAATCGAGGGTCTTGATAATCTTCCATGTTAATTCTTCTTCTTGAAAAATAACCAGTTCTTATCTTTCACATCATCTTTTTTAAGTTTTATCAGACAATATTCACCTTTCATTTTCTTGCCGTTACAGATAAAGAGTATTTTCTCTTTTTTCCGATCAACGAGTTCATAACTTCCTGCATCAAATATTGCAACTTTCCCAGCACCATAATGTCCTTCAGGAATCTCACCAGTAAAACTTTTGTAATCCATCGGATGATCTTCTGTCATCACAGCAAGTCTCTTAGCATCAGACATTATATCAATAAGTTTTGGTATTGCCCAGCTCTTTAGCACACCATCCATTTCTAATCGCAGATCATGATGGTGCTGCCTTGCATAATGGTCATGCACGACAAAAATTAATTCTTTTTTGTTTGTTTTCTCCAGCTTGCCTTCTGGTTCAGTCGTTCCTTTGTTTCCAAATTTTCTTTTTTTGTTATATTCTTCAAGTCCCATGTTATTTGCTCTTGGTTACTCCATTTTTTGGGCATAAATTACTCAAAAAGCAACTGGTGCATAAAGGCGTAGGAGCCTTGCAAATAGCCCTTCCATGATCAACAAGCACATGATTCACGTACCACCATTCTTTTCTTGGAATCCTCTCCATCAAATCCTTTTCAATCTTATTTGGGTCTTTTTGTTTTGTCAGCCCAAGCCTATAACTTATTCTTCGCACATGCGTATCAACAGCAATACCTTCAATTTTTCCAAAAACATTGCTCAGCACAATATTTGCAGTCTTTCTCGCAACGCCAGGTAGTTTGATCAGATCTTCCATAGTATCAGGAATCTTTCCATGAAACTCTTGTATAATCATTTTCCCTGCATTGAGAATATTCTTTGCTTTATTTCTGTAAAATCCAGTTGAATGTATCTCTTGTTCAAATTTTTTCAAATTCGCATCAGCATAGTCTTTTGGTATTTTGTATTTTTTAAAAAGTTCTTTCGTAACAATATTAACGCGTGCATCTGTACATTGTGCAGACAAGATTGTAGCAACAAGCATCTCCAAAGGATTGTGATGATGGAGAGCACTCTTCTTCTCAGGATAGTTCTCAGAAAGCAAATGCAACATTTCCTGTATTCTTTTTTCTTGATTCATATTTCAATCACCTTTCTCTTGGAAGTAAATCCTTTCACGATGCGTGCAGGTTTCTTATGAAGCCTTGTAAAGAACTTGATTATTTCAATATTTGCTTCGCCTTTTTCACGCGCTCCTTTGACATTGATTTCGATGCAATCTTCCTTCTCAGAAACAATCTCTGTTGTTTTGCACCCATTTCTTTTAACAACCACGTTGAAATGCATAGAAAAACATAGATTTCAGCATTAAAAAAGCCATTGCAAAAAACTTATATACTCAAGTATATACTTTAAAACATGCCAAAAACCAGAGAAGAAAAGTATTTTGATGCAGAGTTATTGATAGACTCTTGGAAAATAAGCTCCACCTACAACGGGGCCCCAACACTATTCTCAGATCAAGAAGCACTTATCAGAAATCGCTATGGTAATACAGTAAGAGGCCGTCAGGTCTCAGAAATGCCTGTGAGGCAATTATTTAATGTAGCAAAAAGCATTTATGATAGAGCAGTAAGGATAACAAAAGATTTGCAACCAGGAGACACACAAGTTATGCCAACATTAGCTGCCTATAGAGATGCTCTGAAACAACGAAGTGGAAACAATCCATTAACCAGAGACGCTCTCAGTATGGGTGCACTTGCAAATCTTGATGATCAAATCGAAAATCTTGAAGAAAGAATGGCAATCCAGCTAGATTCTTGTAATATCAAAGAGGACTCTCCAGTGATTACTGCGTACGATGCTCTTCAAACAGCGTATGATAGAAAAGAAAAGAAAGTCGCGTAATCTCCAGAAAGATTTATAAAGAAACATTTCTTATTTTTATCAGAAGGGGCATAAAACTCGACACAAAAGGGTAAAATTATTCTCCACATAAATTTCTCACATTAATGTTTTTTCTTCAGATCTAATGAAGTAGAATTAATACAATACCTTTTTCCTGTTGGTTTCGGTCCATCACTAAATAAATGTCCAAGATGTCCACCGCAATTACTGCAAACAACTTCAACACGTGGAATAAGTAATTTAAAATCTTTTTTCAGTGCAACATGTTTGTTTGACATAACATCATAAAAGCTCGGCCATCCTGTTCCAGAATCAAATTTTGTATCAGCATCAAATAATGCTTGTTCACATCCTGCACAAACATACACACCTTTATCTTTTGTCTTGTAAAACTTTCCCGTAAATGCTCGCTCTGTTCCTTTTTCTCGAAGAACATGATATTGTTCAGGACTTAATTTTTTCTTCCATTCTGCTTCTGTTTTTTTCATACAAATGTCTCCAACACTTCTTTTTCCATGAAATGCAATTCGCCAGGAATAAGAATACATTGGGGATACTTGCTTATTGTAACTTCGCTTGCCTTACCATAACATATTTCAGCATCATCGCTTCCTAATCCACCACATGCAACAACCATCTCATTTTTCTTCAATCCATTCTTAATCAAATAATCCAATCCTTCTCTTGCACTCATCAAGTCAAGTCCTTTCTCCATATTCTGCACATCAAGCAAAACAAGAGTATGCATGCCTAGTTGCTTGTTCTTCAGCATCATCGCATAAGGGCTTTTGACGCCTTCATTCTGCTTTGGTAATGTAACAATTCTTCCAAATTTGTAAATACTCAATCCAGTAATCCCAACAGCACTAACAATACTTGCATTATCAACTACTTTTGTCTGCACACCAAGCTTCCGTGCCCTTTGTAAAATATCAATGTGCGTCGTAGCACTGAGAGGACTTCCAACAACAAGCAATGCAACATTCTTTTCTTTTGCAAGTTTTAGCATTTTGAATTCACATTCTGTCTCAATCATTTCCCTATTTGCTTCAATCACATCTCTCCCATAGAATTTCTTGAGTCGTTCAATGTAGAAATCAGCAAGTTTACTGGTATAAACATCCAAAAATACTTTGTCGCATGACTTAACAATCTCTAATCCTTTAACAGTAATGTCCTTCTCATTTCCAAGTCCAATGCCAATAAGGTAAAACATATTTTAAGTCTAAACTCCTTTGTTTAAAAGAGTTAGTAATGGTAAATTGCAACACAAAGATACTTGATATCATCCCAGAGTATCTCAAGTTCTTGAAATATCTCTCTTTTATCATCACATAACTTCAATGCCCAATGCTCTTCAACATCTTTAAGTTCAGCACTCACAATGTCAACGAGTCTGCTCACAGTGCTAGGGCTTTTATGAACGAGCCTATATCCCTGGCCTATCAATACTTGTGCAGTCTCAAGATTTCTTGTGACACTCAAAGGTGCAGAAAAATATTCGGGTTGGTCTCCAATAAATAACTCTCCAAAATAGGCAGTCAATCGGTTAAATCCTTGGGAGGTTCTCTCTCCTTCATAACGCACATCATCATTAACAGTCATATAATCTCCTTGTCATAATACTGGTCTGAGAATAATAGGTTTGATTTCAGGATGAACTAAATCTGCAAGCTCAATAAACATGTTTGTTTTTGCTTCAAAACCTCGTAATTCTTTCCTATATCTCCGACTTTCAGGAAGAGAATAACTGGGTAACTGTCGTGCAGAGCCTATCAACTCAAGAACTTCATATGCCTCGCCTTTCGCAACACCAACACTTCTGAGTGTCATGTTCACAGACGACATGGCAAGAAGTTCTGAAGCATCATAAACAAAAGCTTCAAGTTTTTCACAATGGAGGTTAGGAGTAGTTTCACTGCCTTGGTGTGCAGAGTAAATAGTACCATCAAATAGCCCAAACTCATCGTCGGGCATATCTCCTTCATTTGCGTTATGGAATAATCCTATTGCCATATATATTTAATCCCTAGAATCTCTGTAAAGTCCTAACAATGGGAATAGCCACCATCTCATTTCTTTATTTATAAATCTATCGATCAAATCGTCTCTTAAGGGTGAGAAACACGATTTAATTGTTTTTTAGAAAAATGAGTTTACTTATTTTTATTGATATCGAGCAAATTCTTCTTCATTAACTTTTGCCAATTTCAAAACATTTTTCAAAGTTCCAATTTTAAGCTCTTTGTGGTTTGGAACAACAGTGCCTACTTTACCTTCAGAAGTTTCTTTTTTAAGAACAATATGGCTTCCTTTCTGTCTTATAAGAGAAAAACCAAATTTATTACAAAGGATTTTAACACACACTCTTCCAGAAATTTTCTTAAGAAGTGACAATCTCAGCTACCTCGAAGGTTGTGAGAATAGGATGCGAAGAATCTTTTAAAGGAAACTCTTCTAAATATAATTCTGTAGCCTCTTTAAGGTTATTAACAGCCTCTTCAATAGTTGCTCCCTGACTGGCAGTACCAACTTCTGGGCATGTTGACACATACATATCCTCTTCCTTTTGAAGAACTGCTGTAAATATTTTCATAGTGTTTTATCATTCTTACTGATTTATAAACATTGCTTTCAAACTTACAAAATAAGTTCGAAGTGTTAAACGACCTTTCCAGTAACACTGCGCAGCATATGCCCTGTAACTTCAAAGTCATAGAATTTATTCAACGCAATCCTCTCATTAACCCCAACAATCAAAGGATAGCTTCCAAATTGTCTTCCAAAGGTGTGCTTGCCATCATGTACTTCCATGTAAACATCCTTCATCTTCGTCCCAACAGGAACCAATCTCTTTAACATTTCAAAATCAATTTCCTGTCGTATCTTGTTTCTCCACTTCCAGTAGTATGATTTGTTTTTATGCAAGAATTTCGTTCCAACTTCTTCCATTTTTGTTCCAGGCAAAGGAGTTACTTGCCGGATATTTATCCTTCGCAGAAGAAGTCCTTCATCAAGTATTTTCTTCAGATACTCAAGATTGATTTCTCCGGTCTTCTTGCTTTCTCCCTTCAGTCCAAACACAATATTTATTCCTGGCAGTAAGTAAGGCATGCCATTTGACCCTCGTTTGCTTCCAATTGCATTCACAATCCTCACAGCCCGCATGGCAATGTCAGGTGAAGTGTTCAGTGCATTTTGTTTCACAACGTCCATGTCAAAACTCTCCACACCAAAAGCAGCAACATTCCCTTCAGTGCAATGCTTCACCACAAGTTTTGTTCTTTCTTCATTCACAAGAGAAGGAATCACATTATCAATATGCAAGCAATTGAGATTGAGTGAGCTTTCTCTTCCAATAGGCTTCAAGAGTTTCTCCATCTCGTTCGCATCCATGTTCTTGTAGCTAAAGAAACACGCTTGTTTTCCCAGTCTAAAGTTTCTCTCACCAAGTTTGTAGAAAGTTTTGATTTCTTCATGAATTGCTTGCTGTTCTCTCCACTCAACTTTCGCTTTCAGTGGTTCAGTACAAAAGCTACATTTTCCCATGATGCAGCCTCGTCCTGTTTCAATTTCAATCATTTTCATCCAAGGAATCTGCTTAACAATCGCTGCGCCGGTAATCGCCATAGCCTCCAGTTCTTTATAATGCCCAAAGACTTCTTTCATCTTCGCATCAAAAATATCAGGAATTTTCTCAGCAGTTCGTCCGCCTTGCAGTTGCGTTCCTGTGCTGACAACAGGCCCATAAAGTATGGTGTGTGGTGCGTTTATTTTTTCAAGAAATCCTCGCAATTCTTGTATTGTTCCTGGCAATGCACGTAAATATTTCCCAGGAGTCTGTATCCCGACAACACAATACAAATTCTTCGTCTTCTTCAGAATCTCACTAATACTATCACGTGTTCTATTGTATGTTTTAATGTCAGTCTTTTGCGCTTCTTTCTTTTTTTTCTCAGAAAAATGTGCACGCACATCATCAATCGTAATGTAATTAATATTCCCGCCTAAATATCCTGCAAGATACCGTGGATGCACACCAAAGTAAGGAGGAACACCAAGTCCAGCAGGCTCATCCGTATAGCAATCCAAAATCGTATCTTCATGAATCATAAAAATGATCGTTTCAGGAGAAGTTTATAAGAGTATGCCAGAAAAGCCCCAAACATCAGAGAAATGCCATATTGGGAAGAAATGATACGCACAACATTACAAGTCAACAAAACAACAACAGGAAGAAAATACCAAAGGCTATCAAAGAATATCTTTTGTGGTTCCTGAGTAATACTGGAAGCAAACATCCCATACAGAAAAACAAGTACACCAAACACAATAGCTAATCCTCCGGAAAAAAACAACACACCAATACCAAGGAATACAAACACGCTCACCTCATACAAAGCAAGCAACATACCTGCAAAAGCTAGCATAAACACATAAATATCAGGAGAGCGTAACCCAAAGAAGTATGTGAATGCAAACAGAGCAACCATCACCACTGCTTGACTAAAAATAAAAGAGTTCCTTCCAGGTTTGATCTCTTCAGGAGCAATCCTGCTTAAAATCAAACCAACAATCAAGCCAAGATAGGCATAAATAGCAATAAAGCCACCATCACCCAAGATATCCAACATAAAAGAATAGAAGAAAGACACTATAAAAGAGTTTCCCATGTACCGCTGGACAAAGAAAAAGATAACAAACAAAATTGGAAGTATTGAGAAAAAGATAGCAAAAATGCTTGACCACATTATTGAATATCACAAGACACCACATGAAATTGCATTGGGTTTTTCCATTGGTGTTTTTCTTGGTCTTGTTCCCATGGCTGGAATAGAGTATCTTATTGCGTTACTCATCATCTTTCTCTTCAAACACATTAACAAATTATTTTTGTTCGCAGGTATGGCAGTCTTCAATCCGATTATATCTGCACCATTTGTGTATTATGGCCATCGTCTTGGTGGTTTAATCTTGCGACCAGTATTTCCGCCAGACACTCCCTATGGATACATTGTAGAACTGTTGCACACCTCTGCGCGTATCCTTGCAGGCTCAATCATTATTGGTTGTACAATGGCAGTAATCTCTTACTTTATCGTGAAGCACTTCGCAAAGAAATTTATCCACTCCAGAACGATACATAAACCTTAAATACTTATTTTCTTCCTGTTTATTATGGCAAAAACAGCCGCAAAAGTCTGGGATCTGAAAGACAAAAAATGGGTCTATTGGCTGGCTGTTATTGGTTTTGTTCTTTCATTCAGCATTATTGTCTACGCAGTTGCTGTTGTCCTCTACTTTATATTTGACAAAGGCAAACCAAAAACAAAGAACTACCAGGTAACAAAAGTGTATGAGAAATACATGATTGTTGTAGGTTTGCTGGGAATACTCTTATTTGTACTCAAGATGTTTGTTCTTTAAATCTTTTAAAATTTATATATTCCTTTGCAATTAGGAGAATTTCCTTTCAATTTTCTTACTTCACTTTGGTTGACAGCATCACCTTCAACCCAGATTCTTCTGCCAGCAATGCTTGCGCCTTGGAAGTAATCAACATTATCTTCATTGATACCCAAAGCAATTGCAAGATTTCCTGGACCTGAAGCACTCTCAACTTTATCTTCTAAGATCAAGTTTCCACCACGAAGAGTAATACAAGAAGGTTCATCTTCTTCGCCAGTCGCAATATCGATTAAGTATCTTCCAAATTTCTGGCTTATGGAAACAATGCCCCCAGCATACGAAGCTCCAGGAGAAGTTGTCTTTGTTGCTCCCTGATAAGCTGCGACTTCTCTCAATCGTGCTTGAATAACATTGCCACCTTCTGCCTGACAAAAGACATATCTACCTAGCAAATCTCTTGCCACTTGTACTGGTGTTCTTTCAAAAAATTCTTTTGTTAATCGTCCCATTTTCCTTCCTTGTGTTTCTTCGTGTTCTCTTACCCTTTTTATGTGTGTTGGATCATTCCTGACATATCCGATAAGCAACACTTCAGTTGCTGTGGCTCCAGGAGCAAAATCCTGAATGCCTTTTTCACCCATGAACTCTTTTAACTCTCCAATGGAAAGTGCAAATCGAGCTGCCAGTACTCCCAAAGGAGTATTTTTTGTAGCTTCCTGCCGCAAGAGTACTTCTAAGCTAACGCCAAGACTGGCTTCAATTCTTGCAATATCACTTTTGGTTGCCACGTTATGTCCATCTCTTTGAGGTAGCTAAAACCTCTTTAAAAGCCTTTCGAATGTAACTACTTATAAGTTGCTATTTATTCCTTTGTATAACCCACAAGAATACCCTCAAGTTGTTGTCGTTCTGAAACAAAGGTACCATCAGATTCTAACATTTGTTTAATAGTTTCAATGCCTCCATGATACATGTATATTGCCCTATCAATTGGAGTATACCCATGAGTCCTTAACCAATGGGAAGAAGGAAATGCTCCTCCAAATTCTGGATGCTCGTCCATCATTGTTTCTATTTCCCTTTTCAAAAGTTCAATATCCTTCAGTTCTCCATTTTTTCTTTTTTTAACCTTATAATCCAATTTTCTTCTGGCAGAATTCATTCCTCCATGATATTTTGTAATTCCATTGCTGATGTCACTTCTTCCCAAATTTTCTAATTCAGGCTTTGTTGGAAAGTGTCCTAATTGTTTAATAACAGGAAGTAATTCTTTTTCTATGTTATCCCAACCTTTCCAGTATTTTTTTGGCCTTTGCGAAGAAGAATATCCTAATCTTTCTTTGACTTCATCAAGACCTCTATGATGTTTTTGAATAGCAGAACAAATATCAGCTCTATCTAAAGATTTAAATTCCTGAAAAGTTGGAAAGTGTCCTAAGTCATTTATAACATCTGATAATTCTTTTTTAACGTTTGCAAAATTTAACCAATAACCTAGAGGTTTTGCCGTGTTTGTATAACCCATTCTTTTTCTTGCTTCGTCAAACCCACCATGATACTTCCATAAGGCTACTGCAACACTCGATTTTCTAGATATTTGTAACTCTTTCTGTGTTGGAAAATGACCCACATTTTGAATAACTTCTTCAATTTCTCTCTCAATATTTATCCAATCTTGCCAGTATTCCTTATCTTTTTTTATTGCCATTCTCAGAATATCCTCCCAAAAGCTGTTCTAATCTCTCTTTTTCAGAAATAACAGCCCCTTCTCTTTCGAGGATTTGTCTTACAAAAGTAAATCCGCCATGGTCACGCATAATTGCACGTCCTAATGAAGATCTCTTTTTCTCTCGGAGTTCTTCATAACTAGGAAAATGTCCAAGCTCTTGTGTAAGAGTGCGATACTCACGTAAAACATTATCAATATTCTGCCAGTATCCTAATGGTACCCTACGTTGTTTGCCAGTTCTTTGTTTTTGTAATACCATATATCCTCCGTGATACTGACATATTCCTTGTCCAAGACTACTAAGATTTAGATCTCTCAATTCAGAACCAGTAGGAAAATGCCCTAATTTTTCCACAACAATATCAAGTTCTGAATGAACATTAGCAATATCTTTCCAATATCCAAGAGGCCGCCTATTTGTTTTGCATTTCAGTTTTTTTCTTATAGAATCAAAACTTGAGTAATTAGTGATTGCATGAGCAAGATCCCCTCTTTCTATGTTTTTAAGTTTAGCATTATCTGGCAAATAACCTAATTTGTTTACTATAAGTCTTGCTTCATTTAAAATAGTTTTTTCATTCCAATAACCATGAGGTTTTTTATTTGATGTAAGACCAAGTAACTCTTTTATCCACTCAATACCGCCATATTTGTTGATGCCACCAATAATCCCTCTATAACCTCCAGTAGCTTTCTCAAGTTTTTTTTGTGTTGGTAATTCTCCATTATTCTCATCAAGTAACCCTCTACACAATTCAATAGTTCTCTCTAAAGTCCAAAAATCTTTGGGTCGTTGATTTTCTTCTAAACCCATGCTTTCTCGAACTGCAACCATACCCCCATGATGGTCTTGAACAGCATCAATCAGTCCACCCAATCTTCTCCGAGATAATTCTTGATGAGTTGGAAAACGACCAAGGTCACTTGATATTCTCCCAAGTGTTAAGGTTATATTGTCAATGTTTTTCCAATATCCGCGAGGCTTTCGTTTACGCGACATTTACATAATCTCCAAGCAAGCCTTCAAGTTGTTCTTTCTCTGAAGTAAAATTGAAATTACTACCTACAGCACCATAAAAATCGCTAAATCCTCCATGGTATCTTCCTATTGCATTAGACACACTGGAATAGCCATGTTGATCCAGCCAAACTGCAGAGGGAAGCTGATCTAAAGAATGTTCTGCTACTATTCGTTCAAGTTCTTTCACAACAGTATCTCGATTTTTCCAATATCCATTGGATACCCTATACACTTTTTGACCAAGTTTCTCACGAACAGCAGGCATTCCACCGTGAAGTTGAGTAGCAGCACACAAAATGTGGTGATATCCGTTCTCTCCAAACCAATCAGAATCTGAAGGAAGTTCATTATTTAATTCAGAATGCTTTGCAAACATTGCAGTTACTTCCCTATAGAAATTGGCCCAATCTTTGAGTGGTTCTAATCTGAATCTCTTTTTCCTTACTCTCGTTGTCTTTATTCCAAAAAGATCTTCAATAAGTTTGTCCCTTGCCTCACCAGGACCACAGTTGTTATTCCGCTTATACCATCCAAGTAAACCTGAGAATTGACAACCATCACTACGCTTCGATATTTGAAAATCTCTTGTATTGATATCCTCTGGTTTTTTATCAGAAACTGCTAAAAGTTCCTGAACAGTTTTTAATCGCATAGTTCGATCATCATAAATTCCTCTTCTATCTCTTAATGCAATTCCAGCCTCTTTCAACCAAGCACCAATAGCAACATCAGATACTTTTACTTGGTCTGCAATATCTACAGTTGTTCTTTCTTCGTCCACATACCATTGTCGTAACTGTTTATTCGAAGGTCTGTATCCTCCATGTTTCATTCGAGCTTCAGAGTAACCTCGTAAAGGAATATCAACATCAGTTAACCATCTTTTAACTGTTGGTGCTGAAACTCCACCGCATTCTTCTCCAATAGCAGAAGGAGACTTTCTTTCAGTTAAATAAAGTCTTTTAAGTGCTCTTTTTCCAGGGTTATTTTTTTGAGTGGTAACTCCATTTGCTCTTCTTTCTATTCCATTTTTTTCTAAAAGACCAAGAACATAATGTTTAGATACATCAAGATTATTCGCAATTTGTTGAGCTGTTTTTTCGTCTTTAACATACCATGTTTCAAGTTGTCTTTTTGTAGGTTCAACAAAATCTTCTGGCATCTTTCTTCCTACCATTCTAGGAATAGGAATCCCATATTGGTGAATCCATTTACTAACTGTTGGTGATGAAACAGAATATTTCACACCAATATCTTCACGACTCATTAAATCATCAACATAATCTTTTTTTAGAGCAGTTCTTGATGGTCTCTTTGCTCTTGAAAGTTCAGCTCGTTCTTTAGTATCTCTTATTGGTATGTCATGCTCTTTTAACATTCTACCGACAGTATGGGACGATATTCCAATTTCTGCACCTATGTCTGCAGTAGATTTTTTCTCAGTTACATACCACGTTCTCAACTGTTTTTTTGTAGGTTTCTTAAAACCTAGAGGTAATCTTGCTTCAGAAATAGATCGTACTGGAATTTTGTATCCACCAAGCCAGTCACTAACAGTTCTAAATGCAACTCCTAACTCCTCTGACAATTCAGCTATTGGAGTTCTATTTTCAACATACTCCCTTCTTAAATAATCTTCAAGGGGTTCCTCAAGTCTTGCTTCAAGTTCTCTAATCCTGTTTTCTCGAGCAACGTCTTGAGCAGTGACTCTTCCATAGCCCATCTTACTTCTTATGTCTATGATTCCACCATGATATTTCAATCCCCCAAGAACATCAGATCTGCCAAGATCTTCAAGTTCTGGAGAAGAAGGAAAATGCCCTAGTGATTCTGTAACTGCTTCAAGTTCTCCTCGCATATTTTTCCATTTTGTCCAATAGCCTGTTGGTCTCACGTCAGATTTTGGTTTACACCCCATTTCTTCTCTGAAGCTTGTGAGAGTTCCCCCGTGATAATTTCGAATTCCTTGTACCAATGCATGCTCTTTATGTTTATTTAAATCAATCCAGCTAGGAAAATATCCAAGTAGGTTTACAACTCGCAATAATTCTTTTTTTACATTTTCCCTTTCTTTCCAAAACCCAAATGGTTTTGGCCCATCTTCAATATTAATATGGCCAGAGTCTTCTAACATCTCAACAATAACTCTTCTTCCACCATGGTAAGTAATAGAATCAGCCAAATCCTTAAGACCCATTTGTATAAGCTCTGGCCTCAATGGAACATATTCTTTTTCTTTAACAACTGGCAAGAGTTGTTTAAGAAAAGCATCAAAGTCTCGTTCAATCATCGTTACTCCTTCTTACTCCCTTTTCTTCTCTTTCTGAGCATCTTTGTTCGTGCTTTCTTTCTTTCAGTAAATTCATCAGCTGGTTGTTCTCGTGTTCCATGCTCCTCTGCAGTTCCTGCTTTGTGTTCCGTTGAAACTCTGCCTTCATCTTCCACGCCTTTCAAAGGTGCAAACCAGAAATTGTTTTCATCAACAGTAGCTTTTGGTTTTCCTGTTTTCTTCGCAAGAATGAAATACGTTCCATCTAATTTACTCGCATACGACTGCGCAAAGTGATCTCCTTTATCAGCTTGCAAACGTTGTAAGAATTTTCTATCAAGTGCAAAGCCAAGGTTTCTTTCCGTCAATAATTCAAATCCAAGATCAGGCAAGGCAGTATAGAAATCAGGCTTCTTTCCACCAACAACTACCCTTCCATCAAGGAATTTCTGATTCTTCACAAGAACTTCTAAAAGACCACCATCGCGAAGTATTCGGTGTGATTCTCTGAGTGTTGCAACAACCTCTTCAGGATTTCGTAACAATGAAATAGACTCATTATCAACCATATCAAAACGTCCTTCAGCAAATGCACTCTGTTCGCCAGTCATTGCACCAAGAACTTTGTTTGGATTCATCCCTCGATCAAGCATGAGTTGAGAACTATCACGATCAGTAACAACAGGTATCTGCACTCCTTGTGCTTCAATAAGTGGAGCTAAGTCATGATATGCAGAATATAAGATAGAAGGACCAGAACCATCAGAGAGAACAGTCTTTGGCATCTCAATTTCTCCACTTCTTGCTCTTCGAACTAAATCCATAATCTTCGCACGATGTACAAGAGGAACAGCCAAGTTATTGAAAGCCTTCATATACAATGCAACGAATGCAGGATCTTTCCAACAATTCACAGGATCTCGACCAATCAATTTTGCAACTTGTTGTGCTTCTGTTGTTTCAGCATTAATAAGAATAAAAGGAACTTCTCGTGGTCTTCCAGGAGATCTTCGTTTGACAACAAAATCATCAATAGAACCAATAGTTGCATCAAACACATCAATAGATTTACCACCAACTTTTCGTTTAATCAATTCTCCAAGCTGCTGACCTTCAGTATCATTGATTAATTCCCATTCTTCTTGGGTCAAAGGATAGCCATCACTTGCAATCTTCGTAACAATTGCTTTTCTTCCAACATAATCATTGAGTTGTTCATCAAGAGTTCCAATACCAACAAAGTGGTTAATATTCACTTTTCGTGTTTGACCAGGCCGTACTAATCTTTTGAGTGCTTGCCGTGTTGTCTCAGGAGTGTAATCTTTGTCTAAGAAATAAGCATAGGATGCTCGTGTAAAGTCCAAACTTTCTCCGCCAGTTTCAGTTGTGCAAAGTATTCCAGAGAAGTTTTTGCCTAAATCATCAACAATTTTCTCTCGTTCTTCAACAGAGGTGATAGTGCCATCAATGATGCCAACCTGATTAGCCTTACCAAACTTTTTTTTAATAGATGCATTCAACAAGTCTCCAAGTGATTTATTTAATTCAAGCCGTTCATATTCAGCCAAACCAAGACCCATCTCAGCATATCTTCTTCTCAGCCCTTCGTTACCCCTTTCAGTAACTCCTTCTCTAAACATGCTAGAAAATACAACAAATCTTTCTCCTCGTGCAACAGCACCAGTATCGCTCGTTACTAAATCTTCTAATTTTTTATATTTTGCAGAATTTCTCCAACTCACTTTTCCTAAAACGCCAGCTCGTTTGAGTATATCTGGATCAACTAACCGTGGATCAAGTAATGCCTTTCGTGCTTGGATTAACCATCCTCTTGGTCTGAATTCTACAATGTGATTATAGAGCTGTCTTTGCACAGGATCAAGTTCAACTTCAACATCATTTTCTTCCCAATCCAAATCAGTATTAATCTGTTCTGCACTTCTTCGAATGGTCTTTTCTTGGAATAACGTATAAAGAATTCTTGGGTTTCCCTCATAGAGTTCCTCAAATTTATCAATATCGGGACACAATGTTGGATTTAAAATATGACAAGGAACTGCATAATCTCCCAAGTTATCAGGAATCGGAGATGCTGTAAGTAAGGCAACGTAATCTGCATTATGAGCCAAATACATTGTAGCTGCACTTATGGTTGGTTTGCCAGTAGCAGTTACTTTACTTCTTCCTTTTACATTATGACTTTCATCAACAATAAGATAATCAACACCCATATCAATAAGTTCTTCAACAACGAGTCTTCCACCACCATTCACGCCGGCTATTAACTGTTCTTTGTTTAAGATAATCCATTGTTTATCTTTCAAACTCTCCATGAATCCTTCACTTTTTGGTCCACCATTAATGACGGCAACATCATGCTGATCCAGTTCCTCTTCGAGATATCTGACTTTATCATTCCCCATGAGACCTTTCTTCCATGTTTTTTTCGCATTATTTCTTCCAACGACCACAACAGTTCGCAAAGAACCATTCTTGCCCGTAGCTTCAGAGATAAGCGGCTGTGCTAATGTTCCAATTGCAGTTTTTCCTGTTCCGCAATCATCAAAGACACCAAATTTTTTCTCTCGGAGCATATGGTACAAAGCAATACGTTGATGTAATGAAGGTAAGACGCCTGTTTGATGGGTTGTTGGATGTTCAAAATGTGGATTGACGCCTAAAGCCTCAAAATCACTATAGCCTCGATAAATATCGCGAACTCTTTCGAAAGTGTAGCGAAGATTCTTGTTCGTTTCTTCAACGATTCTCTTGTCTAATAATTTAAAAGCAGCTTTTGGATCGTCTTTGAAAACAGAAAATGTTTCTCTCTCAGCTTTTCTTTCTAAAATTACTCTCAATCTTCTGCTGTGTTCTTCATCACCAGTAAACTCTCTCCTTGGCAGTCCTCGAATAAGAGCTTCAAGATCTTCTGAAAAAAACTTTCCTTTGACAGCACGACTTCTCTGTTGTTTTGTAGGCAACGAATATCCTTTATTTTTCTTCGCACCAACATTAAGAACAACACGATAAAGACTGTCAAGCCGGTGTTGCACTTGATCTCGTATTCCTGGATCTAAAGAAAAATACGTTGTTGCAATGAGATCATGATCTTCAATCGGATCCAGTCGTTCAAGCACATCCAAATATTCTCTATTAAATCCGCGCGCTTGTGCTACTTCCCTTACTCTCTGAAAGATTCTTTCAGCACCTTCATAAGTTATTTCAAGACTTCCATCAAGCATTCCTTTTTGTCGAGCTTTTTCAACAATCTCAGGATTAACGCCAACACGTTCAGCATGTTCGATAGCGAGAACTAGGGCAGACTTTCCTGGCTTTCTCAAATAGCGAGAAGTCCACTTTTCACCCGTCTGATCGAGGTATTGCTCAAATGGGCTTGTTTCCATATTTCGTCGTTTTTGTCGTTGAATAATACAAAAAAGAGATTTATAAACCTTGTTATTTTTACTACTAAAAAGTAAAGATATAATGAGGGTTTATAGTCTTTAAAAAAACCTTTAAAACCCTCCTTTCTTCTAGCCCTTCATGTGCGGCATTATCGGCTATATTAATATCAAAGACCATAAGAAACAAGCCAGTGAAGCTCTCTCAAAGATTGTCTACAGAGGTCTCGACAACCAAGATGCGTACTCAAACAAAGACTGCACCTTCGCTCATTGCCTTCATTCTGTCGTCGGCAACAAGCCACAACCAATCATCAAGGACGACTTCATCTTCGGCACAAATTGCGAAATCTACAACTGGAAAGAATTAGCAAGAAAATACAAAATAGCAGCAGACAATGATGCAGATTTATTATTACAATTATTAATAAAAAATATCAAAAACAAAAAACCTACAGAAAAACTCCTCAACAACCTTCTCAAAGAACTCGATGGTGTCTTCGCATTCTTCCTCTACAATAGAAAGCAGCACTACACTATCCTCGCACGTGACGTTCTTGGTGAAAAACCTTTATGGTTCCATCATGATAAAAAATCTTTTATCTTTGCATCAGAAAGAAAAGCAATTGCTTCTAAGAATATCGAACCAGAAGAGCTCAATCCAAGAAAGATAATCCTCTACAATCACAAAACAAAGAAAGTGACCTTCTTCCATCAAGATTTCTTTAAAATTATGCACAATGAAAAACATATAAAAGAGTTACCATTCTTACTCCAAGAAGCAGTACAAAAAAGAATTCCTGATAAAAACCTCGGACTACTCTTTTCTGGCGGCCTTGATTCAACATTTCTTGCATTCATCTTAAAAAAGCTTAAAGTGCCCTTTAAAGCCTATATGACGGTTGATACAACAAAGCACGAAGAAATAGCAAATGCAAAGAAAATAGCAAAGCAACTCAACTTCCCATTAAAGATAGTAGAAATAACAAAAGAACACGTGCAAAAAGAGCTTCCAAAAGTTATCCAATTAATCGAAACAGCAGACCCAGTCAAAGTGGAAGTAGGATTAGTCATGCACTTCGCACTGCAAGAAGCACAAAAGGATAAAATAAAAGTAATCTTCTCAGGCGTTGGAGCAGACGACATCTTCGCAGGTTACAAAAGAATGCATGCTTATCAAGATGTATCTCTTGATTCATTATCCTCGTTAAGAAAAATCTACGAACGAGATTTATATCGTGATGACGTTCTCTCCATGGCTCATAACATCGAACTTCGTCTTCCCTACTTGGACAAAGCTCTTGTACAAGCCTGTCTAAACATTCCAAACGAAGTAAAAGTATCAGAGACTCCAAAAAGTCTTCTTCGTAATCTTACCAAGCAAGCAGGATTCCCAGAAGAATTAACAAACCTAAAAAGAAACGCAGCACAATACTCCAGTGGCATTGATAAATTAACAACACAAATCCTCAAGGAGAATAAGGAACAATTCAAGGGAAAATACTTCAGTTCGTTATTAAAAAGAAAAAATATGAAGCTCGGCGCTCTCTTCTCCTCAGGCAAGGACAGTGTCTACGCCCTCCATATCATGCACAGGCTCAACTATGACATTTCCTGTTTAATTACCATAGCAAGCAAAAACAAAGATTCTTACATGTTCCACACGCCAGCAGTCAACCTTGCAAAGCATCAAGCAAAATCCTTAGGTATTCCATTACTCATGCAATCAACAGCAGGAAAAAAAGAAATTGAATTAAAAGACTTGCAGAAAGCAATGCAGAAAGCAAAGGAAAAGTACAAGATCCAAGGAATCATCACAGGAGCACTCTTCTCCAATTACCAAAGAACAAGAATAGAAGAAATCTGTGATACATTAAATCTTAAATGTTACTCTCCATTATGGCACATGGATCAAGAAACAGAAGTGAAAAATCTTATAGAAAAAGGATTCAAGTTCATCATGACCAAAGTTGCAGCTGAAGGTTTGAATAAATCTTGGCTCGGACAAATAATAACACACAAGCACGTGGAAAAATTAAAAGAGCTCAATACTAAACTCCACATTAACATCGCAGGAGAAGGCGGAGAATATGAAACGTTTGTCCTCGACGCTCCTTTGTTCAAGGAAGAACTCAAGATAGAAAAGAGCCATATTAATGAAGAAAAAAACGGCTCAGCAACATTAATAATTGACGAAATATCCTCAAAACAAAAATGAAATACATAACATTGCACACCGGAGTGAAGATACCTGTTTTAGGGCTTGGCACAGCAAGAGTAGGTGGCACAAGCGGAAGAATACGTCCAAATCCACGCACCGGTATTCTTGGATGGTTAACGCAAGGAAAGAAAGCAGACGAACGTGACATTGCTGCAATACAGCGGGGAATTGAGCTCGGTATGACTCATATTGACACCGCAAGAGCATATGGCAAAGGTCGTTCAGAAATGTTAGTTGGAAGAGCAATAAAAAATTTTAAAAGAAGAGACTTATTTCTTGCATCAAAAGTAGAAATAAATCTTAATTACGAAGCGGTAATTCGCGCTCTGGAGAGTTCACTTGCACGCTTGGACACAAGTTACCTTGATCTTTACCTCGTACACTGGCCTGTAGCAGAAATTCCTCTCAAGGAAACGATGGAAGCTTTTGATAGTTTGGTCAAAACAAAAAAAGTTAGACACATTGGAGTTTGCAACTTTTCAGTTGAACAATTAAAAGAAGCACAATTATATACAAAAAATAAAATCATAACAAACCAAGTTAAGTATAACTATATGTACCAACTTCCTAAAAAAGAATTGCTGCAATACTGCCAAGAAAATAATATAATACTAACAGCATATAGCCCGCTCAATGAAGGTAATACTCTAACAAATAGAGGAATGCAGGAGTTAATAACAAAATACAAAAAAACAGCAGCACAAATAGCCTTAAACTGGCTCATCTCTCAAAAGAATGTTATCACAATCCCAAAATCCTCAAATATAAAGCATGTAGAAGAAAACATTGGTGCACTTGATTTTGTTATGGATCAAGAAGAGAGAGATACGCTATCGAACGAGAAGTCTTTTGTATAACCAACAACACCACAGCCCACCAATAAGTCATAAGTCATTAAAAGCTCCATCGCCCCTTAGCCTTTGTTGCTCACCATCTTTTCTCAAATTCTAAGAAAAACTGGTGTTTAGATCTTATTAAATATGCTGGGATGTACATAAAATCGTTTAAAAATGCCAAAAACTTATAAACGAACCAATTTTTACTTCTTCGAATGGACCCAACAGAGATTTTATCTGCAATAGTTCAGAACTTTGCAAAGCTATTACCTTTTTGCACAGTTCATGAATACCAACAGGCAGTACGATGGACCTTTGGAAAAGCAAGCCCATCAATAGGGAGAGGCTTTTATTGGTATCTTTATCTAGCACAATCTATAGATGTCTTTGACACAAGTATTTCTTTTGTTGATTTCATGCCTCAAACAATCATTACTCCACAAAGTGGTTTATGGGGTTTGAGAGGAAGTCTTACCTACAAAATAACAGATGCGAGAGAAGTTGCAGTGACACTTGGTTACAAAGACAGCGCATCAATAATCAGAGGAAGAGGCAGAGGGCTTGTCGCATCTGAGGTCATAGCATATGATAAAGAAAATGGAGTTAAGCACTTAGCTCTTTGTAAAGAGAACATAGAAGAAAAAGTTTTGACGGCGTTAAAAAAAATGACAACCCCTTGGGGGATAGACTCTATAAATTTTGATATTGGAGATTTTGGACCAACAAGATCAATGTACTTACGTGGAGTTAATGACGACTATCCAGACTTAGGTTCTTTTAGAACATCAGTAAACACACTTTAACCTTGGTGTATTTCTACTTCGCTAGATGTTATTTTTTGCCTGACAGCATGACCATGATAACCTGCAGGCATTTCAAAATCAAATTCTGCTTGGTTCTTTGATTAGTCATCCATCAAAAAATTCAATTCCTTCGCCATCTTTCATGAGTTTTGTCATAATACATTCCTAACTTGTTGCTAAAAGAGAATCTAAATATATCAAAACAGGATTGTCTTTTTTGATGACATCACGAATAACCTCATCTAATCCTTCAACAGTATCTGTCTCTGAATTTCTGTAGATCATGCATTTTCTTTTATTTCTTACCCCAACAGTAGCTCGAAAAAGATCATACTGCACTCTGTCTTCTTCCACAATGAGTTTAAATCCTTCTTTCGAAAGCAAAAGAGAGGATGCATATCCAAAAAGAGCTTGCCCTAGAATATAAACTCTTCTTTCAAGAGGGTCTATTTTTGAGAAACATTGTACTGCCTCATCAAATTTTCCCTGTTTCATACAATGTATCGCAAGTGCTTCATTGTTCCTATTACGAAAACCACGAAAAAAGTTCATAGTCATTTTCTTATGTAATAATAAAGCGCCGAGGACGGACAATCCCAGAGAAATTCAATGCTTTGTTGGTAGACTAAATTAATGTAATAGAATTATTTCTAATATTTAAAGTTATTGATTTCAAAGGCAATAATAGCAGCACATTTATTAACTTACTCAATCCCAAATTTCTGTTTTTGTTTTTCTCTCAGATGCTGTTGCAATCTGTCTCTATATTCTTGTAGAACCTTATCAAGATTTTGACCTTGAAGAAGCTCATGTAATCGATCTTCCCACACTCCAGGAACATAAGATTCAACCACTTTTCTTCCATCATATGCCTTATTAACAAAAGGGAGGAAAAAATTCAAACCAGTAACTCTTTTTTCTGAATAAAGTACTTGCCCACTATTGAGATCTTGAACAGATGCTGCTTCACAATTTTCCCACGGATAAAATTCCAGGGGCAAATGCACGTGTTTTGTATATGAGAATTTTGTACCTGAAGGAATGTCTAAAAAGTATCCCCCACCCCCAACAAATAGCTCTTCTTTTCGAAGAAGACTTGAATAACGATTATCAAAAAGTTTATCAGGGGCTTGTCCTTCTTGAAAAAATATCAATGCGGGACAGCCATAAAAAAGAGACAAAAATTCTCTTTTTCTTATTGCTTTTTGTACTAACTCACGAACTTTTCCAAAGAGGCTCTTTTCTAAAGCCTGTTCTTTTCTTTCCTTTATTTTTTCTTCAAGTGTCATTTGTCATTGCTGTATAAAGTGTTACTTATCAGTAAGTAAGAAGCACTTTAACTAGTGTTGGTTATACAAAAAAGTAACTTTTAGGTTATATAACCAAAAGGTTTAATAATAGGCTCATTTTAGTGTATATATGACTCTAGAGCTCGTTATTCCAGAAAGAAGTATGAAGGAGAAAACGACAAAAGATCTTGTTTTCTCTATCTTGGCAGAAGACACAAGCAAAACATTAACTCAACTTCACAAGGAAATAAAACGAAAATATGGATTTACTGTCACGTTCCAGGCTGTTATTAAAGCAGTGAATTCTTTACTCTCATCACATGTTATTGTAAAAGATGAAAAAAAGTATTCTCTGAATAAAGACTGGATATTTGAAACAAGAAAATTCTTTGATAAGCTTTATACCGACCATTTTAAGGTAAAAAAACCAATGAAGAAGGTAGAATTAGGGAAAGATCTAACGGTTTACACTGTAACCAATTTACTGGAATTAGACAGGTTATGGAACGATTTACTGACTGCCTGGGCAAAAGATGAAAAAGAAGATAAAAGAAATTGCTGGAAAGGAAAACACGCCTGGTGGCTCATACCTCGCCTACAAGAAGAGGATATATTGCATGATTTTATGATTAAAAGAAACATAAAAACATATAATCTATGGACAGAAAAGACTGTGCTCGACAAGCTTGCTTCAAGATATTATTCAAGAAAAAATGAATTTGCAAAAATAAAAGCACAAATAAAACTCACAAAAGATACCCATATAGCGGCTTTTGGAGATATTCTGATAAAATTTGAAATCCCGGCAACGCTATCGAAGAAATTAGATAAAGTATATAAAAATACAAAAAAATTAGAGGATCTCGACATTAAGCATGTTATTGATTTATTTAAAGAAAATACTGAAATAGAATTCACTGTAATAAAAGATAAACTTATCGCAGACAAAATCAAAGAAGATATTATCTCGCATTTCTGAAGGAGAATAGCAAAGAAATAGCTACAAATTCCCAATAGCAACAAGCAACTTTCTGTGGCCTTTAGTCAATTCATTAAACTCTGATAGCTCTTGTCGGACTATCTTGTACTTTTCCTTATCGTTTAAATTCCTTGATTTTACCATTTTTAAATCTCTTTTATTCTTTATTTAGTATCTTCTGCCTTAATGAGTACAATCTCTTAAGATATTTTTCAAAAGCCTTCTTATGGGTACCGATAGTCAACAACCAAATGGTCTTTCCTTTAATATAATAAATCAATCGTATGTTATCAGTAATAGGCTCGCGATAACAATTTGTGCCACCACTAAGGTGTTTTAATCGTAACGGATTCTCTTTTACTTTCTTCTTTTTTTCATAGAAATTTTGCAGTTCTCTCGTGCCAAGTTTATCAATATCTTTGAAGAATTCTGGGTGCTCTCTTATTTCCCATTCATCCAAGGCGTACCCCTCTTTTCTGGAGATAAGCATCTAATTCTTTCTCAGATTTTCCAATAGCAGGATTTGCTTCAATATCCTTTATCCTCTTCGTCACTATTTCGTCCTGATCAATAAGAGAGGCAACATCTTCAATAAGAACCTCTACATCAGTCAAAACTTTATCCAATTGCTCCTTCTGAAGGGTTATGGTCTCCATTGTAATAATTCATAATCTCTTGATATTTATAAGCTTTCGGCTCCCATTTAGGATTTGAACTTGAAGTAAAGCGCTAGGACGAAGCATTGAACAAACATGTGACAACTATCATTTAATGAGTCTTACAAAGGTTAAAACAACAAAATAGAAAAGAAAGCGCCGAGGACGGGATTTGAACCCGCACGTCCCGAAGGACACAGAATATTTGCGAGGAAAGTGTTCTCATATTTTGCTGAGCAACCTCGAACACCTGCATGATAGCAATCCTGCGCAATACCAGGTTATGCGACCT